>JAEEGL011092997.1_pt1 | contig 15226 bp, 7 predicted proteins | sample 9134231 | NCBI WGS metagenome assembly JAEEGL01 (sample SAMN16246548, study PRJNA631951) | gut metagenome | biome: gut microbiome; feature: rumen; material: fiber-attached | host: Bos | place: Iran: Karaj | collected 2018-10 | reverse complement strand
TATGGCAGGGTTGCCGTATAGGTGTTCCCGGAGATTGCTTTTGCCTTGACACCCAGATACTTCAGAGATACCTCACGTTGCTCGGAAGGGCTGCTGTTGACGCATGAAAGATACAGGAATCCATCCTTCAGAACGGCCGCGATGTCAATCTCCGGCACGTTTTTCTGTACGCCTATATCCAGGATGTTCCGCTCCTGGTTATATGTGGGGAAGGTGGAATTGTCAACGGGGACGCAGTATCCTCCGGCAAGTGGAGACAGTTCCTTATACAGGTTGGTCCTGTAGTTTACCGGCTCCGAATGAAGGGTCTGGGGCGAGATGTAGAAACTGAAATTGTGGAAGGCGGCCATCTCAAACACGTCGCTGTTTCGGATCATCTCGTGCCACTCCAGCGCGGAGAGAAGGAGGTTGGCAAAGGTCTGCCTCTGAGGAGTGTGATTTGTGCCGGCAATGGAAGGCAGCACGCCCCATTCCAGCATGGCAAGCTTCTTCCCTGGGGCGATTGTCCTGAAATTGTCGATGAACTTCCTCAGGTTCAGGTTGGCTGCGGCAAAGACACGGAACCAGGACTCCCCGTCAAGGTTGGGGTTGTTGGAAGTGGCATTGCCATAGACGTACATATGGCAGTCAAAGAGGTCGAACTTTGACGATGCGTTGGAATAAACCGTTTCCGTCCAGCCGTTGTAATTTCCGCGGTAGGCGTTATGCACCGCCTGTCCGCTGGCGAGTATCTTTATGCCGGGATCCACGGCCCTCATCTTGTCCGACATCTCGGAGAGGCCGCTTGCGTAGGAAGCGGCATCCTCGTGCCCCAGCTGGTAGGTTCCGTAAACCTCGTTGCCTATGCCCCAGTATTTCACGTTGTAGGGCTCCGGATGGCCGTTTGCAGCCCGCATGGCCCCGTATGTTGAGGTTGCTGGTCCGTTGCAGTATTCCACCCAGGCGGCCACGTCATCGGCCGGAAGCAGGGACCTGTTATACCCTACTCCCATAACCGGTTCTATGCCGGTCAGTTCGCAGAAACGCATGAATTCGTCGGTGCCGCAGATGTTGCTGTCCATCCCTCCCCAGGCGCGGAGCTTGAGGCTCTTTCGCCGGTCCCTCGGGCCGATGCCGTTTTTCCAGTTGTACCCGCTGGTATAGTTTCCTCCGGGCCAGCGGATTCCCTGCACCTTGTACTGCTTGAAATAGGCCAAGGTCTCGGGATTGAATATGCCCTCGATGCAGTCCGAGGGGAAGATTGTCACCAGGTCCACCCATACGCTGCCGCTGCCGGAAGCTTCCAGCCAGAGGTTGAACTGGTTGTACCGGTTATTATGTATTGAGGACGAGGAGTTTACGCTGAATTCACACTCGTACCTGGCCCATGAACCAACTGTAAGGGTGGGGGTGAATTCGTTAGAAAGGACAGTGGTTTCCTTGTTGGAGACGTCGTGGATTGAGGCCTTCAGGGAGACGTCGGCGCTGCCGGCCTTGGCGTAGAATGCCACCTTGTATTTTGATACCCTGTACATTGGCAGGGCTATCTTCTGGAGCAGGGCGGCCGTGGCCCCGGGGGCTGCGGTCAGGCACTGCGACCATTCAGTGTTGAAATGCTCCGTGGAACTTCTTTTTACCGACGAGCCGCTTCCCGTGAGCCTCTTTTCCCAGGGGTAGGCCACGTCGTCGTCAACGGCGGGGGCGTTTCCGCCGGTGAAAACCAGTTCGTTCTTGCTCTCGCCAAGGTCGCCGGTACCGTCCCAGGTCTCCATGGAAGAATTGACTATGTACTGCTCACAGATCCCGGGGACCATATCGCCTCCGTGGACTTCGCTGAAAGAGCAGAACAGCATTTTTGAGATCGGCTCCGACAGGGGCTTGGCGCAGTTGATGGCTGCCGTTATCCCCGACCTGTTTCCGAGCCGGCCGATACCTGTCTCGAAGGAATACTGGAATTCGCCGAGGGACAGTAGTTTCGCTCGGTAGAGGACCGTGTGGTCGGAAAGGGAAGCCGACCAGGTGCCTCCGCCGTGGGAAGAGTCAAAGGTGAAAGTGACAGTGAGGCCCGATTTGAGGGTCCTCGGAAGCGTTGGAATGAGGACGGTGGTCCCGGTAGTGAAAGAGCCCGCTGCGGCGGTTACCTTGACTTCCTGGCCTCCTCCGGTAACGGAGATCGTGGGGTCGCTTCCTGAACAGTCCACGGAGAAGGCGCCGCAGAGCTGCTCATCCCCGTTGGTCCCGAATGTGACGGACTGCACGCCCGCCGCCATTACGTCCACTGATACGTACGATAGTAAGTTCTTGAGTATCAGTGTTTTGCCCGCAGAGCCCGCCGCTTGTACAAAGGGCGGGTAACTCTCGGGATTGTTGCTTTGGTTTATTGAACCGGAGAGTGTTCCGGAGGCCGTAGTCCCGTCAACGCCGAAGGTGGCGGGATACACGGCAACATATCTTGAGGCCTTGGGCGCCGGGGTGGAAACGGGCTTGAATGCCACTTCCGCTCCGGCTGCCTCGGCTTCATAGGCATAACCGTTTATGGAGATCCTGTCTCCCGGCTGCCAGCGTTCCTTGACGCCCTTCCCCAGTTCTGAGGAAAGGGCGTCAAAACGCACTGTAAAGACATCCTCTCCCTCCCCGCCTCCTTGCTCCTGAGGGCTGCAGGAAGGGAAGAGGATGGATAGAAGGACTGCGAATATTCCTGATCTTAAGCGCATTGTTATTTCTTTTCGCAGCGTACGGGGAAGGCGTTGCTCCTTGCGTGGTACGTGGCTGCCGCATCACCGGATTTGCCCCAGAAGTTCACCCCGGTTTCAGAAATGCTGATGCAGGTGGCAATACGCCTGTAGGTTCCGGCGGTACAGCTGGCAGTCCAAAGATAAGAAACTTTCCCCAGATTCTGCACATCTCCGCTTGCGGTTGTGCCGCTTGCGGAGTTGGTGTTGATAAGGACGCAACCGCTGCGGGGGATGCGAACCGTCGCACCGGAGATGGTGGCCTCGAACAGTCCCTTGGAGTTCTGCCAGGCAAGGGCCGAGAGACCGGCGAACCTTGTCTTGCTCAGGTCGTTGGCATCCTCGCCCGTGGTCACGGCAGTCCAAGCCTGAGGAACCTTGTATCCAGGAGGACAAGGGTCGTTCTGGGTCTTGGAGTCGGTGGTATAATCGCCCCAGAGGTAAGACGTGTCGTTGTTGTAATTGGGGTTGGCGCCGTTGTCGGTCTTGGCCCCGTACAGGGTGGTGGGGGTAGCGATGATTACGGCAGCGTCCTTGATCTGCTTGGATTCATAAGTGCTGGCCGCTCCGGCTACTGAGAGGAGGGCGTCATCACCGTTGGTGCCCGGGAACGGGTCCTTGCGGCCAAACTGGTACAGCATGCTCGAGCTGGGAGCCCCTGCGGTTCCAAGTTCTCCTATGTTGCGGTCCATAAGCACCATGCCTCCGCCCCAGTCAACATCCTGGATGGGTTCGTCCACCAGCCAGATATGCCAGCTCCAGATTATGGTGCCGGCTTCATTGCGTACGGCAATCAGGGCGTTGCCCGGTTTGTAGGGATCGACGGTCATGACGTTGATGTATCCGTTGTCGTCGATGGTTACGTTCTCCACCACGGACCTTGCGGCAAGGGTTGTGCCCAGGGACTCGGTAGAGGTTTCCCAGAGTATTTCCACGGTCTTGATCCCGTCCACTGCTGTGTCGGTGCAACCCATGGTGGGTTTGAACTTATAGAGTCCGAACTTTTCAATGACATAGCAGTTTGCCGTACCGTTCGCGCTCAGGTCCTTGGCAACGAGGGGTTCCCTGATGGTGAACTTCCTCGTGGAACAGGCCCAGTTGGAAGGCTCCCTCTTTTCAGACAGGGCCCTGACCTTGAAATAATATGTGCCGGGCTCCATCACAATCCTGCAAGGGACCTCGTCGGCCGGGACTATCAGGGTCTTTACAACCTCTGTAAACTCGGCGTCGGTAGCTATGACGAGTTCGTATGAGTCGGCATCCTTTGCTGCCTGCCATCCGAGTACGGCCTCGTTGTCATTCTCCACTACGGTGCTCAGGAAAGCAGGCGTAAGGCAGTGTGACAATACCAGCTCGGTCAGTTCTTCCGGAAGCTGCCTCTGGCAGGAAGCCATGCCGAAGACCATCATCAGGGATGCAGACAGGGCGAGTGATAACTTTATTGCTTTCATAATGGTAAAATCAATATCCATAATCGTTTACAAGATAGCCCTGGCTGTTGGTGATGGCGTTCTGCGGAATTGGCCAGAACTGTTTGGTATCGGGATCGGCTCCGTAAATGGAGTTGATCTTGAAGCTGTTGAGGGAGGTCATGGCCGTAGATGTGTCGTCGCCATAGGTCTTGAAATGGTTGACTCTCTTGGTCCAGCCATCTCCGGAAGGAGCACCCTGCTCTCCGTCATATGCCCAAATAATCATCTCCCAAGGGTTGTCGGGATTGGGCTTGTAGTAGATGTCGGCAGGCAGGTAGGAGTAGCGGCCGGCCCTGTCACGGAGCTCAAAGAGTTTATCCTTGGTCTCGTCCATCTTGGACTTGAGCATGTTCCAGCGGATGAGGTCGGCCTTGCGGACGTGCTCGCCGCAGAATTCAAAGGCCTTCTCGTCCACTATGGCCTTGAAGAACGAATCCTTGTCGGTAAGGGTGGCAAGGTAGGCGTCGGCCTGGGCGTCGTCGAATGCGCGGGCACGGACCGGCTTGAAATATGCCTTGGCTGCATCCAGGTGTCCGAGTTCGTTTTCGATCTCGGCGGCCATCAGCAGGACCTCGGCATAACGCATTGCCACCGGCTTGACACCGTCGGTGTTGACGCCGCTCCAGGGATTGTCCACCATCTGGTCCATCCTGAACTTTCCAAAGAACCACTGGGAGATGACGGCAATGTTCACCGAATTCCCAGAACACAGGTAGTTGCAGCAGGTGACGTTTCGCCTCTTGTCATTCTTGTCATAGTCAAAATACAAGTTGGGTGCAGGTCCTGTATAAGGGCCGAGGGATACTTTATAACCGTTGATGTTGCCGTTATCGATACGGAGGGCAAAGGTGTAATTCCACCTTCCAACGGAGCTTCCGTAAGGGATAACAAAGCATGACTCCATGGTAGGATGGGTGGAGAGTTCGCTGTTGTTGAACATGCGCCAGTACTCCTTGTAGTCGGGGGCAAGGGTCATCTTGTTAGCCTTGATAACCTCTTCCAGGTGCTTGATGGCACGGGGGTAGAGCACGGATTTGGCCATTTCCGGGTCGCTTGACAGACGGATGGTTCCGGGGTCGCCGGTGCCTATCTTGTCGTCGTCGGGCCTCTGGGCATAGCCGGAAGCCATCAGGGCTATACGGGCGAACAGGCCGGCCGCATATACCTTGTTGATATGGTAGGCGTCGGCGGTGAGCTCATGCTCGCCGGGATAGGGAAGGATGGGAATGGCCTCGTCCAGGTCTTTCAGGATCTGTTTGAAGATGATGTCCCTGTTTGCTTTTGGCTTGTACAGGGCATCCTGGCTCACCGGGACAAAGCGTGCGGGCACGTCGCCCCAGGCCCTGGTAAGGTCATAATAGATATGGGCCCTGAGGGCAAGGACCTGGGCATACAGGATGCGCATGTCCTTGTTGCTGTCAAGGTTGCCAAACTGCCTGAGGCCGTCCAGGGCAAGGTTGGCCCTCTCTATTCCCTGATAGAACAGGGAGAAGCACTCGGTGGTGCCATTGAGCCTCTGGTGGTCGGGCTCGGCCAGGTATCTCTGGATGCCATTGTTGGTCACGTCCACATTCATGTTGACCTCGATATCGGTATTGGCTCCGTAGAAGCACTGATACCTGATGGCGTAGCAGGCGTTGTCCAGTATGGCCAGCATGATGCCGTCGACGGCCGACCGGGCAAGGGTATAGTTGGCGAAGACAGTCTGAGCATCAAAAGTCGAAGGCGACTTCTGCGACAGTATACCGTCATCACGGCAAGACCATGCGGAGCATGCAATAAGGGCTCCGGCAAGTATTTTTGTTAGAATCTTCTTCATGGCAGTCACGATTTAAAAACCGATATTGACACCGACCACCCCGCCGATGGCCTTTGGATAGGCGGAGAAGTCGCAGCCGGGAGTTAGTGCGCTTCGGCGGCAGTCCACCTCGGGGTCATATCCGCTGTACTTGGTCAGGCAGAAAAGGTTGCTGCCGGTGAGGTAAACGCGGAGTTTTGTCAAGTGTATCTTGCTGAGGACCTTCCTCGGCAGGGAGTAGCCCAGGGTGACGGACTGAAGGCGGAGGAACGAGCCGTCCTCTATGCCGTAATCAGTCACGAGGGCCTTCTGCATGATTGGAGACCAGATGGTGGCGTTCTTGTTGGCCTCGGCATAGGCTTCGGGGTCGGTGAAGTACTTGCCGGTATTCCAGTCAATGGAGGTCCAGCGGTGGCTGAGGTCCACTTCTTCCGACAGATTGATCTGGTCCCAGGCGCTGAGGTCCGTGAAGCGGAGGCGGTTGGCGTTGTAGACGTCGTTCCCTATCATGAAGTTGAAGTTTGCGCTCAGGTCAAATCCGTAGAGGTAGGCGTTGATGGAGAAACCGCCCGTGAAGTCGGGAAGGGTGTTTCCTATCTTGACCATATCATCCTTGTCAATCACAAGGTCGTCGTTCTGGTTCTTCAGCTTGATGGAACCGGGGCGGAAATACTTGGCACCCAGCACATCGGCTTCGTCAACGAGGCCTTCCTTGAGTTTCCACTGTCCGTTGACGTAGTCAAAGTCTTCAACCTGGTAGATGCCCTCTATCTGGTAGCCGTACACGTTGCCAAGGGGCTCTCCCTTGGTGACCTTGTAGTCGTCGGAGATCTGGGAACTGGCCCAGCCGGTGGTGGCGACGATCTGATCAAGGCCGCCGAGATCCAGGACTTCGTTCTTATTGTAAGCTATGTTGCCGCTGATGGAGAGGTCGAAGTCCCTTTTCTGGATGATGGGCATGTTGAGGCTGAACTCCACGCCGTGGTTCCGGATGCTCGCCCGGTTCTGGTACTGGTTCTTGTAACCGGTACCGCTGATGGGGAACTGGATGAGCAGGTCGTTGGTATGGTTGTCATAGTACTCGACGGAGCCGTTCAGCTTTGCATTGAACAAGCTGAAGTCAAAGCCCACGTTGTGGGTGACAGCGGTCTCCCACGTGAGATCCGGATTGGGCATGTTGGTGCTTGGATTCCACACGGAATTGATTCCGTCGATCTGGGTGGTGGGACTTGCGCTGTAGATGGCGTAAATCTGTCCCGAGGGGATGCTGTTGTTACCGGCGGTACCGTAGCTGTAGCGGAACTTGAGCTGGTCAATCCATGTGACGTTCCTCAGGAACGGTTCCTTTGCAACGTCCCAGGAAACTGCAACCGAAGGGAAGACTCCCCACCTGTTGCCGGGGCCGAAGCGGGAGGAACCGTCAGCGCGGACCGTTGCACCTATCGAGTACCTGTCCAGGAAGGTGTAGTTGGCCCTTCCAAAGAAGGAGAGCATGGCGTCGGCCTGGCCAATGGTCCTGCTGTTGGAGTTGGGGGTACCGGAAGCCATGAAGTTCCAGGTGTCCTCGGCAGTGAAGAAATCGGGGAATCCTTCGGTGATGATGGTCAGGTTCTTGCCCTGGGCATAGTTGAGCTCCTGGCCCACAATGATGTTTATCTTGTGTTTCTCGGGGTCAAGGATGCCCTTGAAGTCGTAGCTGAGGGTGTTGGCGTTGCGGAAACGCTGCTCGGCATACTCATAGTGGCGGTTTGCGGGAAGTCCGCGGCCGACGAGGGTTGCCAGGATGTTGGACCAGTAAGTGCTGGTTCCTATGAAGATGTCCTGTGTAGTTCTGTACATGCCGTAGCCGAACTCTGACTTGAAGCGGAGGTTCTTGATGATGTCCCAGTTGAAGGCCGTGTTGAGGTTGAGCCAGCTCCTGTTGATCTGCCTGTCGTTGTCGGCCACGCTCCTGAGGGGATGAACCCTGTACTCGAAGAACGCCTCTTCGTCCTCCTGGTCAAGTATGTTGACATGGAGAGGGATTGGGGAATAAACAAGGCACTGGTTCACACGGCCGTTCATTGCGCTGAATCCCACGTCGTTGATGTTGTTGGCCGCGGTACCGCGCTCGTTGGCGTCGGAGTAGCGGATGTTCACGTCTACGCTGGTCTTCTTGCTTGTGCGGAGGTTGGCCTTGAATCCCACGTTGGTCCTGTTGAAGTTGGTGCCGGTCATGATGCCCTGCTCGCCCAGCCTGGCAAGGGTGAGGGTCCAGTTGGCGGCCTGGCTCCTTCCGGATACCGACAGGTCTACGTTGTAGTTGTGTCCTATGTTCCCGAACACCATGTCTATGTAGTCATTGGTGGGAACGCCGTCGTACAGGTAGATGTCTTCAAATGAACCGAAGTAATTGGTGTAGCCGGACTGGACGGTGTGGCTGTCGCTCCTCACAAGGCTCAGCTCATACTGGGTCTTTATGAATTCCTGGGCGTTCATGGGGACGTAGGCGTCCTTGTTGGCCATGGTCTTCATGCCGTAGTAGGCGTTGAGGTTGACGGAGACCTTTCCGGAGCCCTGGGCGTTCTTGGTGGTGACAATCACAACGCCGTTTGCACCCCGGCTTCCGTAGATGGCGGTTGCAAATGCATCCTTGAGGACGTCGATGGACTGGATCTGCGATGCGGAGATGTCACTGAGGTCGCTGGCGGGGAAGCCGTCGATGATGTACAGCGGCTCGCTGGACTGGGTGATGGAACCCGTACCGCGGACGCGGATCTTGATGACGGGGTCCGGGTCACCCTCGGTGGTGACTACCGAGACACCGGCCATACGACCGGCAAGGGCAGATCCCACGCTGTTCACCGGCTGCTCGGTGAGTTTGTTGCTGGACACGGAAGAAACCGATCCCAGGAGGTCTTTCCTCTTCATTTCCTGGTATCCCACAACCACAACTTCATCGAGGTAGTTGGTGTCTTCTTCCATGGCTACATTGATGAGTTTCCTGTTCCCAACGTTCTCAAAGACCGTTTTCATTCCGATCATCGAGAACTGGAGGACGGGATTTGCCTTGTTCTGAAGGGAAATTGAATACATACCGTCGGCGTCGGTCACGACTCCGGTCGATGTCCCTTCAACAAGTACGCTCACTCCGGGGAGAGGGGCTCCTTCGGAGTCGATTACCGATCCCTTCACAACCTGGGCACGGGCAGATAGGCCCGCCATGGCCATCAAGGCAACCAGCAATGCTATTTTCAGGGATTTAAACATGGATGGATTAGTTTAGTTTATTATTTAAAGGTAATTCCGAATCCGGGTTTCTTGGACGGTACATACCATCCGTCCTTTACTTTATAGTCGAGGTCAACTATGTCCGAGAAGCAGGTAACGCCTTCAACTGTGGAGATGCTTCCGAAGGCGAGGGCGAACTGCGCCGCATAGATGGACTTTGGAGCCGAGCCCCATGCGTGGGGCGAGGCGATCATGCCGATCTCCCGGAGCAGTGGCATCCTCTCGATCCACTCGGTGAAACCGAAGTCGATGATGTCCTCGCAGTAGGCGTCAAGATAGCCCTTGCGGCCCAGGTCGAAGCAAACCTCGCGCTTGGGCTCGAACTCGCCGTCGATGGTGATGACCTCGGGGGCATTGACCTTGCGCCATTTGTCGAACTCGGCGTACTGGGCCTCGTTCTCGTCAAAGGGTTCTTCCATCCAGTAGAGCTTTGCCGGACGGATGCCTTCGATGAAATCGATGCAGTCCTGGACGGAGTAGCCGTTGTTGGGATCAACGAGGATGTCTGCCTCGGGGAAATGTTCATGGATGGCCCGGATGGCCTCGATGTCATGCCTAAGGCCCACGTCATGGGCCACCCAGTTGGCTCCGCGGCCGATTTTGGCCTTGAACTGGCGGTAGCCGAAGTCCCAGTCGTACTGGCAGGCGTTGATCAGCCTCCGGATGCCTTCCTCCCGGTCGGCGACGGGAACGTTGCCCTCATAATCCTCGAAGTAGATCATTCCGGTGTAGACCTTGACCTTCTTCTGGGCAGGCTTGCCCCAGAGTTTGTAGAACGGTTTGCCCAGCACTACGCCCACCAGGTCATAGATTGCGATGTCCCCGGCCCTGTATTCGGGCTTGACCAGGAAGGTCTCGGGATCCAGCAGGTCGGCGAGCTTCTTCCCCACATACAATGTGCGGAATTCCCTTATGTTCTCGGGTTGGATCAGCTTGCGGGAACCGATAGCTCCCAGTCCCTTGTGATTCCCTGACTTGATGATGAAGAAATGCACGTTGGGGCCGTACCCGTGGGGGCCTTTCCTGGAATTGTAGCCTACCAGGCGCGGATAGTCCATGGGGACTTTCTTGAAATCCACGCCGGTGATCTGCGTATTCTTCAGGATGTCCACCTCCTTGGGTGAGAGCATCATCTTCTGTGCGCTCATAGGGATTGCCACCAGCGCACAAAGGATAAACATGGTTAGTTTTTTGATCATAAGCGGTTATTTATAGAGTTGATAACTGATTGGTTTATTGCTTTGAGGCGCTCCTCGTCCAGTTTTACCACCTCGCGGTCGTAGGTCATTATGCCGTTGACCTCAATTTCCACGTCGGTAGTCTGGGTATAGATGGCTCCGGTGCAGCCCACCATAATATATGTCTTGAGCATGTCGGCAAAGTGCCCGTAGAGATCGAGCACGCCCTGTGCCTGGTCCAGGGTCTTTCCATAGCCCCAGTTGGCGTTTTCCTGCCATACATGACCCGGAACAGGGTAGCCAAGGCCGCCGAACTCCATTATCACGTTGGCCATCTTCCATTCAAAGGAATTCATTGCCGGGGCGGCGTAGTGATGGACTGCATGGATGTCGCCGCAAAGTTCGTAATTACCTCCGGCCGACTCGTTTACGAGCCTTGAGGGGTCCAGCTTCTTGGTGAAGTCAACGACCTTCCTGGTGTCGAACTGGCCCCAGGCCTCGTTGAACGGGGTCCAGACGCAGATGCACGGGAAATACCTGAAGGCGCTTATTATCTCGCCCCATTCCTTGTAGAAGTTGTCCTTCCACTCCTGAGGGACGTCACAGTCTGTACCGCCGAGGAGGCTGCCCTGGGACCACTTGTTGAACTGCGCCTTTGCCATCTCAGGCGGGCGGGTGTCGCAGCACCATTTGTCGTGGTCACCCATGTTGGGCATATCCTGGAAGACGACGACTCCCAGGCAGTCGCAGTGATAATACCAGCGGGCTGGCTCCACCTTGACGTGCTTGCGGATGGTGTTGTATCCCCATGCCTTGGTCTTCTCGATGTCATACTTCAGGGCCTCGTCGGTGGGGGCGGTATAGAGGCCGTCGGGCCACCATCCCTGGTCCAGGAGGCCGAAGAAGAAGGTCCTCCTGTTGTTCAGGGCCAGCCTCATGTAGGCCTTCATGTTGCGGTCCGGCTTTGGATCCTTCCTCAGGCAGATCTTCCGGGCTGCGGTATAGCCGTGAACCTCGTCCATGACCTTTCCGCCACGGGTAAGCCTTATGCGAACGCCGTAAAGGAAAGGCTTCTCGGGGCTCCAGTGATTCAATTTCTCAACAGGGATAACTGCCTTTCCGTCTTTTATTTCCGATGTTGCAATCACCTTGTCTCCGGGATTGAAAACGTCATAGCCCACTCCGCCTTCCAGAAGGTCGAAGACAAGCTTGTCTCCTTCCATAAGGTCTGTAGCAGCTACTGAAACGTTGAATCGCGATGAATCGATGTCTGCCACAACGTTGTAACTATCTATGTGTGACTTATTTACGGGTTCCATCCATACGGTCTGCCAGATTCCGGTGACGGGAGTGTACCAGATGGTGTTGGTGATCTCCATCTGCTTGCCGCGCGGCTGCCAGCTCATGTCGCTTGCATCCCAGACCCTTAGCCGTATGGTCTGTTTGCCCTTGGAATTGAGGTACTGCGTGATGTTGAACTGGAATGGGGCGTATCCTCCGGTATGTTCGCCCACCTTGTGGCCGTTGACCCAGACGTCCGCCTGCCAGTCCACTGCTCCAAAGTGCAGTATCACATCCTTTCCCTTCCAAGCCTTGGGGACGGTGAATGTGCGCTCGTACCAGAGCGCATTGTCCATTCCCACACGTTTCCCCACTCCTGAAAGGGCTGATTCCGCGCAAAAGGGGACCAGAATCTCTCCGTCTGGAGCGGAGTATGAGGCGTCCTCTGCGGTGATGGCATAGTTCCACAGGCCGTTGAGGTTCTGCCACTCAGGTCGGATCATCTGCGGACGCGGGTACTCCGGCAGGACGTTCTGCGGGCTGACTTCCGCAGCCCACCTGGTCCTGATATGATCACCCACGGGCTCCCAGCCCCAGGCCTGAGTGAGAGGCAAAAGTAAAAGCAGAAATGCGATAAGTCTTTTCATATAGCTGATTCTCAGTTATTTACCTTATGTCTTCCCATGCGCGCGCAACGCGGAAATTGCCTATCAACCCGGCGGAATCGCTCACGTCGCGGTAGGTTATACCGCATACCTTCTCGGAAGAAGAGACAAAAAAGGCCGTCTCGTCAGGCATGGGCTCGGGTTTGGAGAGATCCGGGTCCACGAAAACCGAAACCGAGTGCTTGTCCAGGTCGTATTTCATCACTATCAGGTGCTTCTGACCCACTGAATAGATTGTATCTACTATCATAAGGGTTGCCACCAGGCGGATGCCGATGTTGTAGGACTTTCCGTCCCCTGATTCGGGGAAGAAACAAACGCAGCAGTGTGAGCCGCCGCCTTTCATGCTTGTGCAGAAACCGGCCTGGGTCCAGTATTTCCGGTTGCTTATCATCTCGGGCTTGATGATGAAGCTGAGGTACATTACCCCGGTGGAGATAGGTCTGGGAAACACGTAGCTGATGCCCCTGCGGCCTTTTGCTCCGTTGGGAAATCCGCTCCCCATCACAATGGAATTCCCCCTTTCCCCGTATCCTGCCCAGGAAAGCGGAGGACCTGCCACCGGTGGGATTGCGTTGGCACTAGGAGGATCCAGCCAGTATCCCACCCACTTTTCACATACCGGTCCATCCTGGGATGATTTGAAATATGTGGATTCAAACGGCTGGCCGATGACGGTTCCCTGAAGGAAATCGCCTTTGGCAAGTTGAGCGGACAGGTTCAGGGAAAACACTGTGGCAAGGACCGCCGAAAACACTGTTATTTTGATTCTCATATGCTTTGGATTATGTTTTCAAATTCTTCGCTGTCGCAGAGGGACTGGTGTTTCATCCTGGACCTGTGGGTATAAACCGAGGTGGGGGAGAGGTTAAGGAAGTTCGCTATCTGGCCGCTGTCGGTGAGGCCGAGTTTGATGGCGGCAAGTATCCTGAGCTGATTGTTCATGGACCCCGTATCCTTGAACCGGTATTCCGGAGGGAAAAGCTCGTTGATGCGGGCTATGAAATCAGAATACACGCCAAGGAAGGCATCGTCGAACTCTTTGTAAAACTGCTTGTACTCCCTGTCAAAGGGGGATGGGTCCCTCAAAATCTTCTTCAGGGCGTCCTCCCCCTCTTCCCGGAGGGTCTTGTGGTACTGGCGCCTGTTCTCATTGGCCTGCTGGAGGTATCCTATGGAAGAGAGCATGTACTTGAACATCACGCCTTCCTTGACCCTGTCGGCTTCCAGCAGGCGGTCGTTGCTGGACTTGAGCTGTTCCCTGGATTGCTGGAGTGCCCGGCTCTTCTTGATGGAAGACCTCCACAGTCCGGTAGTGATTATGACTGCGCCAAGAAGTATGGCAAGGGCCACCGTAATCATCCTTGTCCGGGATTTTTCCTTGGCTTCAAGGCTGTCCATCAGCGACATCTGGGCCTTGACCGAACTGATGACAGTGTTGGTGAACGGGCTGTCGACGGCCTTTGATAGAACGAACCGGCTGTACCGGGAGGCCCTTTCAAGATCGCCGTCCTCGAAAAGCATCACGGAAAGTTCCTGAAGCGACGACGGCAGCACGGCCGGGGTCCTGATCTGGTGGACCGATGCCAGCGCCAGGTACTTCTCTTCCATGTCGCGAAGGTCCCATTGGTGGTAGATGTTTGCCATGGAATTGGCTATGCAGGCTTTCCGGTATGGCTCGGAAGAGAGGTCCATGGCCTCCTGAAGATATCCCAGGGCGGTTTCATAGTCGTTGTAGGCCATTTCCCGTAGGCCTTTGTAATAGAGCTGGATGTCGTTGGAGACCGTTTGGATCCCGATTGCCTTCTCAAGCAGGTCGATGTCCTTGTTGGAGTCCTGATAAGGGAAATTGGAGTAGCTGTCCACGATGATGGTATAGTACCTTGACTCTATCTCCGGGGGAACTTCCGTGTCCGGCAGCAGCGGGATGCTTCCCTCGAACCTGGACTTGTCGCCGGTGAGCGAGTACATTTCCGAGCCGCATACCCTTGTCAGCAGCCTCTGGCCCTGGGAACCGTAGGAGCAGTCGTTCATCCGGTGCAGCCAGAGGAGGGTGGAGTCGGAGTTGACAAGTGAATAACCGGAATACAGTTCAAAGGCGCGTTCCCAGCGGATCGAGTCGGACGGGGCATTTGCGAATTCCCTCCTGAGGCTGTCCATCCTGGACTCGAAGGCCTCCCAATATACCGAGGACTGCGCTATGGCCTTGTCAAGTTCACGGAAATGCCGTTGAACCGAGTCGGACTTGCATCCATGGAAAACCATCAGCGCAAGACCGGCCATCAGACAGTTGAATAAGGCCCTTTTCACTGTTAAAAAAGTGGTTAGCTTCTATACAAATATAATTATGAAAGGCCTAGTTAAAAAGGGTCTTTGGGTTTATCAAGGTGTAATATAAATATAAATACTTGAAAAACAATAATTTGACGATTCCCAAATAGCACAAATATCAAGGTCGGAGTATATATGATTCCGGCCGCTGAGCGCAATGGCTCACCGGCCGGAAGGGTGTGTATGATATTGTTTTTTACAGGTATCGCCTGTTCACTTCTTCCCAGTCGATGATGTTCCAGAGGGCGGCGAGGTGGTCGGGACGCCTGTTCCGGTAGTCGATGTAGTATGCGTGCTCCCAGACGTCGAAGGTGAGGAGCGGCTTCAGTCCCTTCTGCACCGGGTTGCCGGCGGGGCCTTCCTGGGTAATTACCAGGCGGCCTTCAGTATCGGCGGAAAGCCATACCCAGCCCGAACCGAACAGCGAGGCACCCTTGGCGGCGAATTCAGCCTTGAAGGCGTCGAAGCTGCCGAAGTCCCTGTTGATGGCCTCTGCTATGGGACCGGAAGGGGCGTTCTC
>JAEEGL011013647.1_pt1 | contig 15226 bp, 12 predicted proteins | sample 9134231 | NCBI WGS metagenome assembly JAEEGL01 (sample SAMN16246548, study PRJNA631951) | gut metagenome | biome: gut microbiome; feature: rumen; material: fiber-attached | host: Bos | place: Iran: Karaj | collected 2018-10 | reverse complement strand
CGCTTGATATGAGAGAGGTTCTCCAGGGGCTGGAGCACCACCACCATCATGATGGTTGTGCAGTTCGGGTTGGCGATGATACCACGGGGACGGTTCAAGGCATCCTCGGCATTGCACTCGGGCACTACGAGGGGCACATCGTCGTCCATACGGAAAGCCGAGCTGTTGTCGATCATCACACAGCCGTACTTCGTGATGTCCTCAGCAAATTCTTTCGACGTGCCGGCACCAGCAGAAGTGAAGGCGATGTCGATGTCCTTGAAGTCGTCGCCATGCTTGAGAAGCTTCACTACGATGTCCTTACCACGGAACTTATAAGTGCGGCCAGCGCTACGCTCTGAACCAAACAACACGAGTTCGTCCATAGGGAAGTTTCTCTCATCGAGCAGGCGAAGGAACTCCTGTCCTACGGCTCCGCTCGCACCAACAATTGCTACTTTCATAATCTTTTAAGCCTATTTTTTATTATTTGTACTGAATTTGGGTGCAAAGATACGAAAAAATAGCTAATATAAGAATGCATTCGTAAGAAAAATAGGATAAACGGCACCATTTTTGATTAAAAATATGTACCTTTGCAAGCAAAATGGTACTTCTGACCTCATATCTCCATATTACCGACCCCACGCTCATCTTCTTCGTGGTGCTCATGATTGTGCTCTTTTCACCTATCATCATGAGTAAGCTGCGCATTCCCCACATCATCGGACTGGTGCTGGCGGGCGTGCTGATCGGCGAGTACGGACTGGACATCCTGGAGCGCGACAACTCGTTTGAACTGTTCGGGCGAGTGGGCCTCTACTACATCATGTTCCTGGCCGGACTGGAGATGGACATGGAGAGCGTGAAGAAGAACTCACGGCAGTTCGTACTGTTCGGACTGCTGACCTGCTTGGTGCCGCTGGTGCTGACCTACGTGATGGCGATAATCATTCTGGGCTATTCCGGACAGGCATCGTTCCTGCTGGGCTGTATCATGGCATCAAACACGCTCATCGCCTACCCTCTCGTGGGCCGCTACGGTCTGCACCGCAACTCAAGTGTAATGCTGAGCGTGGGGTCATCGATGATTTCGCTGTTTCTGGCGCTGGTGATGCTGGCCGGTCTGGCTGCCACGTTTAGCGAGAGCAGCGGCTGGTTGTTCTGGGTGCTGTTTGTGGTGAAGCTCGTAGCCTACATGGTGGGCAGCTTCTATATCATCCCCCGACTGACGCGCTACTTCCTGCGCCGCTACAGCGATGCGGTGATGCAGTATATCTTCGTCATGTCGGTAATGTTCCTCAGTTCGGCGCTGACGGCTTGGATCGGGCTGGAGGGCATTTTTGGTGCATTCTTCTCTGGACTTATATTAAATAGGTATATTCCCCATGTGTCACCCCTGATGAACCGCATTGAGTTCATTGGTAATGCTATTTTCATCCCTTACTTCCTAATCGGTGTGGGCATGCTGATCAATGTACGCACCATCATCGGAGAGCCCGGCATGATCTGGGTGGTATTGCTCATCGCCTTTATCGGCACCTTTGGTAAGGCGCTGGCGGCTTACATCTCAAGCCTTATCTTCCGACTGCCGAAGGCCGAGGGACACATGATGTTCGGACTGACCTCAGCCCATGCTGCTGGTGCTATCGCTATGGTGATGGTGGGCATGCGGCTGGAGGTGGCTCCGGGTGTGATGCTGGTGGACAACGAGATGCTGAACGGCGTGGTGATGATGATTCTCGTGACCTGCATCGTGTCAACGCTGATGACGCAGAAGGCGGCAAAGGCAATTGTGTTCCGTGAGCGTACCGACTTCAGACCTCAGAACGACAAGACGGACGACGAGAAGATACTGATTTGTGTGAAATATCCTGAGATTGCGCCGCAGCTGGTCTATCTGGCTCAGCTGGTGCGCAACCAGAAGCTACACCGCGACTTGGTGGCTCTCAACGTGGTCTATGATGACGAGCATTCGCAGAAAGGCCGCGAAGAGGGACTGCAACTGCTGGAAAAATTGCAGCAGCAGGCTGCCGCTTCAGAGGTTAGGATGCAGACCCAAGTGCGCCTCGCCACCAACATTGCCAACGGCATCAAGCACGCCTTTCGCGAGTTTGCCTGCTCTGAGGTGGTGATGGGCATGCACGTCCACACCAACGTGACACAGAAGTTCTGGGGCGAGTTTATCCAGAGTCTCTACAACGGTCTGAACCGACAGATCATCCTCACCCGCTTCGAACAGCCACTCAGCACGCTGCGACTGATACAGGTGGCGGTACCCTCAAGAGCTGAGTTTGAGCCGGGCTTCCACCGCTGGCTGGAGCGTCTGTGCCGCTTTGCCGAACAACTGGACTGCCGTGTGCTGTTCCACGGGCGCGAAGAGTCGCTGAAGCTGATTCGTGAGTTCATCAATCACGAGCATCCCAGCGTCAGAGGCAACTATCAGACGATGGGTCATTGGAACGAACTGCCCACGCTGGCTGCCGGCATCGAGCCCGACCACCTGTTCGTGGTTGTCACCGCCCGTAAGGGCACCATCAGCTACAAGGCTGCGCTCGACCGTCTGCCCGACGAACTGACAGAATATTTCTCAGGTACCAACCTCATGATCATCTTCCCCGACCAGTATGGCGACCAGAAGGAAGACCGCATGAGCTTCACCGAGGCCCAGCACCATGAGGAGGACTCCGTCTATGATACCCTCCTCCGATGGATTCACAAGAAGAGAGCCAACACCTAACATCCCGCTCGGACTCTGGTCAGAATATCTACCCCCCACCACCTAACACCCAACACCCATCACCCATCACCCACCACCCAACACCCAACACCCACCACCTAACACCCAACACCTAACACCCATCACCCCAATGATAGAAATCAAGAATATCACCAAGAGCTTCGGCTCGTTACAAGTGCTCAAAGGCATCGACCTGAAGATAGAAAAAGGCGAAGTGGTGAGCATCGTAGGCCCCAGCGGCGCCGGCAAGACCACGCTGCTACAGATCATCGGCACGCTCGACCGACCCGACGGTGGAACCGTATGTGTCGATGGTACCGACGTGACCACCCTCTCGCAGAAACAGCTCAGCGACTTCCGCAACCGCCGACTGGGCTTTGTGTTCCAGTTTCACCAGCTGCTGCCTGAGTTTACGGCTATCGAGAACATCATGATTCCCGCCTATATCGCAGGCAAGAGCGGCAAGGAGGCCAAGGCCCGTGCCGAGGAACTGCTGCAGTTTATGGGACTCAGCGACCGTGCTCATCACAAGCCAGCCGAACTGTCGGGTGGCGAGAAGCAGCGAGTGGCCGTGGCAAGAGCCTTAGTAAACAATCCTGCCGTCATCCTGGCTGACGAGCCCAGCGGCTCACTCGACTCGCAGAACAAGAAAGAACTGCATCAGCTCTTCTTTGACTTGCGCGAACGTTTCGGCCAGACTTTTGTCATCGTGACCCACGATGAGGAACTGGCCACGCTCACCGACCGTACCATCCACATGCGTGACGGACTGCTTGTAACTCCTGAAAATCCAGAAGCTTCAGAAAGTCCAGAAATTCCAGAAAGTCCGAAACTCCAAACAAGTGGAGCAAATGCGGAACTTGAACCATTAACTCCATCTGACCCATGCTGAAACTTGGAGATTTTAACATACTGAAGATTGTGAAGCGCGTCGATTTCGGCCTGTATCTGGACGGAGGCGACGAGGGTGAGGTGTTGCTGCCTAAACGCTACTGCAAACCGGAGATGCACGAGGGTGACGAACTCGACGTGTTTATCTATTTGGATCAAGACGAGCGTCTAGTGGCCACTACCGAGCAGCCGCTGGCCAAGGTGGGCGAGTTCGCATGGTTGGAAGTAGCATGGACGAACCAGTATGGAGCCTTCCTGCGCTGGGGACCGATGAAAGACCTCTTCTGTCCCTTCCGCGAGCAGAAGCAGCGCATGGAACAGGGACGCTCATATATCGTTTATATCAAGGAGGATGAAGAGAGCCACCGACTAATGGCTACGGCGAAGGTGGAGAGATACTTGACCCCCCTCGCTCCCCCCGAAGGGGGGATGAGCCATGAGGATGCTAATCTATCTGAAGTCCCTACGAGTGATGCACCTTCCCCCCTTCGGGGGGACCGAGGGGGGTCTCAGGGGTCTCACGGGCACCCCTGCTCCATCCTCGTATGGCAGAAGACGGATTTAGGTTTCAAATGCATAGTAGATAACAAGTATCAGGGTCAGCTCTACGACAATCAGATCTTCCAGCCGCTACATTCGGGCGACCGCCTGACGGCCTACATAGACCATATCCGTCAGGACGGCAAGATTGACCTTACGCTCCAGCCCACAGGCCGCCAGCACACGCTCGACCTGGCTGAGGTGCTGCTGCGCTACCTCTACGAGAACAACGGTCATTGTAACCTCAGCGACAAGAGCGAGGCAGAGTTGATTTACGACCGCTTCAAGGTCTCGAAGAAGGCATATAAAAAAGCCATCGGCGACCTTTATCGCCGACGGCTCATCACTATCTCTGACGAGGGCATCGATCTGGTTTAACCTGAGTGTTTCAGGTTAAATCAGCGGCATGCCCAATTCCTTACATTCACGTCGCATGTCATCAGGCCAGATAGAGGCCTGAATCTCACCTATGTGTGCCTTCTGCAGGAGCACCATGCAGAGACGGCTCTGGCCGATACCGCCACCAATGGAGAGCGGCAGTCGGTCGGAGAGAAGCTGCTGATGGAAATACAACTTTTCACGCTCCTCCTTGCCCTCGAGCTTCAGCTGGCGCAGCAGCGACTCCTTATCGACACGGATACCCATCGATGAGAGCTCAAACGAACGGCCAAGGACGGGATACCAGATAAGAATATCGCCATTCAGACCTGCACGGCCGTCTTCAGCTACGGTTGACCAGTCATCATAGTCTGGAGCACGACCATCGTGTTTCTCACCGTTCGACAGCTTGCTGCCTATACCTATAATAAATACGGCACCATATTTCTTGCAAATGGCATCCTCTCGCTCCTTCGGCGTCTTGTCGGGATACATTTGCAACAGTTCCTCAGCATGGATGAAATGAATCTTCTCAGGCAGGAAAGCTTTGATTTGTGGATAGGTCTCGCAGACCAGATACTCCGTGCGGCGGATAGCGGCATAGATGCGCTCCACAATATTTTTGAGGAAGGCCAGCGTGCGGTCTTCACGGGAGATGACAGCCTCCCAGTCCCATTGATCCACATAGAGCGAGTGCAGGTTGTCCAACTCCTCGTCGGCGCGGATAGCATTCATGTCAGTATAGATGCCGTAGCCTTTTTCTATCTCATATTCAGCCAGCGTCAGCCGCTTCCACTTGGCCAGCGAGTGAACCACTTCGGCACGGGCGTCGCCCAAATCCTTGATGGGGAACGTCACGGGACGCTCCACGCCGTTCAGATCGTCGTTGATGCCCAAGCCCTGCAACACGAACAGCGGTGCCGTAACACGGCGCAAGCGCAGTTCTGTAGAGAGGTTCTGCTGGAAAAACTCCTTAATTAGTTTGATACCCTGTTCCGTCTGCTTTGTGTCCAGCAGCTGCTGGTAGCCCGTCGGTTTAATCAGTTTGCTCATAATTTAGTTGCCTTGTTTACAAAAACGCCTGCAAAGGTACAAATATTTTACAAACCTGCAAGCGTTTTTCCTAATTATTTTGCAAAATGATAGCAAAAACACCGTTTTGCTATCATTTTGCAGACAAAGTCCTACCCTTTTACGGTCTCAGCCGACAATTTGTTCTGTTTCAGCTCTTCCAAGCGTTCAAGTGTGAGCTTACGGGAGAGATGACGCTGGTAAAGGTAAACCATACAAGCCAAAGCGAAATAGATGAGGGTGTGAATCCACAGCATCTGATACTCAAAGAGCACATCGTTCAGCGAGGCACCCATCGAGTTGACTCGTACAAAAGCCCGGATGGCGAACGTAGAGGGGAAACACCACGACGCACCCTGCCAGAAGGGAGGAATGCTGCTTTGCGGCCAGCTCACACCCGACAGGAACAGCAGCGGCACGGAAACGAAGACCATGAGCAGCATCACGTTCTCACGATATTTCACCATGCACGACACCGTCATACCGAAGAAGATAGAGGCCAGCGTATAGGGGAACATGATGGCCAGCACGTTCCACCAAGGTGCCAGATGGGGGAAATTGAAGAGGCGCGGCACAACGATGGTGAGCCACGTGCCCATCACGGCAAAAATCATCAGATAGCAAAGCGCCTTACCCCAAACGATACGCATCACGCCCTGATAGTGGCGGTTCACGGGGATGAGCCAACCGTAGCGGCTGCGCTCACGGGTAGTGCCAGCCGAAAGGCCAATGCCCAGCGCCAGCGTCTGCTGCAAGATCAGCACGAGCACGGCGGGCAGCACAGACGAACCGTAGCCTCCCGATGGGTTGAACATAGCCACATCGTCGTAGTCGAGCGGCTTTGACGAGATGGCCTCCTCACGTGCCGTATAGTTCTGGCCTAACTTCAGTTTGATGTCCTTTCCCATCTCCATCGAGACCATCTGCGCCGTCTGGAACACATTCTTATAGGCCAGCATCAGACTCATGTCACAATAGACGCTCACCGTAGCGGCTTCCATACGATTCACACGGAGAGCGAAATCGGAGGGGAAATAGTAGATGCCTTTGACCACTTGGCGCGACACCAGCGATTTGGCCTCATCCAAGTCCTGCGCATAACACAAGATCTTCACGTCGGGCGAAGCGTCGCACATACGGATGAACTGACGGGAGAGCGACGAATGGCTGTTGTCAACGACAGCTACCGGCACCTCATGCACAGCCTCATTATTATATATCCACGAATAGATGAGCGGGTAGCCAAAAGGTACCAAGAAGAAGAAAATGATCACGCCTTCATCGTGGAACACCTGCTTCATCTCTTCCCACCAGATGTAGCAGATATCAACAATTCCATCATATAGTTGTTTCAGCATGGGCAATAGTCAGAATAATCAGGGTATATAGACATAATAGAGCATGGCATGCTTCAATTTCTTGATGACAAGCCAAGGCAGAATGATAAAGCCTGCCAGCGCAACGAAGTGGAACCAGACCTCCAGCAACGGATAGCCGTTGAACAGACAGGCCTGATAAATCATGAAATAATGACGCAGGGGAAACAGCCATGAGAGTGCCTGCAACGCACCGTCCATACCCATGACGGGGAAGGCAGAGCCTGCCATAGAGAGGCTGAGCACACCCCACAGCGAGCAGATACTCATCGACATGCGCAGCGAGGGCATCAGTCCGAAAAGGAATATGCCGAAGCCCTGAGCGGCCAGCACCTGCATCAGTCCCAGAAGCACCAGCATCAACGGACTGCCCAGATGGGGGAAGCCCAAGTGGAAGAACACATACCACTGGTAGAAATAGACCACAGCCAGCCAGATGAGCGTCTGCGGCAGGTATTTGCCTATCAGCGCCACCACCATGTTTTTGTCGGCCATCTCCATCAGCTGCTTTGAGGTGCTGAACTTCATCTCGTTACCCATCGAATAGGCAGAGATGAGCAGGATGAACAGCATGAACAGTCCAGGCACGAAAGCCGTCGTGAGATAGGAGTTATAGCTGCCCCAGGGGTTGGCTATCTGGTGCAGATCGATCCGTATGGGCGACAGAATGGTCTGTATCTGCTGGTCGGTAGCTCCTTTGGCCTGCAACGTGGCCATTCCGACGGCCGCCGACCCGAGTGTAGAGACGGTCTTCAAGTCTTTCATCACCAGCGAACCAGCCGTCAGCGACGTGTAGGTGTAATAATACGAGATCTTGGGCTGGCGACCGGCAAGCAACTGGTCTGTAGTGCCCTTGGGTATGTAAATGAAACCATAGATCTCGTTGCGCTGCATAGCCTTCCGACCCTCGGTCACCGAGAGGTATTTAGCCACCAACTTCGTTGACTGCATGGCATCGAGCCTGCGCATCAACGCTCTGGTCGTGCTGGTGTTGTCCAGATCTACCACACCCACGGGCATCTCCATCGGCAGTCCCTCCTCCATCAGCGACGTGAAGAAGAACATCGTGCCCAAAGGGAAGAGCAGCATGCAGAACCAGTACATGTGGTTCCGCCTGATGATCTGGAGCTCGCGTAGTGCGATATTATAGAGTTTTCTAAACATTTACTTTCTTGACATTCCTTTCTTCGGGACGGAATGGGCTTACTTAATAATCAATGACATGCCGGGACGCAGACCGTCCAGCTTCTCCGTAGGACGTGCCTTCACTTCAAACGTCTTCAGGTCATACTGGCCGTTTGCCTTCGTGGCCTTCCACACGGCAAAAGAGCCCTCGTCCTTCATGTGATAGACCTTCATCTTCACATCTTTATTAAAGGCGGGCACGAAAGCAGAGAATTCAGTACCGACCTTCATGCCGTTCAACTGGTCTTCACGCACGTTGAACACGCCCCACATATCGTCTATGATGGAGATGGTCATGATGGGACTGCCCGTACCCACGAGCTCGCCCACCTTCGGATAGATGCTGCTCACCTCGCCTGCCATCTGAGCCACCTGAACGGTCTCGTTGATGTAGCTGTTCACCTCTTCCACAGCACCCTTGGCACGATTAGCCTGACCCATAGCGGCCAGCTTCTCCTCCTGACGGGCACCGTTGACGGCCATGTCATACTGGCTCTGAGCGGCCTCCATCGTGGCCTGCATGGCCTTATAGTTGGCGTAGGCCTCATCACGCTTCTGCGCACTCAGCACGCCCTCGTCGAAGAGCTTCTGCACGCGGTTGTATGACTTCTCGGCAATCTCCAGTCCAGCCTTTGCCTTCTGCAGCAGCTGGAAAGCAGCCTGCACCTGCTCCTTACGGGCACCGTTCTGTGCCATCTGCTCCATAGCCGTAGCGCTTGTCTCAGCACCGCGTGCCTGCAGCATCTTCGCTCTCACATCAGGTGCATCGATAATAGCGAGGGTATCGCCCACATTGACGAAGTCACCCTCCTCCACTCTGATTTCCAGAATACGACCCGGCACCTTGCTCGACACGCGATACTCAGAAACCTCTACCTCTCCCTGAATGAACTCAGGATCACGTCCCAATGCAAAGAAACCGATGACTCCCATCAGGACCACTACTGTCACAAAACCAAAGATGGCGTACAGAATACTCTTATGTTGCGTTGTTGCTGACATAACTATATTTGGATTTTACTGTTTTGACGATTTTTCTGTTTATTTCTCATTTCTCAATTTCCCACGTTCAGCGTGCCCTGGGCTTTTCTGAGGTCAACCAGACTGAGCAGCACATCAATCTGTGCGTCAATCTTCTGCGACTGTGCCTGCAACCAGGCCGTCTGTGCCTCCAGCACCACGGTGGGCGCGATTACACCCTCCTGGAATCCCAGATTGGCTGTGCGCAGGTTCTCATTGGCACGTTCAATGCTCGACTCAGCCATCTGCAGTCGCTTGTTGGCCTCTTTCACCTTGAAGTCTGACTGGTTGATTTGCAGCTCCACCTTCTCGCGAGCTTCATCACGCTCCAGCGAGGCAATGGCGACAGCACCTTTCGACGCACGCACCTTATAGGCCACGTCGCCCCAGTTCCAGATGGGAATACGCATCAGCACACCCACATTCCAGAAGCCACGGAACTTCTTCTCGAAGCCGTTCAGCACGCTGGGGTTGCTGACAGCATAGCCGCCCATCAGCGCCACCTGCGGCAGATGTCCTGCCTTCATGATGTTGGTCACCTGCTGAGCCATAGCCACGCCGTTGTCAAGCATCTTCAGTTCGGGACGAGTGGCCAAGGCCTGCTCCATCTCCACCTTCGGCTGCAAACCGTTCACCTCCAGGTTTTCCTTAGCCTCGTCGGCCAGCATCACCTCCGTGTCGGAAGGCAGACCTATCAACTGGCAAAGCAGCATCTTCGAGAGGGTCAGTCCGTCTTCCACTTTCAGCAGCGTCATCTCGGCCTCGTTCACCTTCACGCTCACGCTCAAGCCTTCGCTACGGGTAGCCACGCCCTCTTCAATCATCTTCTGCACGTCGCCGTCGAGTTTCTTCACCAACTCAACATAGCTTTCGGCCAGTCGCTGCTTATGGCGCAACGACACCACCTGCCAGTAAGCCTTGTCGATGTTGTAGAGCACGCTCTGCTGACGAGCCTCTGCTGAATTCTCCTGCAACTGCTCGTTCTGGTCGGCCAACTTGTTCAGGGCCACAATGGCACCACCCATAAACACGGGCTGCGTCACCAGTACCGAACCGGCAAAGATATTGCGCGTGTCAGTATCGAAAGCATCCACGATGCCCTGTCCTACGGCGTCCAGTTTCTGCGACATGCCAGCTCCAACCTGTCCCATCTTCGTCTGCACGCCGGTGGCAAACTGCTGGTAGGCAGCATTGATGGCCGCATTATTGGCCTGGGCCAAGACGGTACCGAACTGCGTCACCGCGTCTGTGATCGGAGCTGCGAGTCCGCTGGCAATGTTAGTGCCCATATTGCTAAGCCCCAACTTCTGGTCATCGCTCAATAGCGAAATCGGCTCGCTGGTGTATTGATAGGTACCCAGCGCCGACACATGAGGCAGGTACTTCGTGCGTGCTGATTTGCGCACATTTCTGGCCACCTCATGTTTCAGTTTCGACACGCCCAGTTGTTTGTTGTTGCGCAGCGCCATCGCACGGCAACTGTCGAGCGAGAGCAGCTGTTGGGCCACGGCCGGGCTAAATGAAAAATGGTAAATGATGAATGATAAACATGCAATCATCAACCATCGCGTTCTGTTTAACATATCCTTGGTTGTTTAATGATTACTGAAAGTTGAACGTGCGCGAGCCGATCATGCTGCCATCGGCAAAGATGCTCACGCGATACTCGCCAGCCGACAGGAACTCGGCCACATCCCAATAGGTATTCACCGTCACCTCTTCGCCCGAATACTCTATGACCTTCTTCATCGAGTATTCCAGTTGGCGGTTCTCATAGTCAAAGGTGCCGCCACCGTTTAGCGTGGTGCCGCTAGGGGTCATGATGCGCACATAGATGACGCGGTTGCCGTTAGAGGCTGTCACGTTCTTGGTGATGGTGAAGCGAATCTGGATTTGCTTGCAGTCCTTCATCTTCTTGGCTTCCTTGTTACGCTTGTTCAGGGGGGTCATGCTGATGCCCGTAGCGTCGAGCTGTGCGGCAATGGCCACTTTCTCGGTGAGCGAGGCTTTCTCGTTCTGCAGGCCTGCCACCTCACGGTTGGTCTGTGCCAGCACGTTCTTAATCTTCGAGTTCTCATCGCGCAGGGCTGTGTTCAGCTGGTTGAGCGAATCGACCTGACGGATATAGGTGCGGAGCACGTCGCGCACCGTAGCCAACTCCCTCTTCAGTCGGGCTATCTCACGGGCATCGGTAGCCTTCACGCGTTTCAGCTCCTCCAGCAGTTGCTGGGTGCGCATCTGCTCCTGCGTGAGCTGTGCCACGATAGAGTCGTTGTTGATTTGCGTCATCATCTCGCTGTATTGCAGCGTGAAACGCTCATACTCATTCTCCATTTCCTGCTTGTCGAGAGCTGCCAATTCCTGCATTTCCTCATTCGCCTGCTTTTGATCCTGCAAATCGAGGAACAGATAAACAGCTACGGCTGACAGCAATGCTACGACAACAACGGTTATCCAAAACCAAAACTTTTTCATCCTTTATAACATTGTACAATATAACGCGTGCAAAATTACAAGTTTTCATCGAAACCGCAAAGATTATTAAGTAAAATTTGGCTAAATGAAATAAAATCCCTATCTTTGCGCCAACAATAACTATAAAGCTTGTATGGGCGCATGCCCACAATAACTAAAAAACGACGGATGTATGAGCAAACAGGGTTTCTGGCATCAGGCATTCCATCTTTACTACGACGGTTTCCGCAGCATGACGCTGGGACGCACGCTTTGGGCTATCATCATCCTGAAGCTCATCATCATCTTTGCCGTGCTCAAGCTCTTCTTCTTCCCCGACTTCCTCAGCCAGCATGCCGAGGAGGGACAGGAGGCTGAATTCGTAGCCTCGGAACTCATCGGGCGACAGGCGCAATAACGGCTGATGAAAGAGGGCTGAGGGCTGAAGTTAAAAAACATTTTGTCATCACACTTTAATTCTATATGATATGCAAAACATTCTCTTAAACATTGACGCAGGGACCATCGACTGGTCGCGAGCGCAATTTGCATTGACAGCCATCTACCATTGGCTCTTCGTACCGCTGACGTTGGGTCTGGCTGTCATCATGGGCATTGCCGAGACGTGCTACTACCGCACAAAGGATGATTTCTGGAAGCGTGTGGCACAGTTCTGGCAGAAACTTTTCGGTGTGAACTTCGCTATGGGTGTGGCCACCGGTATCATCCTCGAGTTTGAGTTCGGCACCAACTGGTCTAACTACTCCTGGTTCGTGGGCGACATCTTCGGAGCGCCGCTGGCCGTAGAGGGCATTCTGGCCTTCTTCATGGAGAGTACGTTTGTGGCTGTGATGTATTTCGGCTGGAAGAAGGTGTCACCGGGCTTCCATCTGACCTCCACCTGGCTCACGGGCTTGGGAGCGACCATCTCTGCCTGGTGGATCTTGGTGGCCAACGCCTGGATGCAGTATCCTGTGGGGTGCACCTTCAATCCTATCACGATGCGTCATGAGATGACCTCGTTTGCCGAGGTGGCGCTGTCACCTTTCGCCGTAGATAAGTTCTGCCACACGGTCATCTCAGCCTGGATCATCGGTGCCATCTTCGTGGTGGCCGTATCGTGCTGGTATCTGATGAAGCGCCGCGAGCAGAAGCTGGCGGTGGAGAGCATCAAGATTGCCGCCATCGTGGGCCTGATCGCATCTGTGGGTGCCGCAATGACGGGTCACAAGAGCGCACAGACCGTGGGCGAGGTACAGCCGATGAAGCTGGCTGCGATGGAGGCGTTGTATAATGGCGGAACCGACCAAGGACTGACAGCCATCGCCTGGGTCAACCCCTTCTGTCAACCCGACTATGCCAACGAACAGGAGGCTCCGCTGAAGGTGGAGATGCCCTACGGTCTCTCGATCATGGCGACCAACGACCCGCACGGCTATGTGCCAGGCATCAACGACATTCTGAACGGTTATACCCGTCCTGACGGCACGAAGGAGCTTTCGGTCGATGAGAAGATCATGCGAGGCAAGGTGGCTATCGCCGCCCTGAGCACCTATCGCGAGGGCATCAAGAACGGCACACCGGAGGAGGTGCTGCGCGAATATGTGGCGATGATGGATAGCAACATGAAGTATTTCGGCTATGGCTATCTGAACGACAAGAGCGAGGCTGTACCCTTCATCCCCATCAACTTCTGGGCGTTCCGCATCATGGTGGGACTGGGCTGTGTGTTCATCCTCTACTTCGCCCTGCTGGCCATCATGGCCTTCAGGATCCCGCTGCTCTCAGTTATCACCCGCCGTCTGCTGGCCGCCTTCTTCATCATTCCCGAGACCGAGGCCGACGGACACGACATCACCCGCCTACCCGCTTGGCACTACTGGCTGCCCATCGCGCTGGTGCCGCTGGCCTATATCGCCTCTGAGAGCGGCTGGCTTGTGGCTGAGTTTGGCCGCCAGCCTTGGACCATTCAGGACATGCTTCCCACGTGGGCTGCCGTTTCCGACCTCGATGGCGGCAGCGTGGCGCTGACGTTCTTCCTCTTCCTCATTCTCTTCACCACCATGCTGGCTGTGGAAATCAGCATCCTGCTGAAACAGATCAAGAAAGGTCCGGAGAGCGCTTCGCTAAATGAGAAATGAGAAATGATAAATGATAAATGAGAATATTATGACATACGATTTTCTTCAACACTACTGGTGTTTCATCGTTTCCCTGTTAGGGGCGATATTAGTGTTCCTGCTCTTTGTGCAGGGAGCCAACTCTGTGGCACGCTCGTTAGGTCAGACCGACGAGGGCACGCGCCTCGTGTTCAACTCCACGGGCCGCCAGTGGGAGCTCACGTTCACCACGCTCGTCCCCTTCGGCGGCGCCTTTTTCGCCTCCTTCCCCTTGTTCTACAGCACCTCGTTCGGCGGCGCCTACTGGCTGTGGATGCTCATCCTCTTCACCTTCGTGTTGCAGGCTGTGAGCTATGAGTTCCAGAACAAGATGGGCAACCTGCTTGGCCCGCGCACCTTCCAGTTCTTCCTCACGCTCAACGGCATCTTCGGCCCGTTGCTGCTGGGTGGAGCCGTAGCCACCTTCTTCGAGGGTTCCAACTTCGTCGTTGAGAAAGACAACCTGATGAACTTTGATGGTTTGACACCAGTCATCAGCCATTGGGCCAACGCGTCCCACGGCCTCGATGCCCTGCTCAACCCCTGGGTGCTGGTACTCGGACTGGCGGTGATGTTCCTGGCTCGCGTGCTGGGCATCCTCTATGTGATGAACAATGTGGCCGATGAGGGCATCCGCGCCCGTGGCCGCCGACTGCTGCTCACGAATGCCGTGCCCTTTGTCATCCTCTTCGTGGCCTTCGTGTGCCGTGTGCTGCTCAAGGACGGCTATGCTGTGGCAGCCGATGGCACCATCTACATGGAGCCCTACAAGTATATGAGCAACCTCATCTCTATGTGGTATCTGCTCATCCTCTTTGTCATCGGCGTGGTGCTCGTGCTCTGGGGCATCATCAAGACCGTCATGGATGAGACCTTCCTCGGCGGCATCTGGTTTGCAGGCATCGGAACGGTGCTCACCGTGCTCGCCCTGCTGCTCACGTCGGCCTGGAACGGTACGGCCTACTATCCCTCGACCTACGACATCCAGATGTCACTCACGCTTCAGAACTCCTGCTCCAGCGAGTTCACGCTGCGCACCATGTTCTACGTGTCCTTCCTCGTGCCCTTCGTCCTGGCCTACATCATCTACTGCTGGCGCAAGATCGACGCGAAGAAGCTCGACCGCGAGGAACTGCTGACAGACCATGCTTATTAATGATAGTCATCACGACTCATCATCATTCACGACTTTCGCTCAGGGCATCATTCTCCCTGAGCGATTGTTTTTGTTTCACGAGAATCCTTCATATTTCCATATCATCGGAAGAATCTATGCTTCGTTTTTACAGGAAAAGTAAAGTTTTTTCAAAAAAATCAGCCAAACATTTGGCGGTTCGAAAGAAAATGCCTACCTTTGCACCCGCAAAACCGAAAGGTGAAGCAATTCGTTCTCATACATGGTGCCCGTAGTTCAGTTGGTTAGAGCGTCAGAT
>JAEEGL010785151.1_pt1 | contig 15226 bp, 14 predicted proteins | sample 9134231 | NCBI WGS metagenome assembly JAEEGL01 (sample SAMN16246548, study PRJNA631951) | gut metagenome | biome: gut microbiome; feature: rumen; material: fiber-attached | host: Bos | place: Iran: Karaj | collected 2018-10 | reverse complement strand
TCGCTACTCATTTTGTTGGTGGGTAATATCTACGATGCTCACAGCCCCGATGCAATCTTTGCAGCAGGCCAGTAGCAGCGACATCCGGTCGCGTGGATTGATTTTCCAATTGTCTTGGGCGATGTCCAACAGCCAGCCTTCTGGAATCAAGCCGTCAAAAAAAGGAAAAAGATTGTCGCTTTTGTATGGCAATGCTGTGACGGGCATTGTCAGACTGATGGGGGAGCCATTTTCTGCGACATACTTTTCAGCATAGACAAACGTATAGCCGTTCTCGTCTTCGGTTAGAACTCCCGCCAATTTATCTTGAAAATATACTTCTGCTTGCTTCATCATTCACCCCTTTCCATTTTTACAGCACCCAACTCTGCACCGAACAAGTTGAGCACCTGGTTCACCTTATCCATCCTCAGGGTGGCTTTCCCCTGTTCCAAATCGCGCACAAATCGCAGCCCCACCCCCGATCGATACGAAAGTTCCACCTGCGTCAGGTGATATTTTTTACGTTCTGCTTTTACAAATTTTGATAACTTTGTTTCACTCATTATTATATGCTTTCGGGTATAAATCTCTTAAAATATCACAATTTATACCTAATAGGGTATAATTTTGGTAATAATTATAAATTTATACCTTTTCGGGTGCAAAAATACAAAATATTTTTATCTGAAGAGCTTTTTACCCGAAAAATCTCTCTTCCAGCATTAGGCAGAGGCAATGATAGATGGGGAGGTGCAACTCCTGGATCTTATACGTTTCGGTTTCAGGTACTTGTATGCACACATCGGCCAGTGCCGAGAGTTTGCTTTCTTTGCTGCCGGTGAGGCCGACGATTTTCACGCCTTTGGTTTTGGCCACGATGGCGGCGTAGATGATGTTTTTGCTGTTGCCGGAGGTGGAGATGGCGAGGAAGGTGTCGCCGTTATTGCCGAAGCCGAGCATCTGCTGGGCGAAGACCAGCTCAGGTACGCAGTCGTTCATGAAGGCGGTGGAGAGTCCCGGGTGGCCGGTGAGGGCGATGGCGGGCAACGTGCCTTGCAGGTGTTGCGCTATCGTAGTGCCCATCTCCCTGTCGATGTCTTTACACGCTTCTGCAAAATCGCTGCCGACGGGGCGCGGGAGTTTGAAGCCTTTCATCAGCTCGCCGACAATATGTTCGGAGTCGGCGGCGGAACCTCCGTTGCCGGCCACCAGCAGTTTGTGCTGGGTGAGGTACGACTGCTCCATCAGCAGGTAGGCCTGTGTGATGGAATCCTTGCAGCATTGCAGGGTAGGGTAGCGTTGCAACAGCGTGAGGATATGGTTTTGAAGTTTGTTTTCCAACAGATTGAACATAAGCGACGGGTTTATGAAATGATTGGCAAAAGTACGCTTTTTTGTTGATTTGTTGATTTGTTGATTTGTTGATTTGCGATTTATCATTGTATTTAATTGATTGATAGATATTTAAAATGATTCCTACAAAAATAAGAATAGAAAGATTGTTGAATGAACTTTTTTCGGTAATTTTGCAGATTGATTTATTATTGCGAAAATTACTGTAATCTATGAAGATAAAAGACATTTTTTTGAAGCCGCTGCCCTACTTGGTGGCTTTGTTCGTTTTCGTTATCCTCACCCTCTTCTATGCCTCTCCTGTGTTAGATGGGAAAGTGATTAATGCTGGAGATGCGAAAAGTTTTCAGGGGATGTATAACGAATGTAAGGAGTACAATGCCGATGGACATTATTGTTGGTGGACAGGCACGATGTTTAGTGGTATGCCCAACTATCAAATTGGTGGTGGTAAGTATCCCGGACACGATGTTAAAATAGGCCTCAGGCAAACAGCTCAATTGTGGTTTCCCTCCACTTTGGCTTTGATCATAGCTTATTTTCTGGGTTATTTTATTTTGCTCAGATCCTTCAAGATCAACGAATGGCTCTCCATCGTAGGAGCTATTGCCATTGCCATGTCCTCCTACTTTTTCCTCATCATTCCAGCAGGACACAACACCAAGGCGATGGCATTGGGTTTTTTGCCGGTCCTTATTGGAGGTTTTCATCTTATCTTCCAAAAAAAATATGGATGGGGAGTTATTTTGACGATGGTTTACTCTTCATTTGCGCTGATGCTCCATCCACAAATGACTTATTACATTTTTATGTTAATTGGAATTTTTGCGATCGCGGAATTATACATTCATATTCGTGAGAAGCGTTGGAAGGATCTGCTTGTGGGGATATTCGCATGTGTTATTGCCTTTAGTGTTGGGATCGGAATGCAATCTGTTGAATATATGGCTAATAAGGAGTATGCTAAAGAAACCATGCGCGGCGGACACTCTGAACTGGCGAATGAAAACAACAAAGATAACAAAACTTCTGGCCTTGATCTGACCTATATGACCCAGTACAGCTACGGCATTGGGGAAACCTCCACTCTGCTCATTCCTGGCGCTCGCGGCTATGCCTCCGCTTACGATGTGGGGACCAACTCCAAGGTTTATGAGGCCATGGTGAAGAATGGAATGCCCAAGAAACAGGCCGCAGAGTATTGTAAGGGGATGCCCACCTACTGGGGTGGCGATGAGGGAACCTCGGGTCCTGTTTATGTGGGTGCCATCGTCTGCTTCCTCTTCGTGTTGGGGCTTTTGATTGTAAAGGGTCCGTACAAATGGGCATTATTGGTCGCGACCCTTTTCTCGATATTGCTTTCATGGGGCTCTAACTTTATGTGGCTCACCGAGTTGTTTGCCAAGTACTTCCCGATGTACACCAAGTTCCGAGCGGTTGAATCTATCTTGGTGGTGGCCGAGATCACCATACCGCTGCTGGGTTTCTTGGCCCTCAAGGAGATCATGGACCAAAAAGCGGCCAACACCTACAACCAAAAGAAGATGCTGCTCAACATCTACATTGCCGCGGGTGTAACGGCGGGATTGTGTGTAATAGCGCTGATTGCCAGTTTCTTCATGAGCTTCTCTTGGGGACGCGATGAGGCCATTTTCTCCAACTGGCCCGAATGGCTCTCCTCGGCCATCGTAGCCGAGCGCGCTGCTATCTACCGTGCCAGCGCCTTCCGCTCGCTTGTTTTTGTGCTATTGGGAGCTGCAATGGTATGGCTGTTTGCCAGTAAAAAGTTGCCTTTCGCTGCGTTTGTGCCCATTTTAGGGGTGTTAGTATTGGTAGATATGTGGTCTATCGACCGCAAGTTCTTCAACAACGACAACTTCGTGAGTGCCAAACAGGATAAAGGCTATTTTGCAGAGCAACCCTGGGAAAAGGAGATTCTAGATAGAGAGGGTGAAAATGGCACACACAACTTTCCCACGAAAAACAGCTACCGTATCTATAACCTCACCAATCCGCAGGGACCCTTCAACGACTCCCGCACTTCATACCGTTTCAAATCCATTGGTGGGTATAGTGCTGTCAAGTTGCGCCGCTATCAGGATATGATTGATGCCCATATTTCTGAAGAAACCAACCCCATGCTCAAATCCATACGCACGATGGATGGGCAGAAGTATTTCTTGCCGCTCAGCGATACTACCGACTATCCGGTACTCAACATGCTGAACATGAAATATGCGGTGGTGGGCAATGAGCAACCGATGGTGGTGGAGAACCCCAACGCCTTCGGCAACGCCTGGTTCGTGGATTCGGTGAAGCTTGCTAACAGTCCTGATGAAGAGTCGGACGCCCTCAATACCATCAACCTTCACAATACGTTGGTGACGGATGTGCAATTCAAGGATTTTGTGAAAGATTTCCAACCCGGCCACGACAGCGCTGCCACCATCAAGCTCACGAAATACGCGCCCGACTACGTGGAGTACGACTATTCGGCGAAAGAGAAGGGCACGGTGGTTTTCTCGGAGGTCTATTATCCGTACGGATGGAAAGCCTATATCGACGGCAAACCGGCCGACCATTTCCGCGCCAACTACACCCTGCGCGCCATGAACGTGCCCGCCGGCCAGCACCACATCCGCTTCGAGTTCCGTCCCGACACGATTGAAAAGTGGGGAAAGGCTACCATAGCTTGCGCATATATCATGGGAGTGACCGTATTGGGATTTGTGGGATTCGGTATTTTCAGGATGGTAAGGAGAAGAAAGGAAACGAAAGCGTAAAGAAGATTGATTATGCTCTCCGTCATCATCTGCACCTACAACCGCGACAAGTACATCTACAATGTACTGGAAAGTCTGGCGAAGAACACTTTGCCAAAAGAACTATACGAAATTGTACTCGTAAACAACAACTGTACGGACAATACGCAAAGCGAGTGTGAAAGGTTTGCTCATGATTTTCCTGATGTCATCTTCCGATCTTTTGTGGAGACCCATCAAGGATTATCTCATGCCCGCAATCGCGGAATAAATGAAAGCGAAGGTGATATACTGGTATATGTGGATGATGATGCTTTAGTAAATGCAGAATATTTACAAACTTACTACGATTTTTTCAACCAATATCCAGACATTGATGCTGCAGGGGGACCCATTATCCCAAAATATGAAACGGAAGAGCCAACATGGATGTCGCATTTCACCAAAGCGTTGATTACAGGGTACAAATATCTCGGAGACAAGGCAAAAGAGTTTCCCAAGAACGACTATCCTGGAGGCGGCAACGCAGCGTACCGTGCTTCAGTTTTTGAAAAAATTGGTCTGTTCAATGTGGACCTCGGACGCAAGGGCGATAGTTTGGTGGGAGCCGAAGAAAAGGATATTTTCGACAAAATGACCACATTGGGCATGCGGTTTTACTACCTTCCGACAGCCATCTTGTACCATCTGATTCCTGAGAAAAAGCTCAGCAAAGACTATTTCGACCGTCTCACGTACTCCATCGGCAAGAGCGAGCGGATGCGCACGTTGAACATCGGGAATGGAAAATACCTGAAAAGGCTTGTATCCGAAGCCATTAAATGGGCAGCATCTATCGTGTTATGCCTAGGACATACTCTCACCGGCTGTCCGAAAAAAGGCTGGAAACTGATTCAGTTCCGGCGGAATGTGACGAGAGGATTGTTGGGAAGATAACAAACACTTATTATGTAAAAAGTGAATAACAATGATAACCATCATTTTACAAGGAGGTCTCGGAAATCAAATGTACCAGTATGCTGCGGCTAAGTCGCTGGCCACTCGATTGAATACGGAAGTTAGAATGGATTTGTCTGTATTCAAAATTCATCAACAAAAAAGCTGGTGCCGTCCTTACGAACTTGATGTGTTCGATTTTGATGCCATAAAATTTTCTGCCACCTCATTTATGAAAAAGTCATGGTTGGCACTTTTAACCGGTCATGGGCACAATAAGGCTGTAGAATTATTGAAGAAATCCAAACATGTCTATGACTCTTCCTCTTCTGACATGAATGCTTGGGAGCAATGTCCCGACGGAACAACCCTGTTCGGTTATTTCGCCTCAGAAAAGTATTTCAAGGAGCATCGCGCCATTATTCTCAACGATTTCCAGTTCAAACATCCTTTGGATGAGAGAAATAACACGCTGTCCAATCAGATAGAATCCACCAACTCAGTGTCTGTACATATCCGACGGGGCGACTATCTGAATGAGGTGAATTCGAAAGTGTTTGCACAAATCTCTCCAGAATGGTATTTTAAGGCGATTGAAATGGTGAAAGAACAGAAATCCGCCACACACTTCTACTTTTTCTCGGACGATATTGAATGGTGCCGACAAATCTTTCAGAATCTGGACAACACCTCTTTTATTGATTGGAATAACGGTGCAAATTCCTATCGCGACATGCAACTCATGAGTCTCTGCAGACACAATATCATCCCCAACAGCACCTTCAGCTGGTGGGGTGCATGGTTAAATGCAAATCCTGAAAAGATGGTGATTGCACCTTCCACCTATTTTATCAACGACATCCAAAACAAGGCTTATCGGGAGAATATGCCGAAAGATTGGATTTTATTATAATTGGTATAAAAGGGGATGTTGACACTCAGACACCATCCGCTTTTCAATTATCAGTTTTCAGTTTTCCAACCCCTCTATCTCTAAAGGAATTAATTACAGGGGAATAGCCGTCTTAATCTCCGAAAATTTTCGGCGAATAGGGCAGTTATTCGCCGAAAAAGTGTATTTTTGCCGAAAATTTTCAGTAATGTATCTGCACGAAAAAAATCAATGGTGGGACTTCTCATACGATGGTGCCCTTGTTTTACCCGAATTAGCCAAAGTGCGTATGCACCAAGGGAAGCTGTTGGGAACCCTACAGGCACTCGGATTCAACCGGCAGGAGAATGCAATGCTACAGGCATTGTCTGCCAGTATTGTGAAATCTGCGGAGATTGAAGGCGAAATGCTGAACCTCCAGCAGGTACGTTCATCCATCGCCCGACGGCTCGGCATCAACACGGCAGGCCTTGTCACCTCCTCCCGCTATATTGACGGAGTGGTGGAAATGATGCTGGACGCCACGCAACACTATAATGCTCCCCTCACCGACGAGCGACTTTTTGGTTGGCACAACACCCTGTTTCCGACAGGCCGCAATCAACTTTATAAAATTGATGTGGGAGCATACCGCACCCACGCCATGCAGGTTGTATCAGGACCGATGGGAATGGAGAGGGTGCATTATGAAGCGCCAAGTCCTGAGCGGGTGCCAGCAGAAATGGATGCTTTTTTATCGTGGCTAAACAGCGAAAACACAACAGATGCTGTTCTCAAAGCCGCCATCGCGCACTTATGGTTTGTCACCATACACCCTTTTGACGATGGCAACGGGCGTATCGGCAGGGCAGTAATGGATATGATGCTTTCGAGAGCAGACCAGTCCCCTCTGCGTTTCTACAGTCTGTCATCGCAGCTTCTAAAATCGAGAAACACTTATTATCAAATACTTGAAGATACACAAAAGGGGAATGGTGACATCACCGAATGGCTTCTCTGGTTTTTGAAAATGATGGATGAGGCATTGTCGGAGGCCGAACTCTCCATCCAAAAAGCCATTGACCGAAATCAGTTTTGGGACTCTGTTTCACACCTATCATTCAATGAAAGGCAACAGAAAATCCTCAATATGCTGTTGGAAGACTTCAAAGGGAACCTTACCTCGGGCAAGTGGGCAAAAATCTGCCAATGTTCCGCCGATACCGCCCTCAACGACATTAAGGACCTGGTGACGAAAGGCATTTTAGCAAAAGGCGAAGCTGGCGGAAGAAGCACGAACTATGTTCTTCTGCAACGGGAAAAGAATAAAGAAGAATAAAAGAAAGTAAAAACCTTTTACCTTTCAATTTTCCATTCTCCATTTTCAGTTCCCCATCACTTTCCTAATCTTCCTGTAATCACCGTAGATGATGGGAAATAATTAAAATATTTCTTGTATCTTTGCAAATTAAAATAGCCTTATGATTTGTATGAAAAAAATAGCACTTATTACAGGAATTACAGGACAAGACGGATCATATCTTGCGGAACTGTTGCTGTCAAAAGGATATGAGGTCCACGGTATCATCCGCCGCTCCTCCTCTTTCAATACCGGGAGAATCGAACATCTGTATCTCGATGAATGGATACGCGACATGAAACACCAGGCGCTGTTGAAGTTGCACTACGGGGATATGACAGACTCCAGCTCCCTTATCCGTATCATTCGAGAAGTGCAACCCACCGAAATCTATAACCTGGCCGCTCAAAGTCATGTGAAAGTGAGTTTTGAGGTGCCGGAATACACTGCCGAAACTGATGCGGTCGGCACCTTGCGCCTGCTGGAAGCCGTTTGCATTTTAGGAATGCAAAAAACGGTCCGCATCTACCAGGCTTCAACCTCTGAATTGTTTGGACTTGTGCAGGAAATACCCCAGTCTGAAACCACTCCATTCTATCCGAGAAGTCCGTACGGTGTGGCCAAGCAGTATGGCTTTTGGATTACCAAAAACTACCGTGAAGCATACGGCATGTTTGCGGTCAATGGTATTTTATTCAATCATGAAAGTGAAAGAAGAGGCGAGACTTTTGTTACCCGAAAGATAACCTTGGCGGTGGCCAGAATACATGAAGGTTTGCAAGACAAGCTGTACCTTGGCAACCTGAACGCGCTGCGAGATTGGGGTTATGCTAAGGATTATGTGGAATGTATGTGGTTGATGCTTCAGCACGACACCCCTGAAGATTTTGTGATAGCGACAGGTGAAAACCACTCTATCAGAGAGTTTTGCGAATTGGCATTTAAAGAAATTGGCATTGATCTTGTATGGCAAGGCACCGGTGTGGATGAAAAAGGTATCGACAGCAGCACCGGACGCATTCTGGTGGAGGTGGATCAAAAGTATTACCGTCCCACGGAAGTGGAGCAGTTGTTGGGAAATCCAGCGAAAGCTAAGAAATTGCTGGGATGGAATCCCACGAAAACATCCTTTCCTGAATTAGTTCACCTGATGGTGCAACACGATCTCCAATTAGTGAAAAAACAGAAATAGCATCATGAATAAAGATTCGCTCATATATGTTGCTGGACATAGGGGACTTGCTGGCTCTGCTATAGTAAGATGTTTGCAAAAAAATGGCTATCACAACCTCATCTACCGCACTTCCTCCGAACTGGATTTGCGCAACCAAAGTGACGTGCGCGATTTTTTGCACGATCAAAAACCAGAATATGTGTTTCTGGCGGCCGGCAAAGTGGGCGGTATTCGTGCCAATATCGAGAATCCTGCTTCTTTCCTGTATGATAATCTGGCCATGCAAAGCAATATCATACACGAGGCCTATCTTGCAAAGGTGAAAAAGATATTGGTGCTGGGTTCCTCCTGTATCTATCCTGCTCACTGTCAGCAGCCCATGAAAGAAGAGTACCTGATGGACGGCAAATTAGAGCCCACCAACGAAGGCTATGCCTTGTCCAAAGTGGTAGCTTTGAAAATGGCCTATTACTATCATCTTCAATACGGATTTAATGCGGTGTCGATTATGCCACCGAATTTGTATGGCTATAATGACAGTTTTGACCCCTTGCATTCTCATGTTTTGTCGGCCACTGTGAAAAAGTTTGTGGATGCAGTGGAATCAGGGCAAAAAGAGGTCGTGATGTGGGGGACTGGCAATGCCCGCCGAGAATTTATGAATGTGGATGATTTGGCGGCGGCCGCATTGTTCGTGATGCTGAACTATGACAAACCCGAGTTTGTGAATGTGGGGTGGGGCACCGATGTGTCCATTAAGGAGTTGGCGGAGATGATAGCCCAACACGCCGGTTTCCAAGGCAATATTTCATGGGATGCGACGAAGCCCGACGGCATGATGCGCAAATGTATGGATGTAACCCGGATGAAAGCCTTGGGCTTTGCTCCTGCCATCACTTTGGAGACCGGTATTAAACAAATGATAGAATATTATAAATCAGTAAGATAATGAGAATCCCGTTGATGAAGCACGCTTTCCTTGAAGAGAAGGAAACGAAGAAAAAGTTGGCCGAGTTTATCGTATCCTCGGATATGTTTTCCATGGGAAAATATTGCAAAATGTTTGAGGAACAATTTGCCCAATACCAGCAGTCAAAATATGCTGTACTCTTCAATAGCGGTGGCAGTGCCAATTTGGCCTTGCTGCAGGCATTGAAAAGTATGGGAAAACTGAAAGAAGGGGATAAGGTCGGTTTTTCCGCGCTGACCTGGTCCACCAATGTGATGCCCATTATTCAAATGGGGCTCATCCCGGTTCCGATAGACGTTGCTACCGAGACCATCAACGTGATGGCTGACAATCTCAAGGAAAGGTTACAGGAGACTGATTTGCAGGCTTTCTTCGCCACCAATGTGTTGGGATTTGCTGGCGACTTGGAGCAGATTGCTGCTTTGTGCAAGGAACGGGGCATCTTGCTGTTGGAAGACAACTGCGAATCACTTGGCGTGAAGCTGGCGGGCAAGAAAACGGGCAACTTTGGATTGGCGGCCACTTTTTCGTTCTATGTGGCGCACCACATGTCCACGATAGAGGGCGGCATGATTTGTACAGATGACGAGGAGTTGTACAACTTACTGAAAATCACACGCGCCAATGGCTGGGACCGCAATGTGGATCCTGACAAGCAGGCGCAGATACGCAAGCCATATCAGATTGACGAGTTCTATGCCAAATATTCGTTCTTTGAGTTGGGTTTCAACCTCCGACCGACTGAAATTACGGGTTTTTTAGGGATTGAGCAACTGCAATATTTGGAACAGAATATAGCCATCCGCAACCGCAATTATGCTGTTTTTGAATCTGTGATAAAAGAAAACAACGAGTTGCTCCCTGTTCAGCACGCGCACATCAGCAGAATTTCACCCTTTGGCTTGGTGATTTTGTGCAAATCTCCCGAATTACGGAAGAAATATTTGGAAAGATTTATCCAAGCCGACATTGAGATACGGCCTGTGATAGCCGGCAACATGCAGAACCAGCCTTTCTACCAAAAGTATGTAAAACAGCTATATGCGTTGCCCAACACCGACTTTGTGAACCAGTGTGGCTTCTACTGCGGAAATTATCCGGAGTTGACAGATGAGGATGTGGAAACGATTTGCGGGTGTTTGAGGGGGTAAAAGAAAATTCCTTTCACATCTTCTCCACCACCTTGTCCTTTACAGAAATCATCAGGCTGACGACCTTATCAAAAACTTTTCCTAATGCTATACGACGCAAAAATTCGATAAACGCACTCAGGACACAAGCTATTACAATGACGATCACAAAACTCAGGAAGAAAAAGTCATCCCTGACCAAGAATACTTTGATAAGGAAACCGTGTATGATGTAAACGCTGAAAACATAGTTGGCCAGCTTGTTGACGAAGGAACTATAAAAGGTTTTCTGCAAGAAACAATAAAACACACATATTGACGCCAGGAAAATAAACGCACTATTATCTCGGGCAAATTGCAGAAACACATGGTGTTTGACAAGAATTGACACCGCTGAATTCAGAGAAAAAATGATTGTAAAACACAGGATCATAAACAACACAGCGTGCTTCTTGATGATTTCAGGGAAACCGTACTTGGCAAGATAACGCCCTGTTAAATAAGCTAATAGCATATTGATAATGCCTTTCCCATTGTCTCCCAATATCTCAGTGATAAAACACGTTGGAGCTATCACGAAAAACAATATCAGTGTCAATAATAAGGCTTTGAAGTGCATTTGTTTTATCGACTCAACACCCTGATTGATGAATGGAGAGAGCGCATACAGAACGATATAACAGGTTATAAACCAATACTTTTTCGTACATACTGGGAAGATGCTTGACAACAGAACCTTATAATCTAACGGCCGATGCAATAGGGTTAGCTCCAGTATGTGAGTAGTTACCGAATAGAAAAAGATAATGGTTATCAGCGAAAACAATCGTTCCCATTTGAAGCGGATACCATAGTATCCACTGATGAGAATGAAAATGGTTACGCCAGCATTAGCAAAGGTGTTCCATAGCAGGATAAATTCCGTTTTGAGAATGTCTTGCGTCTCAAAAAATGGCCTCAGTATATGCATGCCGATAATGCCGACAATGCACAACATTCTCAATAATTCAATATTTGAGTTTCTCTGAAGTGTTCTTACTTCTTCACCCATTTCGGTTGAAAATTATTTGTATATCAATAGCTTAAAAGCCTTAAAAAGTATTTTGGGATTATACCACGGCAATTTTATGGATAAAATCTTTTGAAAATTCTTCTTGGAAATACAGCAAACAACCCAACGGCTGTACAATAACCCGCCCCAATCGGAACTTTTGAACTGCTGTTTTAAAATATTCTGCTGATACAAAAGTTCCAAATAATTTTTCTCTTTTTTAAACAATTCTGATGGATGCTGCGACTGACGACTACCATAGTGATAGAGCAAGAACGAATATAGATGAAGGCTCATTTCTTCGTCTGACAGCTCCCTGTCCCAAAAGGCCTCCATTGCTGGACGGAAAATCCGTTTTTTGGTAGCGATCATATATTCTTCCTTATGAGCGGAGATGTTTTCTCCATGCCACCGGTATTTCATCAAGAATTGGGGGAGGTTGGCAAACTTATACCCCTTAAGCATGAGCCGATGCCACAGTTCCAAATCCTCCGTGTCAACCATATCTGAACTATAGTGATTCTCTTTCAGCACATTGGCTTTGGCCATAACCGAGGGGTGAATGAATGGGCAAGAGAAGTAGGACAAACATTGGAGCAACTCTGGCGTATCAATGTTTTTGATTTTACCTGTTATTCTTCCTTCACCATCAATCCGGTACGCCCATGTGCCACAAACCGCAACTTCCGGGTGCCTTTTCATGAATTGTACTTGCTTCTCGAATCTTTTAGGTAGGCAGACATCATCTGCGTCCATGCGGGCTATAAAATCACCATTGGCGAGGTCTATTCCTTTGTTCAGTGTTGCTATCAGTTTCAGATTTCGTTCATTTTCTATATACTTGATTCTCGGGTCATTATAGGATAATATAATATCCTTGCTGCTGTCGGTTGAACCGTCGTTAATCAGCAGCAGTTCAAAACGAGTATAAGTTTGTGCCAGTACACTTTCTATAGCTTCACGCAAATATTTCTCACCGTTGTAAACGGGCATGATGACGGAAATGAGAGGACGTTCCATTACTTAGCAATAACGATGTGGCTCTATTTCGGCAATTCTACAAAATTCACCTTTCGATTTGGTTTGTAATCTTCTCCAAAAAAAGCGGCAACTTTAGGATGCACCCAAGTCCCATAATAATCGCATTCCACAGATTCTGGAAATGCTTCAACAGCAGTGGAAAAAATAGTGATAACTTTTTTGGGAGTTAGCCCCATCATAGACAAAATTTGACTATTTACGGACTTTGTATAGATTTCAATTTCAGGGAAGTACTTTTTATAGTCAAAATGATCTCGTGGATGAGTTTTAATAATTAGGTCTTTCATTGAATAGTTTTTGAAGATTTTTTCAAGAACTACAACATATTCTTCTTCTGTCAAATCACAATCTTTGACTAGTGGTTGAGAGAAATAAATATAGGGTTTGCTTGATAGTAATCTAATATCGTCATCTGTGACATCCAAAAGATTTTTAATGAAACTCTTTTTCCTTTCAGAAGCCTTAAGCCACAACGAAGAAAAAGAGTTAATAAACACTTCTTTACCTTCCAAAACAGGAGATTGGTTTTCTTCAGTGAGGTGTATAGCCTTACATTGCTTATTATTGCCAAAATAATAGATATACAAATCTCCTAAAACAAATCTGTCTACTTTACCCCTCAAAGAGTTCGCTATAGTCAATTGTCTATGATAGGTTTTACTTTGGGTACGCATGTTTAAGGTCAACCAGTTGGGACCATCCGAAAGCAATTGATAAGGGCGCTTCCCAATACAGATACTAATATAAGGTAGATCAAAAGCGTAGATCTCGGCAGTTTTCATAAATGGGAAAAACAATGGCCTCAAAAAACGGAATTTGATTTTATGAATTCTTTTTAAAATCTTATCCTTAATAGATTTGTTGATGTATTTACACTCGTAACATGGCAAGTTCGATCGCATTCTCTCGGGCACCGTATCATTCAAAAAATAGTATGTGTGATGGAAAATGATATCATCGTCCATCAGCAGAAGATACTGTATGAGCGGATATGTATTGGGGGCAATACAGACATGCGTTACATCGCCATACCTCACCTCCAAGTTTCCGTTTTTAGATTTGATAGATTTGGTTTTGTTCATAATTGTTATAAAAAACAATTTAGGTTAAAGTTAGACTATTATTACATTTAGTTTCTTTCCAACATCCACTCCACAAACTCCCGCACAGCTCCTTCGCCGCCTTTTTTGGCACTCACGAAGTCGGCAATGGCACGAACTTGCTTCACAGCATTTGCTGGGCAACCCACCAGGCCTCCTGCCTCTTTAACGGGTGTCATACACTGCAAATCCAAAATATCATCCCCTATGTATGCCACATTAGAAAAGTCGTATTTTACTCCATCCCTCGCACTATATTCAGAAAGAATAGAGACCAGCTTTTCGTATTTGTTCATTGCATTTTGGTGGCACTCCGAAATATTCAATTCTTTGCAACGGTTTTCCACAATTTTGCTGTTTCGAGCCGTGATAATAACCGGTACTATATGGTGTGGTGGAAGAAGACATTTGATGGCATAACCGTCTTTTATATCGAATGCTTTAAAACATTCTCCATCATTACCCATGTACACTTTACCGTCGGTCAAAGTGCCATCAACATCCATTACAAGAAACTTAATCATCTTTATTAGAAATCAAGTAGTGTTAAGACCTTCTTTTCCAACTCTTCATCAAGCTTTGGCATAATCAGCCCCGTCTCCCACTTGATCTTAGGAATCAACAGCGTGTCTGGAGACAAGAACATATCAATAAGACAAGGTTGATCATCTGTCAGCCAAGAGCTGTAATTCTTCAACTCACGATAGGATGGTATGGCCACTCCACGCAACCCATACGCAGCTGCTATCTTCGAAAAATCGGGTACAGTATAACCGCTTGCAGCAGTAGTCTGTGCATAACGGTCGTGATAAGATCCATGCTGGATTTCGCTGATTTTCCCCAAAACTTTATTATTGATAACGATAATCTTAATGGGAAGTTTTTCCCGAGCCACCGTCTCCAACTCCTGAATGTTCATCTGAAGACCGCCATCACCTGTAATACAATAAACTATACCATTACCTTGTGAGATGGATGCCCCAATAGCGTATGGCAGACCACAACCCATAGAACCGTAACCACCGCCAATCATAATGCGGCCATCATGTCCTTTTAATGCCAACGATTGTGCGCACCAGCATTGATGCTGACCAATATCAATAGCCAAAATAGGATTTTCAGGCAACAGCTCAGATATGGCTTCCACGGCATCGTTACCCTCCGTATTGTCATACTTGGAGAGCAACTCCTTTACGGCCAAACAACGTTTCTTCCATTCCGAATAATCAGGAAGTTCCTTTTCCATCAAGGTTTCCATAAAGTCCTTGGCATCCATCAGATGCTTCTCTTCATCATCCTTCACATTGCGACTCAACTCGGCCTGATCCACATCGGCACGAATCAATTTGGCCTTTGGTGCGAACCACTCTTTCTTGTGACCAATCTGTCGCAATCCCAAACGAGCACCGACAGCGATAACGAGATCGCACTCTTCCAAAATCATATTGGCCCAACGGTTTCCGTAAGTGCCTATCATACCTATACGCAAATCGTCC
>JAEEGL010661421.1_pt1 | contig 15226 bp, 9 predicted proteins | sample 9134231 | NCBI WGS metagenome assembly JAEEGL01 (sample SAMN16246548, study PRJNA631951) | gut metagenome | biome: gut microbiome; feature: rumen; material: fiber-attached | host: Bos | place: Iran: Karaj | collected 2018-10 | reverse complement strand
TAAAGCCTTCGGAACCGTCCTGATGGAAAGGGCCTGGGACTCGTTTATGGTGATAGTAGTGACCGTACTTGCAATAGTCTTCAAGCAGGACGCAATCGTCACCTTCCTCAAGGACTCGGTCCTGAAGCCGGCCGCAGGAAGGCTTTCCCTCAAACTTTGGATTATCCTCGGCGTGTTGGTACTCGCGATTGTCGTATTCTGCGTCCTTATCTATAAACTTCGCGACAAGAGCAAGTTCTTCGGCAAAATAGCCGAGTGGCTCAAGGGTGTGTTCGACGGCCTCAAGGCCTTCCTTGTGATGGACCGCAAGGGCCGCTTCGCCATCTACACCCTGCTTATCTGGTTCTTCTACGTAGCGATGTGTCAGTGCGTTTTCTGGGCGATGCCAGGGCTTGAGGGCTTGACTTTCGCAGACGCGCTCTTCCTTTCTGCCATCGGCAACTTCGCAACTATAGTCCCCGTCCCCGGCGGAATGGGCGCATTCCACTACCTGATCGCCCTGGCGATGAGCCAGATCTACGGCTTCGGCTGGGAGGTCGGAATTCTTTTCGCCACCCTTACCCACGAAAGCCGCACGATCCTTCTCGTCGTCCTCGGCGCCATCTCAGCCGGCGCGGTCGCAATCCGAAGGGGAAAACGCAAAGCAGCGCAGACAACAGAAAAGGGCACCGAATAACGGCGCCCTTTTTTGTTGTGATCCCGGCGCGACTCGAACGCGCGACCCACAGCTTAGAAGGCTGTTGCTCTATCCAACTGAGCTACGGGACCATCCCACATTTGGTGCGCAAATATAAGGCAAAATTTTCAATTAATGCTTATCTTTGACCTTGATATGTTCACCATCATAGAGAAAGATATGCTGACCCCCACCATCTGCAGGATGGTAGTCAGCGCCCCGAGAATAGCCAAATCGGCAAAACCCGGACAGTTCCTGATCGTAAGAAACGACGAAAAAGGAGAAAGAGTTCCCCTCACAATAAGCGATTACGACCCTGAAAAGGGTACTGTAACTATTGTTACACAAAAGATCGGAGTCTCCAGCGCTGAGATTATCGCCCGCGAGCCCGGCGAGGCTTTCGCAGACGTAGTGGGCCCTCTCGGAAAGGCCTCCGACCTCTGCGAACTCCCGGACGAGGAACTCCGAAAACTCAGCATAGTCTTCATCGCCGGCGGAGTAGGAACCGCCCCGGTTTACCCGCAAGCAAAGTGGCTCAAAGAACACGGAGCCCACGTCGAGGTAATTATCGGCGCTCGCAACGAAAGCCTTCTTATCTACACTAAAGAGATGGCTCAGGTCTGCGACGAACTCCACCTCTGTACGGATGACGGCTCTCTGGGCTTCAAGGGAGTCGGAACCGCGATGCTCGAAAAACTGGTAGCCGAAGGAAAGCGATTCGATCGCTGCATCGCCATCGGCCCCATGATCATGATGAAGTTCAGCACCCTCACCTGCATCAAGCTCGGAATCCCGGTAGTAGTCAGCCTCAATACACTGATGGTGGATGGTACCGGAATGTGCGGCGCCTGCAGGGTCAGCGTAGGCGGAAAGACTAAATTCGCCTGCGTAGACGGGCCGGAGTTCGACGGCGCGCTGGTAGATTTCGACGAAGCGATGCGCCGCCAGGGCCAGTACAAGGCAGAAGAAACCCAGGACAAAGAAAAATACGGATTCTCACTATGATCACTGAAAGGACTAAAGTACGCGAGCAGGATCCTCAGAAGAGAGCCCGCAATTTTGAAGAAGTAAGCCTCGGTTTCAACCTCGAAGAGGCTCAGAAAGAAGCGGCCCGTTGCCTCCATTGCAAGAACCCGCGCTGCGTAGGAGCATGCCCGGTAGGAATCGACATCCCCGGCTTCATCCAGAAGATAAAGGAAGGCGACATCAAAGCCGCCGCCGGAGTAATCGCAAAGGACTCCTCGCTTCCCGCAGTGTGCGGACGCGTGTGCCCGCAGGAAACCCAGTGCGAAGGCAGCTGCATCCTCGGCATCAAGGGCGAGAGCGTCGCGATCGGCAACCTCGAACGCTTCACGGCCGACTGGTGCCGCGAAAACGGCTACAGCGCCGAAGCGACCGACATAGAGAAGACCGGCCATGGAGAGAAGGTCGCCATCATCGGCTCCGGCCCCGCTGGCCTTGCATGCGCGAGCGATCTCGCGAAATGGGGCTACGATGTGACTATCTTCGAGGCGCTGCACAAAATCGGCGGCGTGCTCGTCTACGGAATCCCCGAATTCCGTCTGCCCAAAGACAGCGTACTACAGCACGAAATCAACGAAGTGCTGAAACTCGGCGTGAAGATCGAGACCGACGTCATCATCGGCAGGACGGTCACCATCGACGAACTCTTCGACAAAGAGGGCTTCAAGGCCGTGTTTATCGGAACAGGCGCAGGTCTGCCGAAGTTTATGTGCATACCGGGAGAGAACCTCAACGGAGTGTTCTCCGCAAACGAATTCCTCACCAGGAACAACCTGATGAAGGCCTATAGGGACGATTATCTCACTCCTATCCACGCAGGCAAGAAAGTGTGCGTCGTGGGTGGCGGAAACGTTGCGATGGACGCGGCGCGTACGGCGCTCCGCCTCGGGGCCGAGGTCCATATCATCTACCGCCGTACGGAGGTGGAGCTCCCCGCGCGCCGCGAAGAAGTCCACCACGCCCGCCAGGAAGGCATCGTATTCGACATGCTTACCAACCCGGTGGAGGTTCTGGGAGACGACAAAGGCTGGGTCAAAGCCATCAAATGCATCAGGATGGAGCTCGGCGAGCCCGACGAAAGCGGCCGCCGCAGTCCCGTTCCCATCGAAGGTTCGGAGTTCGAGATCGAGACTGATACGGTCATCATGGCGCTCGGCACCTCCCCTAACCCGCTTATCGCTTCCAGCACTAAAGGTCTGGAGACCACGCGGCGCGGCGGACTGGTCGCCGACGAGAACGGCGCTACCACCCGCCCGGGCATCTTCGCCGGCGGCGACGCAGTCACAGGCGCCGCTACCGTGATCCTCGCGATGGGCGCCGGCCGCAAAGCAGCCGCAGCAATCAAAGATTACCTTTCACAGAAATAATATGAGAAAAGTCATCCTTTCACTTATCTGTCTGGTTCTGAGCATCCAGGCATTCGCGCAGATTTCCTTCGCGCCGAATCCAGCGATGCCCATGCCTGAAAACATCAAGTTCTACTTTAATCAGACACAAGACTACAACGGACGCTTCTCCTACATAGGCCCGTCGTGGTTCATCTGGACCGACGGTCCCTGCACCACAGATGAGGCGGAAGCCCTGGTGGACAGAATGGGCTTGAACGGCCCGCTGAAGGACTATCTGGGAATGTTCGTGGTTGTTCTCAGTCCGGTCAACGGAAAGGCTTATGACAAGAAAGCCGATTTCGAGGTCTACAAGATGGTCTTCGAAAAATTGAAGGTCCATATGAATCTCAAGGTGGTGGGCATAGGCAGCGGAGCGACCTTCGTGAACGAATGCATCGCCCCCGTGGCCCACGAAGTCGCGGGCATCTTCTGCTACGGCGGAAAACCGGCGGCCAAGACCGAAGGAATAGCCACGGTCCCGGCCTACCTCGCAGGCAAAGACGCAGCCAAGGCGGCCAAGCCCTACATCTCCCGCGACAAAGCCAAACTAGTGGAGAGCGGCAAGAACCTGAAGGTCTACCGCAATGCCGACGAGCCCCTGCTGCAAGTCTATGTGAACACCAAACCCGGCACATTCGAGCAGGCGTTCGCGGACGCGTGGGAAAGGCTCCTCACGGCCAACTACCGCGGCAGCAACCTGAATCATACCGCCTATATGGGCGCCACACTCGGCCAGTACGGTGACTACGAACTTGAGCCTTACCCTATGTGGGAGCGCCTCGGCACGGAAAGGATAATAGTTGAGCAGTCTATCTTCAAATACAATAAAAAGGAAGACAAATATCTCTGGTTCGAGTACATCCCCGCCTGCCTGAAGGACGCTGCGCCGAAGAGCCTGCCGCTTGTTATTCTCCTCCACGGCCACAACAACGACCCCCGCACCCAGGCTGAAACCAGCGGTTTCGTAGAGCTCGGGGCTCAGGAAGGATTCGTGGTGGCCGAACTCGAATGGCAGGGCAAGGGAGAATATGCATATATGGGCGACCACGGCATTGAAGCGGTAGTCCGCATCCTGATGGACAAGTACCCGCAGATCGACCCGTCCCGCGTGTATGCGGAGGGCCTGTCCGCCGGAGGCTTTTCCGCCACGGCGCTGGGTGTCTCGAAGAGCCACCTCTTCGCCGCGGTCGGCGCCCACTCCGGCGGCCTTTTCGGCAAAGCCTTCGGTCTTGGTTTCCCGTTTATGGACCCCGAATCTCTCAAGGCCCAGGCCGCGCAGAAATCCGGCCTGGTCACCATGCCGTTCTTCAGCATCTGCGGCACGGCCGACGGAGCGGTGCCTTTCAATGACCCAACTCTTCCCAACGGCAACCTGGTTACCGATTCATGGCGCCTGTACCAGACGCTAAACGGCCTGGAGGTCAGCGGCCCTACCGACCTGGAGAAGTATCCTCTCTTCGGTCTCCCGCTTGAGAACAAACACAGGGTGGAAACCGGCAAGCCCCACGCAATGGAAATAGGCGACCTGCTCGATTCCGAAGGCCACCCCATCATCAGGATAGTGGCGGTGATGAACTTCGGCCACGGAAACTTCGTGCCCGGAGCGACGGAAATGTGGAACTTCTTCAAGATGTGGAGCCGCGACCCCGAAACGCTCAAATCCGTCTACAATGGACAATAAACGCATTTTATTTGTATATTTGCGTGTTAACCCAAGCAACTTTTAACCAATTCATAATACTTTAGCATGAAAAAGTTACTTTTCTTCTTTGCTTCAGCGGCAGCGCTGTTCGCAATCGCATCTTGCGGTGAAAAACCCGAGGACACCCCCGAAATTCCCGCACAGATTGAGGTTACAATCACCAATCTCGTGAAGGGCGACGTCGTCCCCGGTGAGATCAACAAACTTCCCGTTACCGCTTCTGTGGACGGTGTAGAACTCGAACTCACATTCTTCTCAGACAAGGTCTACCTCGCAGCAGGCACTTACACCGTTGGTCAGGCAGTCGGCAACTACGAAGGCAAGGTGAAGACAAAGGTGGTCGAGGCCCAGATCAAGTCCGGTACCATCACCGTGGCTGACGACGGCAACGACGGTTACACCCTCACCGGAGCCCTCCGTCTGGACAACGAGGCTGGAACCATCGCGAAACTGAATGCCACCGGCACCCTCGTTTATGAGATGCCCACCGAGTATTACTACACCATCGAGAAGGGCGCAGACGCCAATGTCTACAAGATTTTCGACCTTGAGAACCATCAGCTTGCATCTGCAGCAGTGGTAGGCGCAGAAGAAGGCACATTCGATGTCCTCGAAGGCAAGGCCCTCCCCGGAGCGCCCAACGCCGGAACATGGGTTTGGATTGACAATTTCGGAACTGAAATCTATCTCCACGGCAAGGTCACCGTCAGCACCAGCCACGGCAAGAAAGCCTTCAAGTTTGAAGATAATCACACCCGCATTTTCAACAACTGCGAACTGAAGGCCAGCATCACTCCTGCTCTCATCAAGGGCGCAACTGATGCAGACGACATCTTCGCAATGGCAGACGCGGCAGGCAATTATGCAACAGCTACCTTCACCGCAGTTCCTTCCCCTGTCGTCAAAGACATGTACGAGGTCACTTGCAAGTTGTTCTATCCGGACGGACGTGAATTCCTTTCATTTGTCGCAATCACCCCGGATAATGATCTCCCGTTCAACAACCCTGGAGCAGGTCAGCCCAGCATGGTGGTTTCTTATGACAGTTATAAGAACTATGCTAGTATTGCAGCAGATCTGCCCGGCGCAGTCAGCGGCAGAATCGCTCCCGAAGGAACTTGCTTCTACACTGTTCACGGCGTGAAGACTGAGGTCCTTGCATCCGATGGATTCTTCGCCCTGCTCAACGGAGCAGAGCAGAATGGAATGAAGTATGCGCTGTTGACCTTCTTGAACTCAATGTATGCAACTCCCGCAGCTCTCGACGCAGTTTCTGCCGGTGACACCGCCTCTGACAGGCTCTACGCCCTCATTGGTATTGTCTTCTAATAAGAAACCTCTAATAAAAAAGTCCGGCCTTTTTTTTGAAGGTCGGACTTTTTTTTATTTGCAGCGCTCGACGAACGCGTCGAATAGCAGTTTATATTCCGGAAGATATGGCAAGAGACCCTCAGGGTGGAACTGCACACCCCAGACCTGTCCGCACTCCCAAGCCTCCACTATTCCGTCGTCAGTACGTGCGGCAATCTTAACCCCGGGAGCGGGATCTTTTACCGCCTGGTGATGACCGCAATAAACTGTCAGCGAATCCTGGTCGAATATCTTGTCCAGAAAAGAGTCGGGCTCAATCGCCGCTTTAAGGAGCGCGGTGTGGGCTTCGCCTCCTGGCACCTGGGTCGGGATATCCTGATACATATTCCCTCCCAGCATCACATTCAACAACTGCGAGCCACGGCAAACGCCCAGAACCGGTTTTCCCGATGCAAGGGCCGCTCGGGCGAGCAGGCTGTCGGACCGGTCGCGCAGGGGATCAAGTTGGACAGTTTCATTGAGGATTTCCTCCCCGTACCATTCCGGAGGGACATCAGTACCTCCAGTGAAGACTATCCCATCCAGCCGTGAAACAACTGCCACGGCTTCCTCCTCCGTACAAACCATCGGAATAAGGACCGGACTGGCGCCGGAACCGCGAAGAGCATCGCTGTAGGTGGCGAAGGTTCCCTCGAAAGCATCGTTCCTTTGGGATGTAATTCCCACGAGAGGATAAGCGCCGTGCGTGCACGAAATGGCAAGCGCGGCGCATAAGAGTATTAAAAGACTTGTTTTTCTCATAGATTGGGATAAATGAGTTCCCAGACAAGATCCATCTGATGCTGGAGGTTGCCAGTCCACGAAGTCATAATGATAACGGCGTTTTTGTCTGGCAGCACCATTATGTACTGTCCGCCTGCGCCGTCGGCCCTGAAGCCGCCGTGCGTGCAGCGCCACATCTGGTAGCAATAGCCCTGACGCCAGTCGTTCACGTCGTCCGAAATACCGCATACCAGCGGAGCCTCTTCAATCCTGACACCCGCAGGGCCGCAGTCGATGTGTTTGGCGGACATCGCCTCCACCCATTCAGCCGGAATGAGCTGCTTCTTTCCCCATTTTCCCTTCTGGAGGAGCAATTGGCCAACCTTTGCCATATCCGGCGTCTTGAGTTCTAGGCCCCATCCGCCTGCCGAGACGCCATATTTGTCGGCCTCCCAGTTGGGTTTCTCTATTCCCAAGGGCTCGAAAAGACGCGGGGTAAGATAATCCAGCACGCTCTCTCCCGTGAGTTTGGTGACTATCGCGGAAAGGACATAAGTACCCACCGAATTATAAACGAAGAGTTCGCCGGGTTTGTGGACGAAAGGGTGTGCGAAGAAGATATCTGCAATCTCAGCGCCTTCTTTGATGTACGATGTTCCCTTTACGCGGTCCATTCCAAGAACCTGCAAGGTCGGATCGATGTCGTGGCCTCCGGCCATCATCAGCAGATCTTCCACGGTGGCAGTGCAGGGATTGCCCTCAACCTGCTTATCCGGGAAGAAATCAGCCACCTTGTCAGAAAGTGAGAGTTTCCCCTCGTTGATGACAAGGCCGACTGCGATAGAGGTGAAAGTCTTGCTCACCGAGAACATAGGGTGAGGCCTTTCGGGTGTCCAGTCTCCAAAATACTGTTCCTCCACGACCTTTCCGTCTTTGAGGATCATTATACTGTGGAGATTAACCACCTTCATCCAGTTGAGAGGAGGAGTGAGGGAGGCTATGACGCTGTCCATAAACGCGGCATAACCGGCCTTAAGTTCGGGGGAAGCCTCGCCGCGCTCAAGGCTCTGAACCGGCTTGGGGCCACATGCCGCCACAAGAGCGGCAACAAGAATTATCAAATATTTTTTCATAATGCAGGAAGTAAATAATCCCAGTAGGACCAGAGTTCTGCCAGGTGGTTCTTAAGATTTGCCTGACCGGCGATAACTGCGTTGTGTTCGGGGAGCACGACTATCATCTGCCCCCAGGCGCCGTCGGCTCTGTAGCCGCCCACCGTGTTGCGCCAGGTCTGGTAGCCGTAGCCGGCCACCCAGTCGTTGCGGGAGATTGGCAGGTACGGCGGAGCGTCTATCTTCTTTGCGGTAAGTCCGTTGGGATAGTTGTCGATGTGTTTGCGCGTCTGCTCTTCCACCCACTCGGCGGATACAAGCTGCCTTCCGTTCCACTCTCCTTTCTGGAGAAGGAGTTGTCCGAGCTTAGCCATATCCTCGATTTTGAGGTGAAGGCCCCATCCTCCGCAGCATACTCCCTCTTCATCCATATCCCACTCGGGTTTTTCGATAGAAAGCGGAGCGAAGATCCTTTCGTCCAGAAGATCGAGGATGTTCTTACCTTCGACTTTTTGGACGATGGCGGAAACCATATAGGTGCAGAGGGAATTGTAGCAGAAATATGTGCCGGGCTTGTAGACGAAACGATGATTCAAGAAGGCCTTGGCGATGTCTACACCGGGCTTAAGGGAAATTTCCATCGAGACGGAATCGTACGCGGCCATAGTATCCCAGGTGGGATCGGTTTTATGTCCACACTGCATCGTAAGCAGGTCCTTGATCGTAAGAGTCTTCAGTTTCTTGCTGACCATCGCAGGCAACTTGTCCGGGAAGAAATCGATAACCTTGTTGTCTACGGAAAGAAGTCCGTCGTCTACTGCGAGACCGCAAGCGAGAGCGGTGAAAGTCTTGCTTGCCGAAAAGACGTGCTGCGGTCTGTCTACAGGCCACTCGGGATCCAGATTCTTCTCGTAGACCACCTTGCCGTCCTTAACGACCATAATGTTGTGCATTATCACCTGCTGCATTTCCGGCTTCGAGAGCGAAGCCTGCACCTCGTTCTCCCAGGTCTGCAGAGCCTGTTTCAGTTCAGGGCCTGGTTCTGTGCGCGGGAGCGGTTTCCCGCGCTCAGCATAACAGTTGATGGCCGCGCTCAGCGCAGCCACCACAAGTATTATTAAGTATCTCCTCATCTTACTGAGTTATGAGCTTGTTGGTCTGAATTTCCACCAGCGGATAAGGGAGGTATCTCTTGCTCTCGTTCCAACCGGCGGAAGGATCCGGATTGTCCACCCACTCGACTAAAGTCGAGCCGTCCGCATTACCGATAAGCTTGGGTATCTTCTTACCCTTGTCGCCAAGGTTGGCCATAAGATCTCCCTCGCCGCATTCATCCCATCTCTTGAGATCCTGCAGACGGGTAGCCTCAAAACAGAGTTCCAGCAGACGCTCTTTCTTCACATCGGCCATAGTGGCTCCGGTGAGAGTACCGAGGCCTGCGCGCGTGCGGACCTTATTGATGTATTCATCTCCGCTGACTCCGTCGCGGATGCAGGCTTCAGCCATCATCAGGAGAACGTCTGCATAGCGCATGCAAGGAGTGTTGTTAAGACGGCCGGTCCATGCCGCATCCCATTCGTCGTCCGCCCTCATCAACCATTTGAAGCGGAAGTACCCTTCGTTACCAGTCCACTGCAGGGTCTTGATGGTAACCTTCAATGCGGGCAGATCGGAAATGCCAACCACAGAAGCAAGCCTTCGGGGACTGGTAGCGCCTTCCTCTGCTATGAATGCATCGTAAACCTTCTTGGTAGGATTAACGGCTCCCCATCCCATCATGGTGACGAATTTGTACGGGGCATCATCAGCAGCCTCCATACCGTAGGCAAAGAGCCAGTTGTCTTCGAGACCGTACCATCCGTCCTGAGCCGCATCTGCGCCGTTGACATAGAGATTATTGGTGTCCCAGTGGCGCACATTCTCGAAAATGTATTCCTTGCATCCGTTGGCTTCCGTATGATACAGATCCTCGATATTGGTAATCAAATCATATTTGCCGGAAGTGATCACCTTGCCGAAATCGTCACGGGCAGCCTTGTAATTCTTCATGGTGAGGTGGACCTTACCGCGAACGGCATAAGCCGCCTCGAGCGTGATACGGGTTCCCGTTTCTTTGTCATCCATGTTTTTCTTGCTGCCAAGAATCGGTTCGGGAGCGTCTTCGGCGATAGCCTCGTCAAGGTCCTTGAGCACGAATGCCCAAAGAGCGTCGATCTCGGAAGGAGCGATCTGATAGTTGTTCTCAGCCGTCATGACGTGGTCTACGAGCGGGACTCTTCCCCAAAGGGTAATTAGTTCGTAGTAGCACAAAGCCCTGAAGAACTTAGCCTCGGCGATACATTTTATTTTAGTCTCGCTTTCAGGCTGGAACTTGTCCAGGACGATATTGGCCAGATAAATAGTCTTGTAGAGGAATTCATAGATTGCGCCTATCCAAGGTGCGGCATTGGTGTAGGTGTAGTCACCCAACTCCTGCTGACCGGAGTGGGAGGCGGAATGAGCCTCGTCTGAGAGCAGAGTCTTGAACCAGAAAAGGTTGCAATATGTTGTCCCGCTGGCCGAAGAAGAGCCGGTGCCGGACCAGGCATGGCGCCAGGCAGCATAGACTGCAGCGGTGGCCGCCTCACAATCTTCGTCGGTAATGTAGGAATTTGCCTCGCTCTGAACTCCCTGCTGAGGAATGTCAAGCAGTTTTTCCGAGCAGGACGCAAGCAATGCTACGCTTGCAAATATGGAGAGAATAATATGTGTTGTCTTCATAGCGCTTGCAGATTAGAATGTGACAGAAACACCGAAAACCATCTTCTTGGTGGTAGGATAAGCACCAAGATCCAGACCGATTGCATTGACTGCGTTGGTCGAAATCTCAGGATCCAGACCAGGATAAGAAGTAAAGAGGAAGTAATTGTCCAGCGAAGCGAACACTCTCAGTTTTTCGATTGCCGCTTTGCGCGTCAGAGACTGAGGTAAGGTGTAACCGAGCTGAACCTGCTTGATACGGAAATACGAACCGTCAAAGATGAAAGCATCGGACAGCAGATACTGATTGATCGTTGCCGTGGAAGCCTGAGGACGGGCGAAGCGTGTGTTGGTGTGGGTCGGAGTCCACCTCTGATCGTAAACGCTCTTCAAGCCATAGGTGAGACTGGCGTTGTTGTAGCACATGAACATATCGTTGCCCTGCGATCCGTTGGCGAACAGAGTGAAGTCGATGCCCTTCCAACCGAGGGTGAGAGTCAGTCCATAAGTGAAGTCCGGAAGAGGCTTACCTATCATGGTTTTGTCTTTCTCGTCGATAGTGCCTTCCTCGTCGCCGGAAAGATTGGCAATCACAGGATTACCATTGTCGTCCAGATGATCCACTTTGTAGCCGCGGAAGTACCAAATCGGGTATCCGGCCTCAAATGCCGACGGCGCGCCGAGGAAGTTGATGGTGGTGCTGCTCATGATACGGCTGTCACTCACGTTGGGGTTCAGCCAGGTGACCATATTGTTCAGCGTCGCGATATTACCGCTCACGGAATAGAAGAAATCACCTATCTGATCCTTCCAGCTGAGCTCCAGTTCCACACCGGTGTTGGTAATATTTCCTCCGTTGACGGGAGCCGCGATGTTACCGGCTTCATAGGGCACATTGATTTTCTGGATGATGAGGTCTTTCGTGTCCTTCTTGAACCAGTCGGCAGTCAACGACAGACGGTCTCTGAACATTCTCAGGTCGAGGCCGAGATCCAACTGTTCTGATGTCTCCCACTTGAGGCCAGGGTTGGCAAGCTGGGCCGGGACGTATTTCGTCTGATATGTAGACGCCGAGTTGGTGTAGCTGTAGCCGGCCGCGGTTGTGGAAATTGAATTCGAATACTTGTATCCTCCCAGGTTACTTGTGGAACCGTTCTGGCCCCAGCTGGCTCTCACCTTGAGGAAAGAGACCGATTCCTTGAGCGACGAGAAGAAGTCTTCTCCGGAAATGATCCAACCGGCGGAAACGGACGGGAAGAAGCCCCATCTGTTCTCTACCGGAAGCACCGATGAGTCTGCAGCGTCTGCTCTGAGAGTCGCCTCAAAGAGATACTTGTCTGCATAGCTGTAGTTCAGACGGCCGAAGTAAGACAGTTTCGCATTGTACAATTCATATCCTGCAGTGGTGCGGGTCACATCTCCTGCCGGATAACTGACATCGGCATAGAGGGGATCGTCCTTGGCGGCGCTGGAAATACCTGCATAGGTGTAGAGAGTCGTGTTGTGGCTGAACGACATACCTGCCGTGATCCCCAGTGTATGCTTACCCAAAGACTTCGCGTAGTTGGCGAAGTTTTCCCACTGATAATAAGTGGTGCTTGTGTTGGACCTGTTTGCGGAAAGGGTATCTCCCTCATTGAAGAAGTTCTCGCCTCCGTAGTATTCGTGGATGAAATAGTAGGTGTTGTCGTTGTAGATCTTAAATCCAAGCCTGGATGTGAACACCAGCCCCTTCAGGGGAGTGATGTTTGTGAACAGGGTCCCAGAGAAACGGTTGCCATAGTTCTTCCTCTCGGCAGATTTCACCGCAACTTCCGGGTGAAGAAGACCGAGAGTAGTATAATAATTACCCGCATCGTCCGTCAGAAGTTTCTTGCCGGCGGCAAGAAGATTCTGCATCTCCACCGGAAGCTGATCAGGGGCATATCTGTCCACGAGATAAGGGGGTGTGAACATCGCTATTGCGAACAGGTTAGGGCTGCGCACGCCGCTACCGGCGAGAGCCACTCCGTCCACAAGGGGTGATACGGAATAATTCGCGAAATCGATGGTCGTTCCCACCTTCGCCCACGGCTTAATCTGGTAGTCCGCATTGAGGGAAGCCGAATAACGCTTGTAGGTGTCCTTGCTGAGTTTCACCGTTCCGTCTTCATCATAACTGCCGAGAGTCAGATAGTACGACCCCCTCTCGTTTCCGCCCTGAGCGCTCAGAGTATGGCGTTTGATGATACCATTTCCGAATGTTACATCCAGCCAGTCGGTACTGGTCATTCCATCCCATGTTCCTTTTTCGATCAGACGAAGGACGTCGTCGTCGGTAAAGAGAGGATTGGCCTCCATAGCCTGCTGAATGTATTCCTGCGAACTGAGAAGCTGAGGTTTTATAGCAAGACTGGTGATATTATACTGGAAATCGTAGGTGATGGAGCCTTCTCCTTTCGCTCCTTTCTTTGTAGTGATAAGGATAACGCCGTTACCCGCCTGGGCTCCGTAGATTGCCGCAGAGGCTGCGTCCTTGAGGACCTCCATGCTCTCGATTGAGTTGGGGTCGATCGAACTGATGTCTTCCATCAGAAGACCGTCTACTACGTAGAGAGGGTCGGAGGTACCGTTGGAGGCGATACCGCGGACGCGGACGGTCGGGACTGCGCCAGGCTGGGCCGAGGTAGTAATGAGGGTTACGCCAGGGGTCTTACCCTGAAGAGCCTGCTCCAGATGGGAGATCGAACGGCCCTGGATGTCTTCCGAACCCACGCTCGAAATAGCACCGGTAAGGTTAACCTTTTTCTGAACGCCGTAACCGACCACCACGACTTCTTCCAGAAGCTGGGTGTCTTCGATAAGGACGATTTTCATACTTGCCTGAGCGGGGAGTTCTGCCTCTTCATAGCCAATACTGGATACGATGATTCTGGCTCCCTGAGGCACTGCAAGCAGGAATTTACCGTCGAGATCGGTGACTGTTCCGTTGGACTGGGCGCCTTTCTGGAAGACTCCCGCGCCCACTACCGGCGCACCGTCTTTGTCGGTCACGACTCCTGACACACGGATCTGCTGGGCAAACGCGGACTGGCCCGCAAGAAGCAAGACAAAGGCCAGCATGATCCGGACAAAAAGAAGGGATTTTTTCATTGGTTTTATTTGATGGTTTAGTATATGTACTTGTGGCAGTATAAAGGTACGAATTATGTCGTAAAAACGTGAAAAAATTTGTTACTTTGTATAGCATAAACCACATTTTTATGAAGCGCATTCCGTTATTGGTCCTTATTCTGGCCCTGATCCTCCCCGCGAACGTTTTCGCCAGCCAGGACACCCTCTCACTCCAAGACCTAAAAACCATCCTCAAAAACGACCCCGCGAAGGCCGGAGGAAATCACTACTGCTATCCGGCGGGCGATTACTCCCCCGCTCCGGCCCCGAAGGGCTATGAGGCCGTATATGTAAGCCACTACGGACGCCACGGCTCGCGCCATGCCACCAGCGCTTCGAAATACGATAAAATGGCCGACCTCCTCATCTATGGCCATGACCACAGCCGCCTCACCCCCGCGGGCGAGGACCTGTATCAGAGATATATGGAGATCTACCCCAAGCTGGAAGGCCACTCCGGAGACCTTACCGTCAAAGGTCAGCAGGAACACCGCGGAATAGCCCGCAGAATGGCTGCAGCCTACCCTAAGGCAATAGGCAAAAAGGCTGTCATCGACGCCAGGGCGACTACCTCTCACCGCGCCATCATCAGTATGATGTCTTTCTGCGACGAGCTCAGGCGCCAGCGTCCCGGAATTACAATCAATTATGGGGCAGACAACGCCGACCGTACCTACACAGCCCTCGAGGATCCCATCATCAAAGCATCGGGAAAAGATTTGTGGAAGTCTCTTCAGGATGTATTCAAGAATCCGGAATTCATCAAGTATTACGCAGAAATTTTCGTCCATGGCAATGAAGTAGCCGAGGCTTTCTTCAGTCGCTACTTTACAGATCTCGAGTCTGTCAAGACCCAGGGCGATCCCGCCGAGCTTATGTCCGTAATCTTCGAGGTCGTTACCATCATGCAGTGTATGGACTTCGAGGCCAACTTCGACGATGTATTTACCGCCGAAGAGTTGGAACTCCTCTGGGAGAGAGCCAACATCTGGGCTGTCCTTATGTTTATCGGCACTCCTTACACAGACCAGTACATTCCTACCCACGCCCAGGTCCTCCTGCGTCAGATTATGGACACGGTCGACAAGGATCTGGCAGAGGGCAAGACAACCGCCCGCCTGCGCTTCGGCCACGACACCATAGTCGGCCCGCTGATGACCCTGCTGGGAATCAGCGGCTGGAATGAGCCCAAGACGGACGTAAGAACCTGGAAGTATTATTTCCAGAGCTGGAACCTCCCGATGGGTTCGAACATCCAGTTCATAATCTACCGCAACAAGAAAGACAAGAGCGACCTGCTCGTCCGCGTCATGTACAACGAGAAGGATCAGATACTCCCGCTCGAAGACCAGAGCCGCGC
>JAEEGL010020283.1_pt1 | contig 15226 bp, 7 predicted proteins | sample 9134231 | NCBI WGS metagenome assembly JAEEGL01 (sample SAMN16246548, study PRJNA631951) | gut metagenome | biome: gut microbiome; feature: rumen; material: fiber-attached | host: Bos | place: Iran: Karaj | collected 2018-10 | reverse complement strand
GCATAACTTGCATTGTTATCCGCTAAAAGCGAAAACCATATCGCTGCCGAATCATAATCCACGTCTCCGGTTCCGCTTGATTCCGACAGACCGCATTCCGAAACGAAGATCGGCAGTCCGGCTAAATGAGCCATGGAGTATTCCTTTCTCAGATCCTCCTTGTGAGTTGCGGCATAAAAATGAAGACTGTACATCACGTTGTCGTATTTGAGAGGGTTACGGACCGCGGAGATAAGGTTTTTACAATAGTTAGGCGTACCTACGATGATCACGGCACCCGGATCATGAGTTCTTATGACGGGTATCAGATCATATGCATAATTCCGCACATCAGACCATGTCGTTTCCCCGTTGGGCTCGTTACATATCTCGTATAAAAGATTGGGATATTCATGATATTCGGAAGCGATCTCTTCAAAAAATTCACCCGCTTCCTTCAGATGTACGTTCGGGTCGGGCTCATCCATGACATGCCAGTCCACGATAACGTACATATCGGCGGCAACAGCGTAATCTATCGATTTGCGCACAAGTGTAAGGCAGTTTTCCTTATCGGCGATGTACTGTTCCGGATAGACCGGGATACGCAGCAGGTTGGCATCCCATTCTTTCGATATCTGAATGATCAGGTCCTCATTAACAAACTCCGGAAACCATGTTATGCCGTGAAAGCTTACACCCTTAAGGACTACATCCCTTCCTTCCTTATCAACAAGATCAGCAGATCTGACCGCAAGCTTTCCGTTTATCGAAGGACGGGCATATCCGCCCTCAGGCTCCCTTGCGAGCACCGTACCGCCAAATGCGAAAAACGTCAGAAGAACTGTCAGCGTGATAAAAAAAGAGCGTTTTACGAACAATGCCTGTCACCTCCGTTAAACGTTATTATAATCCATAAACAAGTGTCCATAAACAACATTTTTTGCTATAATTACAGTGTTGTTTCATGAGGGAGGAATGATCAGGAATGAAAAACTGGAAAACATGGCAGATCGTCGCATTCATAGCATTGTGCGTAACGCTTAACCTGGGCGGAAAGCTCTTTGCCGTCTGGCTTGAGTTGCCGTTGTGGGCTGATTCATTCGGCACCGCGCTCTGTGCCTACATCGCAGGTCCGTTCTGCGGCGCCGTCGTGGGACTTACCGGGAACCTCTCATACTGCGTTATCAATCGTCTTTCGGCGGCTTATTCCATAACAAGCATAGCTCTGGGCATCATAATAGGTATCGCGGCAAAGCAGAAATGGTTCGACCGCTTCTACGGCTTCATGAAAGCAGCTTCTCTTGCAATGGTCACTGCACTTGTCATGTCGCTTCCGATAAACCTGCTTTTGGACAACGGATATACCGGAAACAAATGGGGAAATGCGGTTATCGATTATCTTCTTGCGAAAGAATGGCCCCCTTTTCTGTGCAGCATTCTCGGACAGCTGGCTATCGAGTTCGCAGATAAGGTTCTCACGGTCGCTGCCGTATATCTGATAATAACCATACGTTCCAAGAAAGAAGGGCCTGATGAAGAGAGCAGAAAAATTCGCGGCACTTCATCAAAAGCTGCGCTTATCCTGGTCCTGTCACTGATCCTGGGATCATCTCTTCAGTCAAACGTGGCGGCCGAGACCACATCCTCGCAGGAATCACCTGATTACAACGATTATGTTCAGAGTGTTTACAGTAGCAATAACGGGCTTCCGTGCGGTGAGGCCAATGACATAGTGCAGACCAATGACGGTGTTCTGTGGATAGGCACATATGCGGGACTGTACCGTTATAACGGAAGGGAATTCCGCTGGGTTGACGATTATGAATCCGTCAAGAACGTGAACTGTCTGTATGTTGACGAGGAAGGACGTCTGTGGATCGGAACGAACGATAACGGACTGTCGATAGCGATCCACGAGAAAGTCGTTAACGTTCTCGACCAGTCCGAAGGTCTTCCTTCCAATTCCGTTCGAAGCATCATCCGCGCGACTGACGGCTATTACTATATCGGCACAACGAACAGTATGCAGATCATAGTAATGAACAACGGAATGAAGGCTGCCAATACGCTTGAAGAAGTAAGATACGCCGACAGCATAACCGCCGACGAAAATGACAGAGTTGCCACTGTTTCGTCTGACGGAACACTGTTTCTGCTGAAGAAGGGCGCCATTATTTCATCACTCAGGCTTGCCGATGAGTCCGAACTTTTTAACTGTTGTGCGTTCGCACCGGACGGAACCCTCATGGTCGGATCTTCCACTAACCATATATACAGTTATGATGTCTCGGGCGATGATCTTAAACAGGTTGACATCACAACATGCGAGGGCATAACCAACATAAACAACCTGAACTTCATAAGTGACGGTACGCTGTTCATTTCCTCGGACAACGGAATATCATACATGGACGGCAAAGGTTATCATACTCTTAACACCAACGAGTTCAACAATTCCATAGACAACATGCTCTATGACTATCAGGGAAACCTGTGGTTCACTTCATCCAGGCTCGGACTGCTGAGGCTTGCCAAATCACCCTTCAAGGATGTTTACGGATCGATCGGCATGGAGCGTAAGGTTGTCAATGCGATCGTTTTCTGGCAGAGCTGTTATTACGTCGGCACCGATAAAGGACTGGACGTTGTCGACAAAAACTGCCGCAGACAGATCAAAAACGCGATGACAGAAGAACTCGACGGCAAGCGTATCAGATGCATGTATGTGGATGGCAGCGACCATCTGTGGGTATGTACTTACGGAAACGGACTGATGGAATACTCACCCGATGGTGAGAGCTATTCCTACAACGCCGAAAACGGAAGTTTCGGAAACCGTGCGAGGATCGTTACCGGTCTTAAAGACGGAACGATAATTGCTGCAGGTGACACCGGAATAAGCTATATAAAAGATCATAAGATCACGCGGACCATACGCAATGAGGACGGACTTATCAACTCGATGATCCTGACTCTTATAGAGATGGACGACGGTTCGATACTGGCCGGAACAGACGGTGACGGTATCGCACTCCTTCGTGACGGCAAGGTCGAAAAGATGCTTACCCGCGACGACGGACTCTCCAGCGGCGTCATCCTCAGGATGGTCAGGGATCCGAAATCGGAAGGCGTCTTCATAGTAACGAGTAACAGTCTGTGTTATCTCTCCGAAAAAGGAACAATAAGTGTACTGGATAAGTTCCCGTACTTTAACAACTATGATATCTGGGTCAAGGATGAGGATACTCTTTTTGTAATGTCGAGTGCCGGGATTTATGTCGTCGAGCGCGACGAGCTCGTTGCGGGCGGCGAGATCGCATGGGAGCTTCTTGATGCCAGACGCGGGCTCGGAACATCACTTACGGCGAATTCATGGAACTGGTACAACGGAAACGGCGAGCTTTTCCTGCCGTGTGACACAGGCGTATACATGATAGATGTCGAAAAATACAACAGTGATGTGCGCTCATACAGGATGCAGCTGGCTTCCGTCAAGATGGACGGAGCGACCCTGCCGTTTGCCAGGAGCCGCGCCATTACGATAGGTCAGGGTATCGACCGAATAGAACTTTCACCTGAGATACTGAACTATACCATTCAGGAGCCGAACGTCGGTTACTATCTTGAAGGGTTTGACAAACAGTGGACGATCGTTCCCCAGAACAGCCTGAACAATATCATCTACGTTAATCTTCCAGCGGGCAATTACACGTTCCATCTGGCGATCTTCGACAGCGGAGGAGAGCGTGTTCTTGAAGAGCGTAAGTTCGAACTGATCAAGGAAGGGGAGTTCTACGAGCAGCCAGGCTTTGCATTTTACATGCTTATACTCCTTACTCTGATAATCATCTGGTTCACATGGCTTGCCGTACAGCGTCAGTTGAACCAGCAGCAGATCAAGTTGAACATGGCAAACATGACGGTCATGGCTATCGCAAATGCAGTCGATGCAAAAGATGTCAGGACGCATCAACATTCCGTGCGTGTTGCGGAATATTCCGCTCTTATCGCGGAGGAGATGGGTATATTCAAATGGTGGCAGAAAAAGAAAGCCCTCTCCAATCTTAAAAAGGCGGCGCAGCTGCACGACATCGGAAAGATCGGTGTTCCCGACAGCGTGCTTAACAAGGTCGGGCGCCTGACCGACGAGGAATATGTCCAGATGAAATCCCACGTCACCAGGGGTGCAGAGATACTGAAGGATTTTACCCTGGTGGATCATGTTGAAGAAGGTACACGTTATCATCATGAACGTTATGACGGACGCGGTTATCCGGATGGTCTGAAGGGCGATGATATCCCTCTCTTCGGCCGCGTCATAAGCGTAGCAGATGCATTTGATGCAATGACGAGCAACCGCGTATACCGCAATCACATGGACACCGATTATGTCATAAATGAAATGAAACGCGGTCGCGGAACACAGTTTGATCCGAACGTTCTTGATGCGTTCTTCCGTCTTGTCGAAAAAGGTGTGATCAATCCCGATGAGATCTACTCGCAAAAGCAGGAGGAGATCAAGCATGCCGATCAGGAGGCCCAGGCAGAACTTGCCAGACGTGTCGAGGAAGACAAAAAGATCCAGGCCTCTCAGATGCAGGATGAAGAAGCCGGCGCATCTTCCGGTGAAACCGAAAGCACCGAAATCAAAGAAGATCCCGGGAAAGGAGATGCGGTATGAAACGAATATACATAATCACCGTGATCACATGTGCCGTCATACTTGGTGCGTTCCTTTGGTTTTTCAAACTCCTTAACATTTCCGGTGCAAGGGATCATGTTACGGTCGGATTCATATATGACAACGATGAGAGCACCGCGTACACGTACAATTTTTCGCTTGCAAAGGACGCGGTCGAAAAAACGTTCAAAGATAAGGTGGATATACTTACATGCAGTAATGTTCTTGATGATGAGATGGAGGAACCTCTGAGGGAACTTGCCGATAAAGGCTGCGACATAATATTCTTCAACGGTTACAGCGAACTCGTTATGAAGCTGGCTCCCGAATATCCCAATATCCAGTTCTGCCAGACATCGTATATGGACATGAGTGATAAGACGGTACCGCAGAATTACCACACTTTTAAAGGTGAAGCATATCAGGGAAGATATGTGAGCGGTATCGCTGCAGGTAAAAAAATAGACCAGATGATATCGGACGGGATCATAACAAAAGACCAGGCGATCGTAGGTTTCGTTGCGGCATTTCCGACACCGGAAGTCATCAGCGGCTACACCGCTTTTCTGCTCGGTGTACGTTCCGTCGTACCCGATGCCGTGATGCGTGTGTTCTACACGAATACGTGGAGCAGTTACACGCAGGAAAAAAACGCAACGAAAAGGCTTATAGATGACGGCTGTGTTATCATCTCGCAGCATACCGATACGATCGGTCCTGCAATCGCGTGCGAGGAATCTCCCGATGACAAGCCGGTTTATTTCGTCGGATATAACCAGAGCATGTCCGAGGTCGCGCCCGGAACGTCTCTTATAACATCAAGGATAAGCTGGGATCCGTATGTTCTTGCCGCTGTTGACGCAGTGATGTCAAACAAGAGTATTGAATCCGTTCTTTCCGGACACGCAAGGATACACGGAAACGATGCATCCGCCGGTTTTGAGAACGGATGGGTCACAATGGACGATCTGAATCTTCAGGTTGCGGCATTCGGAACGCAGAGAGCGATGGACATTGCCATAGACAGGTTCAGGCACGGAAACGGTGATTTTGTTTTCAAGGGAGATTATACCGGCGTGAATCCTGATGACCCTTCGGATACGATCGATCTTAAGAACGGTTACATAGAGAATGAGAACACATCATATCCTCTGTTCCACTATATATTAAAAGACGTTATCACGATCGTTGAGTAATGCGAAAAGATGTTCCGATATCGTCATCACGGCAAGAGGAACTGTCTGAAGGAGAACACGGTTTCCCGAATCTCCGACGTTTTCAGCGAGTATATCTCCTCTTCCGTAAGATGCGATGATAACTATCAGCACAAAACCGACCGTCAGCATGGTAGAAAACGACAGGACACTGTCCGATCCTTTTTTGCCATGCTTTTTTATTGTTCTTATCAGATATTCCGCGATAATGAATACGATCAGAAAAGCAGAAAAAAATGCGAACATCCCCCAGCCGCTCTGTCTGAACAGATTGGCCGAAAACGCTTTGAGATTTCCGATATACAGTTCACTGTTCATGACAAGAAGCGCTATGTTTGCCAGGATGAGAACGGCGATGTAAATATACGGCTGGATCTTCTCCATGCGTTTTTTCAGACGCTCTTCAACAAGCAGGATATATACTCCCGCCATGATCATCGCGCCGATCAGTATCACCGCCTTCTGCGGTGTCAGGAACAGATAGATATTGTCAAATACATAAAATCCCACAAATATCTTCAGACAGTACCCCGTAAAAAGAAGCGCCGTCGGAAGGAGAACATACACCACGAGTTTTTTCGACAGATCCGTATACAGTGAAATGCAAAGAACGAGCCACACCGCAAATACGGTCCCTTCTATACGAAGAAGCGACAGTGCCACAAGAAGTATCGGAAGCACTCCGATATCTCCCGCCTTTCTGCCCGCTGCCGTATAAGCCGCGATAAAGAACAGCTCCATGAAATACATATTCGCAAGCGCCCAGTGCCCGAGTATCACAAAGGGTGTCGAAGTCACAAGAACAAGTGTCACGATGAAAGCAGCAATATATGCATTTTTTCCCCGAAGGTAAAGCTTTGCCCTGTCATAAACACATACCGCAAACAAACAGATAAAATCCAGGTGGAAGAATTCCCTTATCCCGAACGACTCCCCAAATCCGAACAGCGGAGGGAGCGTATCAATGACTACCGATCCGAGTCCCGTATCGGTCAGCCAGAAATCAAACTGGTCCCTGAGTTTTCCGTAATAAACGATGAACTCGGGGTATCTTCTGAAGAAATACATTGAATCGTTTGAGATCGAAACGGGAGCCAGACCGCTTGCGGCTACGGCAGCGACCGCAATAACCACGAGCAGAGCAATGATCATGTGAAGCATCTTTGTCCTGTTCATGTGAAGGCAAAACGATTTGCCCCGTAAGGCGGTGATGACGATGAGTTCGCCAATGATTAAGGCGCTGACAGTCAGTGTGTTATAAGGTATACCGGCCACGAGCATCGCATATGCGGTTACAGAAAACGTACACAGACCGGCAGGATATGCAAGCAGTACTTTTTTGATCCTTGAAGTATTCACGCTTTCAAATGCATCGCAGATGATCGCTCCGAATACGAAAATGCATAATATAACAGCAAGCTGTTTGACAAAATAACCTTTTGACAGGCCGGCAAGATACTGTTGTACGAACACGTTCAGACTCATTGCGCGATCACCTCATCAAAATATGACTTGGAAGCGAAATAGAAACTGTCGGTATCATGCCAGTCTTCCTTCTGCCAGATGCACACAAGTTCATTCGCGTCGGTTATGTCTTCGGTACATATATACACGCGCGAATCACCGATGAATGAGTTATAGAACCAGTAATAATAAAATCCGTTTCCCCACTCTCCGTTGTAGGGTGTCAGGGCGGACGTAAAACGCATCATATCGTTTGCGCTGCCAAGATCCTCAAAGTGTGACTTCTGTTCATCGGACAGAACAAGATCATTGAGCGAAGCGTCCTTTACGATCTTTGCCCTGTTAAAATCAAGATAATCCCACATATTGACCGCATGATAATACCGGTACAGCCAGTAATTGCCATCGTCGTCATAATCGGTGCCTTCGCCTTCATTGACGGCATCAACGACAGTATATGCATCATCGGGAGTATAAACACATTTGCCCCTCAGGAATTCATTCAGAAAAGCATCAGGATATTCACCGCTGTCAAGAAACTCCCTCTGGTACATGCTCTGATCCGTCGGATGGTAAAACGGCAGGATACTTTGAAGTGTCCTTACATTATAAACACCAAAAAACAGAACCATTCCCGCACCGTACAGCGCGAGAATGATCCCGTTCTTCTTTTTCAATTGCGGTATGTGCAGTGCCGCAAAAGCGGCCGCAGTCAGCACAAACGCTATAACAGATTTCATGGTCTTACACTCATCCTTACTGAATGATTATATATCGACCATACGCGTTTATGCAACCGATCATACCGCAGCAAATCAAACCGCTTTGAGTTCGCCGTCCGCGACATCGATCGTGATGGTATCCCCTTCTTCCATGTCCCCTTCGAGGATCTTCTTTGCCGCCAGTGTTTCGACCGTGCGCTGCATGAACCTCTTGAGGGGACGCGCTCCGTATACCGGATCGTATGCTTCTTTTATTATGAACTCTTCGGCTGCATCCGTAAGGGATATCGCAAGTCTTCTGTCAGCGAGTCTGTCATTGACATCCTTCAGTATGAGTTTCATGATGCCGCCGATATTGTCACGCGTAAGCGGCTTGAACATTATCGTCTCATCAAGTCTGTTCAGAAACTCCGGTCTGAACGCACCGCGAAGTTCGCCCATTACAGCTTCGGCCGCCTCGCTGCTTATGTTTCCGGCATCATCTATTCCATCGAGAAGATACTGCGCACCGATATTACTTGTCATGATCAGTATCGTATTCTTGAAATCAACAGTACGGCCCTGCGAGTCAGTGATGCGACCGTCATCGAGAACCTGAAGGAGCACATTGAAAACATCGGGATGTGCTTTTTCTATTTCGTCAAACAGTACGACCGAATAAGGTTTCCTTCTGACGGCTTCCGTAAGCTGACCGCCTTCCTCATATCCGACATATCCGGGAGGCGCTCCGATAAGACGGGATACCGAGAACTTCTCCATGTATTCGCTCATGTCGATCCTGACCATATTGTTCTCGTCATCAAAGAGGCTTGCCGCAAGAGATTTTGCAAGTTCCGTTTTTCCGACACCTGTAGGGCCGAGGAACAGGAACGATCCGATAGGTTTCGCGGGATCCTTTATGCCTGCTTTGGATCTGAGGATAGCCTCCGTGACTTTGGTCACTCCTTCATCCTGTCCGATAACTCTCTTATGGAGTTCATCGTCAAGGTGAAGTATCTTCGTCCTTTCGCCTTCCGTAAGTTTTGAAACCGGTATGCCGGTCCATCGGCTGACGATCTGTGAGATCTCCTCGTCGGAAACGCTCTCGTGAACAAGCGTCAGATCCTTATCCCTGACAGCCTCCTCTTCCGTTCTGAGCTGCTCCGTAAGTTTAGGAAGTTTGCCGTACTGAAGCTCACCGGCAAGTTCATAATTGTTCTCTCGTTTTGCTATCTCTATCTCATTATTGGTCTTCTCTATCTCGGCGCGGAGTTTTGAAAGTTTCTCAACCGAAGCCTTCTCGTTTTCCCACTGTGCCATCTTGCTGTCATATTCTTCCTTTACTTCAGCCAGTTCTTTGCGAAGCTCCTCAAGCCTTGACTGACTGAGCTGATCGGTCTCTTTCACGAGCGCCGCTTCCTCGATCTCGAGCTGCGTTTTTTTACGGCTGATCTCATCAAGTTCTGCCGGCATGGATCTCATCTCTGTCTTTACAAGCGCACAAGCTTCATCGACAAGATCAATGGCTTTGTCCGGAAGGAACCTGTCCGTGATGTAGCGGTCGGAAAGTGTTGCCGCCGCGACAAGCGCGGTGTCAACGATTTTTACTTCATGATAATTCTCATATCGTTCCTTAAGACCTCTTAAGATCGAAATGGTATCTTCGACCGAAGGCTCGTCGACCATGACAGGCTGGAATCTTCTCTCAAGCGCCGCATCCTTTTCAATGTACTGTCTGTACTCGTCAAGCGTCGTTGCTCCTATGCAGTGAAGTTCACCGCGCGCAAGCATCGGTTTTAACATGTTTCCCGCATCAAGCGCACCGTCGGTCTTGCCTGCACCGACTATTGTATGAAGTTCATCGATGAACAGGATGATCTTTCCGTCGCTTGCCTTGACATCTTCAAGAACGGCCTTCAGACGTTCCTCAAACTCTCCGCGGTACTTTGCTCCGGCTACGAGCGATCCCATATCAAGTGCAAATATCGTCTTGTCTTTTAGGCCCTCGGGAACATCCCCGTTCACGATACGCTGCGCCAACCCTTCAACAACGGCTGTTTTACCGACACCCGGCTCTCCGATAAGGACCGGATTGTTTTTTGTCTTTCGTGAAAGGATACGGATGATGTTTCTGATCTCCGAATCTCTTCCGATGACCGGATCAAGCTTCTGGCTTCGCGCCCGCTCAACCAGATCCTGTCCGTATTTCTCAAGCGTATCGTACGTTGCCTCGGGATTGTCGGTTGTGACATTATGGTTGCCCCTGACCTCGGCAAGCGCCGAAAGAAAACGTTCGCGCGTGATCCCGTACTCCTTTGCAAGATCGCTTATATCACCGTCCGCATACTTCAGCATCGACAGGAAAAGATGCTCGACGGAAACGTACGAATCGTTCATCGCCTTTGCCTCATCCTCCGCCGAAACGAGCACCTTGTTCAGCTTATCGCCTATATATGCCCTTCCGCCCGATACCTTCGGACGCTTATTGATGTGCGATTCGATATTACCCAGAAAATGGTTCCGGTTGATCTCCATCTTCTCGATAAGCTTAGGAAGGATACCGTCCTCCTGCGTCATAAGCGCGTACAGAAGGTGGATCTGGGCGATCTCCTGGTTGCCGAAATCATATGTGATCTTCTCGAGCGAATTGACCGCATCGAGGGATTTTTGCGTAAATTTCTGTATGTTCATAGTATCAACTCCTCTCCGCTCTTTCGAGGGAATACCTTTGCTGCGCCCCATACTGCATCCCGTAAAGTATGTTAGCACGAAAAATTAGCACTGTCAATAGACGAGTGCTAAAGTTTTCAGAATTTTCTGTTTTTTTACAAATAATATGAATTGCTTCGCAATTCTACGACCATTCGGAATCCGCTGATTTACTTCGTAAATCGCTACTTCCTCATGTTCGTTTGGTTCCAAATCCATGCTGTGATTCATGCAAGCATGATCACCGCATGCCCTTGGAACCTTATTATTACATCTTTTCGGGTGCCGCAAACCCCAGAAGATCTATGCACTGCTCGAGTATCCGCTTAGTCAGCGCAAGAAGCGCGATCCATCCTTCCTTCTTTGCCGCGTCTTCCTCGGTCAGTATCCTCGTTTCATGGTAGAAACGGTTGAATGCATTGCAGACATCATAAATATATGCACATATCCTGTGCGGTGCTATCTCCTCATAAGCCGAAACGATCGTTGACGAAAACTTCGTCAGCTCGAGCATGAGCGCTCTTTCGTATTCATTCTGAGCATTCCGGATAACCCGGGGAATCTGATTTTCGGCCGCAAGGCCGCTCTCATCCCTGTATTTGGAAAGTATCGATTTGATCCTTACTATCGTATAGAGAATGTACGGACCGGTGTTTCCCTCAAACGACGTGAATTTGTCGGTATCAAATACGTAGTCCTTGGTCGCCTGGTTTGACAGATCCCCGTACTTGATCGCGGCAAGCGCAACAATGTTTGCGGTCTGCCTGGCCTCATCGGGATCTGCCTCGTGATTGTCCATGATCTTTTTGTACATCGTCTCCCTGATGTCGGCAATGAGCGTCTCAAGTCGCATGACACCGCCTTCGCGGGTCTTGAACGGTTTGCCGTCCTTTCCGTTCATCGTACCGAATCCGAGAAAATCAAGTTTCACGTCGTCTCCGACTATTCCGGTTTTGTGGGCACATCTGAACACCTGGACAAAATGCATCTCCTGCCGTTTGTCGACAACATAAATGACGCAAGACGGATCGAAGTTCTTCTTTCTGTCAACGAGCGTCGCAAGATCCGTTGTCGTATACAGCGCGGCACCGTCGGATTTGAGTATCATGCAGGGCGGTATCTCTTTCGTATCGGACTCCTCGGAAACATCAACAACGAGCGCGCCCTCACTCTCATGCGCAAAGCCGGCCTTCTTCATGTCCTCGACCATGCCGGGAACGATATCGTCAACACTTGACTCACCCTTCCACCAGTCGAACTTAACAGAAAGGTTTTCGTAGTTTTTCTTAAGATCCGGAACGGACACGTTCATGATGTGCTCCCACAGAGCATGATATCCGCGGTTTCCCTTCTGCAGCTGCTTTGTCGCCTCAAGCGCGGCCTCTTTATATGCGTCATCTTCCTTTGACTTCGCGCTTGCGCACGGATATATCTCCTCAAGCTCGGAAAGCGTGAACGGAGGGTCATTCGGATAGTCGCCGGTATAACTTTCGTCAAAGTACAAAAGATCCGGTTTGCGGCATTTCAGCTCGGTGATTATGAGTCCCATCTGAAGTCCCCAGTCACCGAGATGCACGTCACCGATGACCTCATTCCCCATGAAACGGCATATGCGCTTGACACTCTCTCCGATGATAGCCGCACGAAGATGTCCGACATGAAGAGGCTTGGCAACATTCGGTCCGCCGTAATCTACGATGATCTTCTCGCTCTTCTTTACATCTGTGCCGAATCTCTCTTCCGTTGACATTTTGTTCAGATGATCGGTCAGAAGTTCATCCGATACATTAATGTTCAAAAAACCCGGAGCCACTGCCTCGATCATCGAGAACGCACTGTTTCCTTCAAGCTTTGCGGCAACATCCGTCGCGATAGCCATCGGGGCCTTATGATACGCCTTCGCACCTGCCATCGCACCGTTACACTGAAACTCGCAAAGATCCGGGCGGTTACTTGGGCCCACCTTTCCGTATGCGTCATCATATCCGGCATCCGCAAAAGCGCAGGAGACGATTTCCGTGATTTTTTCCAGTATTGTTTTCATACAAATTCCTTTCCGTTACACTGCGTAAGCGCTCAGGCGCGCTCCGCCTGTCACGACAATCGTCGTGACATCTCACACCCGCAATAGTTCTGCCGGTACAGTCCGTATTCGCGCGACAGCTCGATCGACCTCTTATACCCGTCATTCTTCTTGAAATCCGACGGCAGCCACGCAGGTCCCTCTTTATGTGCATCCGCTATCGCATACCCTGTCCTGTTAATGATCTTCGCATCCTTCAGCGGGCTGATCGTAAGAGTCGTCGTAAAATAATCATATCCGAGCGCTGCGGCAACTTCGTAAGCTTTGCCGAGCCGCATCGAAAAACACATCTCACATCGTTTACCGCCTTCAGGGCATTGTGCAAGACCGGCTGCCTCTACCCGCGAGATGAATGAAGACGGATCGTAACCTCCGTCGATGACTTCGATCCCTTTTGACACTGTTTCGCAGAACCTGACAAGTTCCGCGAGCCTCTTGTTGTATTCATCCTCATCGGTAATGTTCGGATTGTAATACAGGCACGTGATGTCAAAATACGGCATAAGATATATCAAGCAATAGCTGCTGCATGGTGCGCAGCAGCTATGTAATAAAAGCTTCGGTCTGTCGGTAAGGGAAGATATTATCTTCTCGAGTTCCTTTTGGAAGTTAACGTTATTCACCGTACTCTTCCTCTTCCCAGCTGTATGTCTCATAGGAATCATCTTCCCTTGGAGTATTGTATTTTTCTATGAACTCCTCAAGCGGGATCGGTCTCGAATATAGGAATCCCTGCGCAAATATACATCCGATATCAAGCAGCATGTCGACCTGCTCATGCGTTTCAACGCCTTCACAGATAACCCGCAGATTCAGGCCGTCAGCCATCTCAACGATCTTGCGCAGTATCCACTTCCCGCTCTCACTCTGTGCGGATTCGTCCAGAAATCCCCTGTCGATCTTGAGGACATCAAACGGGATGTCACGCAGAAGGTTAAGTGATGAATAACCCGATCCGAAATCGTCGATGGAAAGGTTCATGTTGAACTCTTTCAGATTTCTCATAACTTCGAGCATTCGCTCTTTCTCGTTGAAGAATACCGTCTCTGTTATCTCAAGCTCGATGAGTCCTTTGGGAACTTTGTATTTGAGCATGATATCCTGAACCTTCATGATGTAGTTCGGATCAAACAGCAGGTATCTGGACTGGTTGATCGAAACGGGATAAACTTCACGTCCCTCATCGATCATCTTCCGGATATATTTACATATCGCTTCAAGCATGTAAAAGTCAACATTCTCTATGAATCCGTTACGCTCAAATACAGGGATGAAATCACCGGGAGAAACCACATGTCCCGTTGAGTCTACCCACCTTATAAGAGCTTCCGCTCCGCATATCTGATCGCTCGCCATATTCCATTTCGGCTGAAGATAAGGTTTGAACTCGTTATTCTTGAGAGCCTCGTGCATTCGCGACTCAACACGCTCCTGCTTGCGGGTCTCCTCCATGAGCTGCTCACGGTACTCGGCTTCCAGGTCATTACGCAGGCTGGATGCTACCGACTTACGCGCCAGATTGGCCTTGTCGATCATGTCGGCGATGGGTTCTTTTTTGTCTCTTATGTAGTATATTCCGGTCTTGAATTTGATCGGGTATTTCATTCCGATCTCTTCGGTCGCCTTGGTAAGCCTCTCGTCAATGAATGCTTTTCTCTCCTGTGCTCTCTCGTCATCAACGCACAGTCCGACAAACCTGTCGGCGGAGAGACGGCCGAAAGTCTCGTTGTATGTATAACTCTCACGGAGCGTAACCGCGATGCTTCTAAGGAGCATATCCGCCTTGAGATGACCGTAGCCCTCGTTTATGTATCGGAAATTCACAACATCAAAACAGGTCAGCATATACGGGACTTCGGGATTTTCGAGCAAAAGCTCGGTCGCCTTTTCCTTGAAAGCATTTTCATTCGGTGCTCTCGTCAGTTCATCGACATACGCAAGGTCGAACACTTTCTTCTGTTCTCCCTCAATATACCGGATGATGAATATAGCCATGACAGCCATGAGAAGTATGAGAACGACCATCGTTCCGAATGACTCGACAAGGACACTCCGGATAGTATCCCTGACATCATCAGAATAAACAACATAGAATATATCCCATCTGCTCTCGCCCTGAAGCTGCTTGTAAAGCGCATAACCCGTCTTACCGCCTACCGATATCTCACGGTTCGTGATCAGATCCTGGTTTATCTCATTAAGGACCTCATCCCTGACCTGCTGTGCCGCATAATCATCGATGCTGTCGCGCGTCAGGATGTCAAAGATGTTCATTCCCGTTCCGTCATGTATCTTATCATTTCTTACATACGCCACGATATCTCCGTGCGAATCGGTAAGATATCTCTCCGCGACCATCGAGGCCGAACTTGAAGTAGTCGACTCGAACATG
>JAEEGL016996489.1_pt1 | contig 15227 bp, 12 predicted proteins | sample 9134231 | NCBI WGS metagenome assembly JAEEGL01 (sample SAMN16246548, study PRJNA631951) | gut metagenome | biome: gut microbiome; feature: rumen; material: fiber-attached | host: Bos | place: Iran: Karaj | collected 2018-10 | reverse complement strand
TACCAGATGACTGCGAGGATGATGATGCCCGCGGCGTAAACAACTGCAAGCAGCGCAATCAGCTGGGCCTTGGAGTTTTTCGCGAGCGCTTCATGCTCCTGCGACCTGGCATTAAACGCGATCTTGCCTTTGATCACGCCGTTTTCCATGTAGTCGAAAACAGAAAGGCCTTCTTTAATAAAACAGTTGTTTTCTGATTCGTACCTGTCATCGGAAAGAAGGATTATCTCACAGCCGTATTCCTTCTCTAGTGCTTCAGTGTCTGCACCCGAGGATAGCTTGTCCGAGATCTGATCAACCTTGGTGTTGAGATCCAGCATGTCGATCGCGAAAGCCTTCTCATTGCTGATCCTGTTCCATAAGAACAGACCGCATGCCAATATGAGCAGCGTGTAGATGATTGCGATAACGCGGATCTTCATTCCCCAGTCTCCAGGATGTAGCCTGTGCCCCAGACGGTCTTGATGTACTTCGGTTCGTTGGGATCGGATTCGATCTTTTCGCGCAGACGGCGTATGTGAACATTAAGAGTTGAGTCTGAATAGAACGAGTCGCCCCAGACTTCATCGAAGAGTTTTTCCTTGGTGACTATTGTGTTCTTATGCTCATAAAGGCATGAAAGAAGTGCGAATTCCTTGGATTTCAAAGATACGGTCCTGCCTTCGACGGTGCAGCTCATGGTAGCCGGATCCACCGTGAAGTTTTCTGTTGGAGCTGCGGGCGCAGAGCTTATCTGCTTAACTGCCTCGAGCCTTTTGAGCTGGACCTTAACCTTTGCCAGCAGAACGCTTAATGTATAAGGTTTCTTAATATAGTCATCGCCGCCGATGTTGAGAGCCACGAGGACGTCGTCATCGCTCTGGCGCGCGGAGATAAACAGGATCGGGGTGTCGTACTTTTCGCGGAGCTGCTTGCAGAGGGCAAAGCCGCTCTCGTTGCCCAGATTGATATCAAGCAGGAAGATGTCTGCAGTGTTTTCCTTAAGGAAATCCAGGCATTCTTCGGAGGTCGATGCAACGGCGCACGTCACACCGAACATCTCGAAATACTCCTGCGTCATGCGGGATAAGTCTTGTTCATCGTCGATTATCAAACAGTTATAATTCATATTCACGAGTATAGCACAACAAACGGGTCCGGGCGGCATTCCGGATCCATGTAAGAAACAGTTAAGGATTGAGCAAGGTCTGCGTAAAGTATTCTTCCCAAAGCAGACGTACAATCGCAGTGTAAGAATTCTGCAAACCAACCTGAAAGGAAGATAAAGAAATGGCAACAGCTACATTATTAAGAGCAACAGACCTCTGCAAGTCATTCTCCAACGAGAGCGTTCAGCAGCATGTTTTAAAGAATCTGAACCTTGAGATAAGAAAAGGCGACTTTACGGTCATAATGGGAGACTCCGGTGCAGGCAAGAGCACGCTCCTTTACTCCCTCTCCGGCATGGACCGTCCGAGCCTCGGCGCGATCCTTTTCGGAAACGAGGATATCTCAAACTACAGCAACGATAAGCTCGCCCTCTTCAGAAGAAAGCACTGCGGATTCGTTTTCCAGCAGAACTACCTGAACGACACAATGAGCGTCCTGGACAACATCATCGTATCAGGCCTTCTCAAGAGCCGTGACAGAAAGGCAATCGCGGCGAGAGCAAAGGAACTCTTAAAGCAGGTCGGCCTGGACGAGAACTGTTTTGGCAAGTTCCCGAACCAGCTCTCCGGCGGCGAAAAGCAGAGAGTTGCGCTCGTAAGATCCGTCATCAACGAGCCTGAGATCCTTTTCGCTGACGAGCCCACGGGAGCTTTAAACTCACAGAACACCGAAGCCGTACTCGACATACTCACGGAAATGAACAGAAGAGGCCAGAGCATCGTAATGGTAACTCACACGATCGCAGCAGCCGAAAGAGGTAACCGCATCCTCTACTTAAGAGACGGAGTCATCTGTGATGAGATAGAACTCTCTCCTTACGAAGGCCAGGACAAGGAGCGCCATAAGCAGCTCCGTGCATTCCTCACAGACATGGGGTGGTAAACATGAACTCATTATTCTTCATTGCAAAAAACAACATAAAGAAGCACAAGGGTGAAGTCGCGATCCTTTTCGCGCTGATCTTCATCTCGGCACTTCTCCTTTTCTCGAGTCTTTCACTCATGCTGTCCGCGTCAAACACGCTCAAACAGTGTGACGAGAAATATCATGTGGCAGATCTTTTCGCATTTGCTCCGGGCCTTTCTGTTAAGGATATGGAAGAAAAGGTAAAGGATATCGAAGGCACCGACAGAGTCGAGGTCGTACCGATACTCAATACAGCGTCCGATTACTACTATAAAGACATGACTGAAGATGATGCCATATCATATTCATTCTATGTTTTTGACTCTTTACGCCCGACATATCTCAATGCATTTCCTGAAGAGTTCAATAACCTTAAGGATGATGAGATCGTTCTGCCTTATTACCTGTCCTTCACGGTAAACGTTGGTGACAGCTTTCATGTGAAAGTCGCGGATAAGACTTATGATTTTAAGGTTAAGGGATATGCCGAGAATATGTATTTCGCGACATCCATGAACATATCCGGTTTATATGCTCTGGTAAGCCACAAGGTTTTCGAGGAGATGTCTGCAAGTCTTGATCCAATGAGCAACATGTCAGGAGCTTTATTTAAGATCAAGGACGGCGTTGATCTTCGCGAATTCGACGTAAAGGTTCAGAAGACTTTCCCGGGTGATGTCCAGATCGATACCATCGACCGCGAAACCATGAATGTTGCGACAACAGGCATGACAAATATCGCAACTTCGATCGTTCTTATCTTCACGATAATGCTGATCGTAATGGCAGTGATCATCATGCACTTCTCGATCAGGAACTTTATCGAGCTTAATGTTCAGAATATCGGTTTGCTTCAGGCCACCGGATACACGGCAAAAGAACTGCGTTTTGCATGCGTCATGGAACAGCTGATCATCGGTATGATCGCGACATGCATGGCAGTTGTTGCAGGCATTTTCCTGAGCAAGCCTTTGAGCAGTCTTTCAGGCATGCTGATAGGTCTCTCCGGTTTCTCCGGAATCTGCATTCCCGCACTTATCTCAACTCTTATCGGAATTCCGGCCATGGTCTTAATCGGCTCAATGATCGCCACGGCATCCTACAAGAAACTCACTGTTCTCGAAGCTTTGAGAAGCGGCATCACGGCACACAACTTCAAGAAGAATCACTTCCCTCTTGAATCAAGCCGTCTTCCTTTGAGCCTCGCAATGGCAGGAAAGAACATCTTCGGTTCGGGCAAGAAAAGCGTATTCATCACCCTGATCGTCGCAGGACTTGCATTCTCGACATGTTTGGGATTCACGCTTTTCCAGAACTGGGCACTCGATCAGACAGCTCTTCTTAAGCTTGTAGGCTTTGAAGCTTCTGACATTCAGGCTTATGCTCCGGGTGACAAGGAATTCGTCGAGAACATGCGTAAGAACGCTGAGGTCAGAAAAGTAAATACCTGGACAACATTAGCATCGATGGAAGTCACTTATCTTAATAATTCAACTTCACTGGGAATCGATACTTACGGTGATATCAGTCTTCTTGATAACGAATACATTCTTGAAGGTCATCTGCCTCAAAATGAGAATGAGATCGTGCTTACTGTAGTTGAAGCTGACATCCTTGGCGTCACTTTGGGAGATAAAGTCAATGTTAAGTCGATGGTAGAGGACAAAACAGTTGCTTATACCGTTTGCGGAATCGACCAGAAGATCAATAACATGGGCAAAAAAGCAACCATGACAGAAGAAGGTGTGCGCCGCATCAATCCTGACTATAAGTTCCAGAATGTACTTATATATCTTAAGGATGCTTCTAAATCAAAAGAACTGAAAAAGCAGTGGGAAAAGGAATATCCCGATTTCCAGTTCACCCTTGTTGAAGACCTCATCGGTTCAATAATCAATACGATCAAGGCTGCAATGGAAGCGATCTGCGTCATCTTCATCATCGCAACCTGCTTCGTTGTTATCCTTACGCAGCTCCTTCTCACAAGGGCGCAGGTCATCCGCGAAAGATCTGACCTCGGTGTGTCAAAGGCCATGGGCTACACATCAGGTGAGCTCATCAGAAGGACACTGATGACCAATCTTCCGACGATCGTTCTGGGAATAGTCATCGGCCTCGTAATGCACATCGCATTCTCCAACCGCATGATCCTTATCGGCCTTGCAACGTTCGGGATCAGGCAGAACAACTTCGTGACCTCGCCCGTATGGTTTGCGGCAACAGCGGCGATCATTCTCGGATGCGCAACCATAACAGCATTCTTAAGCGGCAGGAGCATCACAAAGCTCGAGCCCGTAAAGATACTCAAGGAAGAATAAAAATACAGGATAGATTAAGTGCTTTAAGGGCCGGTTCTTTATGAGCCGGCCCTGATATTTTGAATAACAGGTTGAAATGATATATACCACGATATATACTAAATGTGAAAGGCGGTGATTATCATGATGATGGCTAAAGTGTTCGAGAACGGAAGAAGTCAGGCTGTAAGGCTGCCTAAAGAATACAGGTTTCCTGATGATGAGGTCATGGTAAATAAGATAGGTGATATTGTGCTTTTGATTCCCAAGGCTGCCAAATGGGAAAACTTTATGAGAGCGGTAGATCTGTTTTCGCCGGACTTTATGGTTGAAGACAGGGGAGTTCAACGTTTGGAAGAGCGTGAAGAACTATGAGATACATGCTTGACACCAACATTCTTATTTATGTGATCAAACACAGTCCTGAAAAGGTATTTCGTAGATTAATGAAGACTGATCCTAAAGATGTCTGCATTTCTTCGATTTCATATTCAGAGTTGATATATGGTGTTGAAAAGAGTTCCCAGGTTGAAAGAAACAGGCTGGCACTTTCGTTGTTACTGTCTAATATCGAGATATTGGATTATGATTCCATGGCCGCTAATGAGTACGGAGCGATACGTGCTTGGTTGGAAAAGAACGGCACTCCGATAGGACCAATGGACATGCTGATAGCAGCTCATGCCAAATCCAGGGGATTCACGCTTGTTACCAATAATGCTAAAGAGTTTGAAAGAATAAAGGGTTTGAAGATCCAGAATTGGGCTGAATGAAGGGCATAGCCATTATTCCTGGATCCCCATATTTCTGGTGATCTCAAACCTGTTCTTTCCGGCACGTTTTGCATCGTACAGAGCGGAGTCTGCCTGAACGAACATTTCTGATGCGACAGCAGGCTTGTCTGTCCACACTATGCCGATGGAGATTCCCGTGGAGTCTGAAGAAGCGGTTGCGGTAATAACTCCGGTCTTGCGGCATCCGCACTCAAACAGCATCTTATCAACTGCTTCGATAAGGTTCATGGCCTTGTCCTCGATCTGTGCGGGGCCTCCAACATTGGTCATGAAAGCTATGAATTCATCGCCTCCGTAGCGAACAAGGATGTCGCTCGGACGGAACTGGGTCCTCATGATGTCAGCAGTCTTCTTAAGAACGGCGTCACCGAAATCATGACCGAACGTATCATTGATATGCTTGAAATTGTCGATATCCATAACGAACATAACGTGATATCTGCGGGGATAGAGTTTCGCGACGTCCGCTATGTTTTCAAGGCCGGTAGTCTTGTTGAGAAGACCTGTAAGGCCGTCATGCTGTGAATTGTATTCGAGTTCGCGGCTCTTGCTGCTCATCTCCTGCAGCTGATAGTTGAGGTCGCCTTCAGCGGCAGCGGGGATGCCTTTCTTGTTCTTGGCATCGACCAGTTTGCGGAAAGCTTCCGCATAAAGCTTGGTGAAATCACAGTCTTCATAATCGGATGCGAAGACCGTTGAATATACATATTCAATGAGGCAGTCGGGATTTTCACTGTTGTAGTGACCGATCTTTTGCGCAATCGCCTCAAGGCAGTCCTTCTCGCCGCCGTGCTGCATTCCGTTGCACATGACGATGATCTCCGCGCCGGTATATCTTCCGACGAAACTGCCTGCAGGGAGCGACACGGAAATGATATGGGCAAACTGGTAAAGAAGCATGTTGCCGATGTCACGTCCGACCGTGTTGTTGAGATAGATGAGGTTAGTGAGATCGAAGAGCATTATCGCGCTGTTCTTTGAATTGAATCTCTCGCTGATCTGTATTTCGCTCGAGTTCTTGTTTGGAAGGCCCGTAACCTGATCTTTGCCGAGCTTGAGGTTAAGATCGCGGTTAAGCTTGTCGAGCTGATATCTTTCTTCGCGGTAAGTCGTGGATACGTCAGACTGGAGGGCTGCGATATAGCGGTGATCGTTGTCGAACCACTGGAAGATTACCTGTTTGCGGCAGATGTCGCCCTGCTTGGTTTCCAGGTTGTAGATGATGATGTATTCACCCTTGGAAGAGAGTTCACGGACGAGGTTCTCGATTGAGACTTTTTCGCTTATCGGAATATCGTCCTCTTTTGCGGTGGCATCGAGTATTCCGGTAAAAGTAGTGTCATAGTCGATCTTTCCGTCGATGCCGACGTCATTAAAGTGCCTGGTAAGGTCGTCGGAAACGGACTCGAAAGAAACCGTGCGTTCCTGCGTGTCGATGATGGAGATGCATTCGCATATGGAATTGATGGCCATTGTCGCGATCTTGCGGAAATGCTTGAGCCTGGAAATGTCTTTGGTTACGAAGCAGGCGATGACGTCTCCGGTATCTGTCTCCTTCATAATGACCAGCTGGGTCAGGACAAAGCAGGTGACCTCGGAGGTCATGAGATCATAGATCAGATATTTCTGGCTTTTGCCTGATTCGTAAAGTTCGAGTATTCCGTTGCGGCTGAAACTGCGCAGGAAGTTGAGCTGGTTCTCCTTGTCACCGACAAGGGCAGCGGCCTTAATGAGATTGTCGCGGGTGAGAGATCCCTGATCCTTAAGATCCGGGCATTTGGAAAGCGCAAAGCTGAGGAATTCTGCATTCGGTTCAGGAGGCGTGATCTTGCGGGCAGCAAGGTTGCTGATCATGACGTCCTTTGTGACGTTGTAGCAGCTCGCACTCAGGACAGGCGAGTTCATTATGTACCTGTCGAAAAATTTTACTTCATCGTAGAAATATTCAGATATGCCGCCCATATAACACCTCACCGAATTTATCTAGATTTTTTGATTATACTATCAATACGGGCGCTCTGCATATTGTTTATAAAAATATAACTTGTGAAAACAGAAAAATGAAATAAATACCACTATCATATGAGAAAACGGTTTTGGATTTCTGTATCATTCGTTTTGAATAAAACGTACGGGAGGATGTAATATGCCTGAACTGGTACTTGATTGGAATAAATATCAGGAAGCTGCTATCGAGGCTGCTGCAGAAGGAATCGTAATGCTTAGGAATGAGGGCTGTGCCCTTCCTCTTAAGAAAGGTACGAGAGTAGCGCTTTTCGGAAGGATGCAGGCAAATTACTACAAGAGCGGAACCGGAAGCGGCGGCATGGTAAATGTCAGCCACGTTATCGACATCCGCGAAGGACTTTCATCATCTCCTGCGCTGACACTCGATCCCGAGCTGATGGACATCTATGACGAATGGGAAAAGGAAAACCCGGTAGATGAGGGCTTGGGCTGGGGTCAGGAAGCATGGTCACAGCAGGAGATGCCCGTATCCTCAGAACTCGCTGAACGCATGGCTTCACGCAATGACGCTGCGGTCATCATAATCGCAAGAACGGCGGGCGAAGACCGTGACAATACGGCAGAAAAGGGTTCTTATTTCCTCAGGGACAGCGAGGAGGCAATGCTCGCTGCTGTTTCTGCGGCTTTTGAGAGGACCATCGTTCTTCTTAATGTCGGCAACATCATCGACATGTCTTTCGTGGCCAAATACGACATCAAGTCCATGCTTTATGTATGGCAGGGCGGCATGATCGGAGGCGCCGCGGTTGCAAAGATCGTTACCGGAGAGGAAGCTCCCTCTGGATGCCTGACCGATACGATCGCCTATAACCTCGAAGACTATCCTTCAAGCGACAATTTCGGCAACAAGGACATCCACGAGGATCTTTACGAAGAGGATATCTTCGTCGGCTACAGGTATTTCTCTACATTTGCGCCTTCGAAGGTCCTGTATCCTTTCGGATTCGGCCTTTCATACACTGAATTTTCACTCAAGGTCACGGGCTTCATCTATGACGGAAAGACCGTAAAGGTCAGTGTCACCGTAACCAATACAGGTGATGTTCCGGGCAAGAAGGCCGTCATGCTCTATGCATCCGCACCTCAGGGCAAGCTTTCCAAGCCTTCACGCGTTCTCGCGGGTTTTGCGAAAACAGGTCTGATTCCTGCCGGCGACAGCGAGGACGTTGAGATCACCGCACCCGTACGCGTTTTCGCTTCTTACGATGACGACGGCAGGACAGGTCTCGGCACGGGCTTTATCCTCGATGCCGGACACTATTCCTTCTATCTCGGCGGCGACGTAACCACCGGTATGGAAGCAGGTTCTTTCGATCTTGACGCTCCCGTTCTTCTCGAAGCACTCGAGAACGCAATGGGCCCCACAAAGGCGTTTAAGCGTCTGACGGCAGCTGTTTCAGAATCAGGAAACGGCTTCGCTGCAGTATATGAAGACGTTCCTCTCATGGATGTCAGCTTTGTTGATTCAAGGATGTCACGCGTTCCCGCGGAGATCCCGCAGACAGGCGACAAGGGCATCAAGCTTAACGATGTCAAACAGGGAAAGAACACGCTTGAAGAATTCATCGCACAGATCAGCGACGAGGACCTCTGCCTCATAATCAGGGGAGAGGGAATGGGAAGCTCAAAGGCCACCATCGGCACGGCCGCTGCGTTCGGAGGCATCAGCAAAGAGCTCAAAGAGATGGGCATTCCCACGCTTTGCTGCTCTGACGGTCCTTCAGGAATGAGGATCGACTCCGGCAAGAAGGCATTCTCGCTCCCGAACGGCACATGCCTTGCCTCTTCATTCAACGTTGATCTGGTGGAAGAACTCTACACATATCTTGGCATCGAGATGATCTCCAACAAGATCGATTCGCTTTTAGGCCCCGGAATCAACATTCACAGGCATCCGCTGAACGGAAGAAACTTCGAGTATTTCTCTGAAGACCCGCTCCTCACTGGATTAATGGCCTGTGCTCAGGTAAGGGCTTTCGAGAAGCACGGCGTCACGCCCACGATCAAGCACCTTTGCGGCAACAACCGCGAGACACAGCGCCGTGAGAGCAGCTCGGTCATCTCCGAGAGAGCTCTGCGCGAGATCTATCTGAGACCTTTCGAGATAGCCGTAAAGGATGGCGGAGCACGCAGCATAATGACGAGCTACAACCGTGTAAACGGCATCTACAGCGCCAACAACTATGACATGAACACCATGATCCTCCGCGAGCAGTGGGGTTATACAGGCATCGTTATGTCCGACTGGTGGGCATTCATCGGCGTGACAGGCGGTGATACGGCAGAGCATTCGCTCACCGATCATTCCGTCATGGCACGTTCGCAGAACGACATCTACATGGTATGCACATCCGTTGAGAGATCACACCTTGACGAGGCTGATACGTTCAAGGAACTCAGGGAAGGAGATGGCTCCAGGATCACACGTGCAGAGCTTCAGCGCAATGCCGCCAACATCCTTAAGTTTGCGATGAACACTCCAGCTATGGACAGGGTCAGCGGCAATCCCGCAACAGTCAGCCATATCGACGATCCTTTCAAGGATGACGACGTATCTGTCGATGTCGAAATGTTCTATGAGGTAGACCATGAGCTCGTAATCGAGCGTCCCGAGGACACATGGAACGACAGGAATATCGTTTTCGGTGTTGTGGCAAAGGAGCCCGGTTTTTATGAGATCGAGATGATCGGTTCTTCCGATCTGAACAGCCTTGCGCAGATCCCCATGCAGCTGTACATGTCGAGCATCCCCTGTGCCGTCGTGACCTGGAACGGAAGCGAGGGCAAGGACGTCTCCGTTAAGACTGAGATCCTGCTCTTCAGCAGAAACGGCGTCATGCGTGCGCATTTCTCGGGCGCGGGCGTCAAGCTCAAGAAGATGATAATCAGGTACTCAAGGCCGTTCGATGAGGGCGCTGCTCTTTAAGGTTTAATAAGAAGATATTTTGTTATAAAATAGTGGCTGTTTGGAAATCAGGTTTCCGGACAGCCCTTTTTATCGGGCATCAAAAGGAAAGGGGACAGGTTCTTGCGCAGAGATTACTTCACATGCGTATTCCTCGGTCTGATAGCAGGCGCTCTGATGTTTGTCTGCTTCGCACCGCTGTATTTTGTATACGGCTCTGTCGTTCCGAGGGACTTCAGCCTTTTTGAACGTCTGATGAGCCTGCTTTACGCAGTGTTCTTCATCTTGTTCCTTCCTTTTTTCGCAGCTTACCGCAGCAAGGTCTGGATCAACTGGGGCCTTGCGTCTTACGGCATACTCATCTATCTGCCGAAATTTCTTTACCCCGCAGAGGAACTCATATCCGGAAGCGACCCGAAGGTTACCAAGGTGCTCCTCGCTCTCGTTCTGCGCGGCATCTACGGCATGATGCAGGCGCCTTTTGCCGCACTTTCCACCCTGATCGGCGACAAAGCCGCTTCGGGACTTGTCTATTGGATCTTTCCTCTGGCTCTTTTCTGGCCGTTTGTTCTCAAGGTCATCCGCTTCTACAGAAGAGCGTACCTGAGTGAACAGCTCAACCCCATGCCCAAGGTCAAGCCTGTGGCAGCTGCAGCCCATTCCGGTCCTGCGGTCAAGCCTGAGGTTCTTGGTACCGTCATAACGGCTCCCGTCGTTGCGGCATCTCCGGATGAAGTCACGGGCAAGGCAGTTCTTTCACAGAACAACGCAAATAAGGAGAAGGAAAGTGCGGAAGCATTGCCTGAAGAAAAGAAGGAAGAAGCAATCGCTCTTAACGCGCCTGAACCTTCAGAGCCGAAGAAGGAACCCGAGGCTGTTCCACTCGCCGCCATTATGCCTGAAGAAACAACAGGTGAACTTGGCGATGGTGAGAAGAAGGAACAGAAAGAGGAGGGTTCCAAGACCCCTGACGTTATCGAGCTTGCTGCCCAAGCACCCGCTGTTGCCCCTGCCATTGCTCCAGTTGAAGAGTCCGGTGATTCAGGCAGCGGTACGGTGATTGAACTGGGCGCGCCTTCGCCTTCTCCCGAAAAAGACGGCGATGTTGAAAACGGTAACGACACCTTGTAAAATATTACGGCTGACTTTTAAACAGGAGTTCTCAACTGATGGCAAAGAATACAAAATTCTGGAAAACCCACCTCGCGAAGAGCGATGACAAAAAATACGCTGCCGCGACCGGAGAGGATCCGCTTGAAGAGGGTCTCAGAGACCTTACTTGGTTTGAGAATTCACGCCGTGCCGTAAAACGCGGTCTTCACAAGACATATGAGACATTCGGCGAGGAAGTCGGCAACTCCATCACATCCGGCGTTCCGGCTCTCTATCTCCTGGGACTTCTGCCTTTCGCTTCTATAAACGCATATTTGAGAGCTTCTGCAGTTCCCGGTGCCACCAAGGCATCAATGGTAATGTCGGTAATAGGACTTTCAGCATTCATCATCACGCTGTTCCTGTCACTTCTCTTTTCAACGATCTATCACTTCATGAAGCACGGCACACCGCACAAGCGCATCATGAACAAGATCAACCGCTCGGTCGCTTATTTCGCGATCCTCGGCGCATACACACCCATCTGCATCCATTTCCTCGGAACGGTATCCGGCGCAGTCCTCTGGGCTCTAGAAGCCGCTGCTGCTCTCGCGGGCGTTCTCGTTACCGCGCTTGCTTATCACACCAAGGTCGGCAAGGGATTCTCATACTTCATCTATGCTTTGATGGGATGGGCGATCATTTTCAGAATCGTTGAGTTCTACAACAATACATCACGCCGCTGCTTCTGGCTCCTTATCTCAGGCGCCATCGTATACACGGTAGGCATCTTCTTCGCCCCTTCAAAGAGAAGGTTCAAGTTCTCCCACATGGTATGGCACCTCTTCGCTCTCGCAGGCGTCGTGCTCCACGTACTGGGATTCGTTTACTTCTTCGGGTAAGCACTGATTATTGAATTTAAGGCGCGCTCCTTCGGGAGCGCGTTTTTTTATTGGTGCGGCGGGCAGTTGACCGCGATTCACGATTTCAATGAAAGGCGTTTACACTGAAATCTACACTCAAAAGCTATTTTACTGTAGATTTTTGTGTAATTACGGCGGATTTACACTAAAACCTACACTAAAAGAGTCGTTTTAGTGTAGGTTTTTGGGAATAAATAACTTTATCTGCTGCAGAGTAAAGATCCATATATGGAAGAGTTCAGTTTTGTGAGCAGATACCTTATATCGAACGGCATTTCTTCTGTATCGTGGGTGAATAGAATATCCAGATCAGGAATCAAGCCTGCATTAGTGTAATTTCCATATTTAATCTTGGTTACTCTGAGGTAGTCAGAAGATTCTTTCATTCCAAAGTGTTCATGAAACTTACAGGTATCGAGTTCTTTTATGTAGAGAACGAAGTCCGTGTTAATTGGTTTAGGCAATCCGACTAATGATACTGATGGTTCGTATTTGAAGGGGATATCTAATTCAGTGTAAAGAATGGCTATATCTCTTTCAGATGCGGATCTATAACTGATGCCATTGAAATAGTAACTTGATTGTTTAGGGTGTTTGGTATTGCTATCGTTGACAAGGCTGTCGAAGTAGTTCTTATCCATTACAACACGCTTGTTGTAGTCAACTGATAATGTGCGGTTTACTTTACGCGGTGTGATAGATGACGGAGGTGAACCATTAAATGAATTATTCCAAAGCGTATCGAATAGTTTAAGGGATCTTTCTGTCTCTTCCCGCAAAGCAAATATGTGACTGAGCTTTTTACCCATTGCAGAATTGAATTCATATCTATGATTGCCTACAATGTACCGTTTGCTTTCCAGCCCATTAACCATATGACTGTATACCTTAACCTCCGGCAACTCAGCGAGCTGCTTCCGGCAGTAGTTGATCTTGAGGGCGAGGTATTCGCGGGGAATGTACTTATTACTGATATCCATACCCCGATTATGACGTGCAAAAATGCGGAAGCAACCGACAAATACCGACAAAAACCGACAAGCGGCGGAGCCGAAAAAGCGGGTGCAATAAAATAAATATATCTACCAAATAAAAGAGGCTGCCTTAGAGAGAAGACAGCCTCAGTTGGTTATTTAGTATTGGCTGTATCAGCCGAAGAGTGTGAGGAGAACGCCTGCTGCGATTGCAGAACCGATAACGCCTGCAACGTTCGGGCCCATTGCGTGCATGAGCAGGAAGTTGGAAGGATTCTCTTTCTGTCCGACCTTGGAAGATACACGAGCTGCCATAGGAACCGCGGAAACGCCTGCGGAACCGATGAGAGGGTTGATCTTGCCGCCAGAGAGGACATACATGAGGTCGCCGATGAGAAGGCCGCCGACTGTTGCGAGAGCAAATGCGGAGAGACCGATGACGATGATCATGATGGTTCTTACCTGGAGGAAGTTCTGACCTACAGCTGTGGCACCTACGGATGTTCCGAGGAAGATCGTGACGATGTTGCACATTGCGTTCTGAGATGTCTCGGAGAGACGCTCTGTTACGCCGGACTCTCTGAAGAGGTTACCAAGCATGAGGCAGCCGAGGAGAGGTGCGACGGAAGGGAGGATGAGAACGCAGACAACTGTAACGATGATAGGGAAGCAGATCTTCTCAACCTTGGAAACAGGTCTTGTGAGCTCCATCTTTACCTTACGTGCTTTCTTTGTCGTCAGAGCCTTCATGATGGGCGGCTGGATCATAGGGATCAGCGCCATGTATGAGTAAGCTGCGATAGCGATTGCGCCGAGGAGCTCAGGTGCGAGCTTTGATGTGAGGTAGATTGCCGTCGGGCCGTCAGCGCCGCCGATGATGCCGATTGAAGCAGCACCCTCAGGTGAGAAGCCGAGGAGGATGGCAACTACGAATGCGAATGAGATACCGAACTGAGCGCCTGCACCCATGAAGAAGGATGAAGGACGGGAGATCAGGGGTCCGAAGTCTGTCATCGCGCCGACTGCCATGAAGATGAGGCAGGGGAAGATATCCATCTTAACGCCGATGTAGAGGAAGTCGAAAAGACCCGGATCGATGTGCTGACCGAGCTCGTTGACATAGTGTCCGCCAAGAGCTGCCCAGTTGATGTCACCCTGGAACCACTCGGGGTGGAAGATTCCGCCGCCCGGCCAGGGAAGGTTTGTAAGGAGCATACCGAAAGCGATAGGGAGCAGGAGAAGCGGTTCAAACTGCTTCTTGATCGCCATGTACAAAAGGACGAATGAAAGAAGGATCATTACACCGTTCTTCCAGCCTTCCTGTGTGATGAAGAACTGGGCAAAGCCCGAAGTCTCCCACAGATTTTTCAATACTTCTAACATTTATGATTCCTCCGCCGTCACTTATGAAATAGTAACAAGAGGCGTTCCTGTGTCGACTGAAGCGCCCTTGGAGGTGAGGACCTGAGCAACTGTGCCTGCGCAAGGAGCGTAGATCTCGTTCTCCATCTTCATAGCTTCGAGGATGCAGACGAGCTCGCCTTCCTTGACTGCCTGGCCGACAGCGACCTTAACGTCGAGGATCGTTCCGGGCATAGGTGCGTTAACAGGTGTTGTGCCTGCTGCGGCTGCGGCAGCGGGTGCTGCGGGTGCAGGTGCGGCAGCGGGAGCAGCTGCAGGAGCTGCGGGAGCGGCAGCAGGTGCGGGTGCAGCTGCTACAGCGGTAGTTCTGATGAGATTGGCCTTGCCCTTCTCAACCTCTACCTCATAAACCTTATCGTTGATCGTAACATTGTATATCATGAGTAGTTCTCCTTTACTTCTTTTCGACGAGCTTGATGGACTTGAAAACGAGCTCTGAGAGCGGGATTCCGGTGTCATCTGCAACGATGGCCATGATCATGGCCGCTGTCTTCTCGTCGCATCCCTTGAGCTTCAATGTGCCGGAAGAGAATTCCTCTTCAGCAGCGGGAGCGGCAGCAGGTGCGGCTGCAGCAGCTGCAACGGCGGGCTTTGCCTCAGCCTTTCCGCTGTCTTTGGTAGCGGCTGCGAGGATCTTGCCTGCGAGAGAGATAAGGACGTACATGATGAAGAGAACACCGAAAACGACGAGGATTACGATACCTGCGTTCATAAGCATTTCGGAGGTGCCCATCTGC
>JAEEGL011866737.1_pt1 | contig 15227 bp, 11 predicted proteins | sample 9134231 | NCBI WGS metagenome assembly JAEEGL01 (sample SAMN16246548, study PRJNA631951) | gut metagenome | biome: gut microbiome; feature: rumen; material: fiber-attached | host: Bos | place: Iran: Karaj | collected 2018-10 | reverse complement strand
TCATATTGTACATATGCAACATAGTTCGCACTTGTTCTGTGCTTGCCACCATTATGCGTGGGATTCGATAATTTCTCAATTTTAATTATTTCAGCCTCAACAGGAACGTATCCTAAATTTCTGACAAACTGAACCCATATACCGAGGCCTGCAAATGTCAAACCTACGACGATAAAAAGTATTCCCATGACTATATTTTTTGAATTCATTTATATATCCCTCTCATATCAAAACAAAGCAACATTAGTGAAAAAATCAAAATATTTCATAGTTTTTGATGACAATAAATACATCCCAAATATTACTCTTATTTATTCTTGCTGATTACTTTTTTCTCTTCAAAAAGCAGGTTCTTATTCAAATCACCCTTGGGTTCGCTCTTGATATCCTTCTTAACCTCAGATTTAACAGGCCGCTTAATCTCCAACGAAGGTTGATTCTTTCCAGCTTCTGCATTTGCTGCGGGAACCATCTGTTTTCTGAACTCTTCAGACAAAGCTTTCACTCCGTCTCCTAACAGATACGTTCTAATTAACTTTTGATCCGGTTTGTCCATTTTAACATTCTTTAATGCCTGTTCAAATTCCGGTGAAGAAGCAATCTGAATAGCGCATTGATTTAATCGGTCCATACTCATTCCGATCCGGTTCGTCATTTTACGTTCCTGCGGATTCGGATTGTTCGTTTCTTTTTCAAGGATATCGTTTAAAACAGTCAGTGCGAAAAGTCTTCTGATATCCGCCTGATCGTTGGCGCGCAGTCTTTCCTGGTTCGAATAAGCAAGCAGTGAATTAATGGCCTGTCCGGTACATGCGGAACTTAAAGTTAAAGTATTGCGTTTTCTCGCATTGTCTTTGAAAATCATCATCTGCGCCGTCTGACGGAGCATATCTTCCTTCTGTGCCAGGAATCCTCTGAAATTAAGTCCTGCGGCATTGGGTACAGTAAGCATCTGCTTAATATCGTTTTTGTTTGCAATTTGCAGGAAAAGTTTAAAATCTTTATCATTCAATATCCGTTCGGTCTTGTTGCGAAGATTGGTTCTTCCGAATCCTTCTTTATTAGCACGGAACTCACCCTCACCGGTTTCGTTTCCGGCGGAAATCTGTCGCAGAGCAATTAATCTGGCCAGATCCCTGTCGGTATAATTATCTTCATTGATATGCTCGAGGGTATCTTTCATAACACTGCCGAGCGTGGCGTTTTTTGATAAGAAATTCTCGACCTGCACATAATCTCCGCTGTTAGGGCCTACATCCCTCACTTTGTTGATGTGCTCACAGTATTCCTCGAATTCTTTTCTTGGCATCATTTCAGAAAGAGCTTCCATAAACATTCTAAAACGTGTTTTTGCGAAACTGCGCGTTCTGACCTCTTCTTTGCCTTCGAGATATGCTTTGATATCTTCTACATACATATAATTATTCGCCGCGTTGCAATTAAATCTGTGCTGATAAGCGTTTCTTACCGCATTCAGTGCAGTATTATAGCTGTCACTGTTTCTCCTTCTGGAAAAGAGTCCTATAAGGTCATAATAACCGGTTTCGGTACGCTCTAATGCATTGACAATATTACTCATATGATTGGAATTGGTTTCTGTATGATTCGAATAATACCCGTATTCTTTGATGGAATCATCGGAATGGGGGCCTAATTCGGCGCAGGCCTGATTCACGGCGTTCACCAATGCCACACTGTCTCCGCCGAGTGCAAGTTCCCTGTATTTTTCTCCGGATAATGCATTCTGAAACGCTTTGGAATAGAGAATTTTTTCAGCGCGTTGATGCACTTTATCAATGCTTAATCGAGGCAGATACTGTCCCTGTTTGTAATTCTCGAATTCTTCCATTCGGATTTCTTCCACAGCAAGAATCTTCGCAAGATTTAAATATGCCTCCTCTTTGTCGTTTAATGTGCTGTTTTTTAAATCATTAAAACGCTGACTGATATACCAGTTGAATGCTCCGTCTTCCGCATCCGTGATATCCCTCGCGGCATCTCTGCCCTCTTCGAAATCTATCTCTGCCTGAGATTTGTAATCCGTCAATTCCTCCAACTGGAGTCCCAAATTCAAAAGCCGGTCAAGTTCAAGCAGATGTTTACGGAATTCTTTTCTGCTCTTAAACCCTAAAGCTTCTTCCAATACCTGATAATAGGTCTTGTTGTCCTCTGTTACATTACGGAAGAAATCACGGAGTGTACGAAGCTTCTCGACATCTTCTTGAATATTCTCTTCTTTGAAAACATTCTTATATGCTTCGTTATTCAGACTTTTAAGTGCGTCTATGTACGGTTGAAGTAATTCCAATTCAAAAGGAGCATTCCGGTTAGAATGCAGATTGTTAAATGCCGAAGTCAGATAATTCCGGGTGATTTCGAACCTTCTCTCCGCGCCATCGGAAAATGCATACTTCTTAAGGGACGGATCGTTTAAATAAAGGACTTTATTCGGAAAATACTCATCGTGGTTACCGATATACAATTCGTTCCCGCCGAAGCTGTTAAGTTTGCCGCCGAAAATCTGTTCCGCTTCGGTTTGATCAAAAGTCAGTTGTTCGCTGATGCCCTGGCCGGCAAGTTGTCCCGTCTGCGGTTTTCCGGCACCTATTATGGTTGGATGATCGTGCGGAATCTCAACGGATACATTACCGTCGGGATTCAATTTTACAATACCCGGATCTTTGGTATGAAGATCCACATTTTCTTTCCGTTCCGGATCGTAATTTAAAGCAGGAATATCTTTCAGCCAGGTTAAAGAAAGACCTTTTCCCCTGACGAAACGGCCATCGTCGTTATGTCCGAAAATGGAATGTTCAACCAGTTCGGATAAAGAGATTAGTCTGGTCGACTGATCTGCTCTGGATTTGGCGGAATCCTCGATGCGAAGCATTCCCTGTTCGTTGATTCCGGTGATGGTTACGTAATGTTCTCCGTTGCTGACCGCAATCGGTGATTTATCATTTACAATGGCATCTTTAATGACTTTCTTTAGTTTGGCAGTCATCTGTTCAATATAGATGTCTTTAAAAAGCCTTTTCTGATCATCATCAAGTACTTTTTCATCATTTCCGGTCTTAAGGAAAATTCCGACTTCCGACATGGGATTTAAGACAACCTGAGACATGGTGGTGTTCGGGCATACCTTCATCAAAAGATCGGCATTCTCGTAGACATTGTTAAAGGTATCCGAATTCATGACTTCTTTACGATCATCGGAAACCTTTATGGTTTTTAACTGGTCTTCCGTATAATCCGGGCGAAACGCACGTATTTCTTCCTGTGTCAGAAATATTCCCCTGCTTTTCAGCAAAAGAGAATACGCACAGGACCAGCATCCGTTGTCACTGGTCTGTTGGTTATCTAATTTGAGATTGGAAAAACCGGTAAATCCGTCCGTAAGATCAGGCTCTTTCGACCAGATTTCGGGAGGTTCGCCCCAGGCTATTTTTCTAATAGCTTTATCCTTAAGTTTTTCAAGTTTATCCGCGGTTTCGATTCTGGTATCGAGATAAAGACGTTCTCTTTTGTTTAAATCTTTTTTATTCTTTTTACGGAAATCTTTTAAAACTTTTATATTTCCGGTATTGATTACATCTTCGGTCAAAGTTTTACCGATCGGTTGTAATTTACCGTTATACATAACCAGACCGGTTTTCGGATCAATCTTCTTCTCCAGCGCAAATGCACGCTGGCTCTTCGGTGTGCTTTTCTCTTCCGGCTTTTGGGCCTGCTCGGATTTTGAAGCGGATTTAGAAGCTGCATTTGCCTCATTTTTCACCGGATCTTTCTGTTCGGGTTTTGCTTCCGGAATGACTACCATTCCGACCATTTTATAATTGATATAATCCCCGTTACGAAGAGTTTGCATAGCGTAATCAATCGTACTCATGGCATTGATTACGTCTTCTTCATCAATCGCAACCGGTTTATTTCCCGTTTCGTTAATAATCTGTTCGTCCAGCAGAAAATCACCGAACAAGGCAGTACCGAGCGCCCAGAGATATTCTTTAATCTGGGACGCTTTCATGTAAAGGCAGGTCTCTCCCCAGAGTTTCTTGCCACCGTACTGATCCGTTTCCAACATATCCTTCATCTGATTCAGAGTAAGGGCTTCCAGTCCTTTTACACGATACTTAATCATACGGAGGATAAAATCCATCTGTTCATCCGCTTCCATCGCCTCATATTCGGCATCTATTTTGCTTGCAAACGCAGGATCCCATTTTTTATCCGGAGTATAATATCTGAAAAACTGCTCATCGGTCATTTCCCGTACGGGTACGTACTTGTTATCAATCTGCGGCATAATTTATTCTCCTTTACAAAAATAAAAAACACTCTCAGCAAAACTACACTGAGAGTGTAATATATGTTGTCCAACAAATGTCCAACAAAACAATTTTTTTTAACGAAGTTTCGAAATCAGTTTCTCGAAATACTCCGGTAAGGGCGCTGCAAATTCCATGTACTCACCGGTCCTGGGATGTACGAATCCGATTACTTCCGCATGAAGAACCTGCCCTTCGGTATGGAAAGAATCATCTTTTCCGTATACCAAATCCCCCAATAACGGACGGTTCAGGCTTGCCATATGCACGCGAATCTGATGCGTTCTGCCGGTTTCGAGCTGAAATTTCACATAATCGTAATTCTTCGAAAAACGTTCCAGCAATTCATAATGCGTAACAGCATTTTTCGCAGACGGTGTTCCTTTGGGAAAAACCGCCATTTTTTTTCGGTCCTTTAAATCCCTTGCAATTGCCGCATCCACAGTTCCCGTTTCTTCTTTTAAATGTCCGCAAACAATTCCTTTATAGATTCGCTTAGCGGAATGTTCCTTCAACTGTTCGGCAATCGCATTATGTGTAAAATCATTCTTGCAAATAATCAAAGAACCGCTTGTATCACGGTCAATTCGGTGTACGATTCCCGGTCGCATCACCCCGTTGATTCCGGATAAGGAATCCTTGCAATGAAACATCAGTGCATTTACAAGTGTTCCGCTGTAATGTCCCGCCGCAGGATGCACAACCATTCCTTTCGGCTTATTCACTACCAGCAAATCATCGTCTTCGTATAAAATATCAAGCGGAATGTTTTCCGGCTCAATATCGGGCGTAATCAGCTCCGGAACCTGAATAATGACCGTATCACCTTCGCGAAGGGAATAGCCGCATTTTACCTGTTTGGAGTTCACCAAAACAAGTCCGTCTTTCGAAAGCTTTTGAATATAGCTTCTTGAAAGGCCGTCAAACTGCTCGGTCAAAAAGACATCCAGGCGGTCGTCGGCCGCGGCAGAATCAATTTGGAACCGGTATTCGGTTGAACTGTTTGCGTTATTTATATCTGACACGTTATTTCCTTTTTAATCACACGAATACTCATCAAAACAGATTACTTCAAACATTTTCTCGTTGAAAGCTTCATGTGCTTCCGGATCAAAAACATCCTGCATTTTTCCGATTTTCTTTAAAACAAGCACGTCTTCCGGCGTCTCGAATTTCGCGGCATATTCCGCAAATTCACGATATAACGCCTTTTTATCGTATTTCGTCTGCGTAATCGAAAGTCCGAACGGAACAAACATATCGCGGATTTCGTAATAATCCTCGGTCTGCAAAAGCCCCATCTGATAGGAATAATTGGCCCCTGCAATACATCCGAAAGCGACGGCATCACTTTCCGGAAAGGCATCCTTTTCAAGAAAGAAATCACCCATTGCCTCCAAAAGGGAAATTTTGGAGCGTTCTTCCTTCGTTTTGTTTACAAGAATTCTGCGGTGAACCTTGTAAATCTCCTCGAAAAACTCTTCCAGCGTTTCATGGTCCAAATCACAAAGTTCATACAAATGATTGATGATATATCCGTACAGATTCGTGGAATTCTCCATCGCGAAACGCATCGAATACGCAATCAGACTGAAAAATTCAGCCGGTTGTAAATCAAACAATTCCTTCGTATCGATAAATACAGCCTTCGGATAGGAATCTTCAAAGGCCTTCTTCGGAAGAACCATGTCGCGCATGATAATCGGCGCAAATACATCTTCTTTGGCCAGCCCCTTCTTCTTTAAATCTTCTTCAGTTCCGATAATGACCGGAATCTGAATGGTTTTGCTTTTATCGATAATCAGTTCTCTCATTTTTAATCCTTCTGTGAAGCAAATTCCCCTGTGCGGGCGTACGCATAAAAAATCCCGGCAGAGTTACCTGCCGGGACTTGTGTTTCCAAGATTATAACAAATCTACATCATCGGAACCCGGAACATCCAAGCTGCTTAAGTTCTCGTTGCCCATATCGGCGGTAACATTCGCGGTATTCGGAGATGCCATGAAGATGTAGGAAGAAATGCTTTCCAGTTTGGCATCCAATGCGAAGCAGGAACCGGAGGTGTAGTCGATTATACGCTGTGCAACTGCCAAATCAACGCCTTCCAGATTGATGATTACGGTAGTCTTGTTCTTTAAGTACTCGGTAATCTGCTTTCCGTCCTCGATGGTCTTTGCATGCATTCTGTGAATATTATACATTTCGTCTCCTTTCTCTGCTCTGCCACCGGTTCTTCTGGTGGGCACAAATTTGGGTTTTACTTTTTTCGGTGCGCGCTGCGGTTCTTCTTTGATCTCGTCTTCGTATTCAATTTCTTCATCGTAATCGTCAACGTATTCCGCATCATCCACGCTGTTGTCCAAACCGATTCCGGTCAGGATTTTCTCAAATACATCCTTTGACGCCATTTCCTACCTCCTACACGTTATATACTCGTTCTCCGAAAATGTCCGTTCCGACGCGAATCATCGTAGCCCCTTCTTCAAGGGCAACGGCATAATCGTTACTCATTCCCATTGATAATAAAACATCACTTTTATTATCCGCATTTTGCTCAAATAAGTCAACCGATAATTGCCTTAAATTCGCAAAATATTGACGATTTTCCTCGGGATCTGCTACATATGGTGCTATTGTCATCAAACCACGTACATCAAGGTTCGGTAATTTTACAACCGATTCATACAGATTCCGGCATTCTTCCAAAGTGGTTCCGAACTTGCTTTCCTCTTCGGCCACATTGACCTCGAGTAAAATCTTTACCGTAACATTCTTCTTTACGGCTTCCTTACTGATAACTTCCGCCAAATGCAGGGTATCCACGGAATGAATCATATATACTTTGTCGACGATATATTTTACTTTATTGGTTTGCAAATGCCCGATCATGTGCCAGCGGATATCCGAAGGCATTTTATCGTATTTGTCGACGATTTCCTGTACGTGATTCTCACCGAAATCCCGGCAGCCCGCATCATAAACCGGTTGCATCAGTTCAATCGGTTTCGTTTTGCTGACAGCGATTAAAAGCGCATCATCCGCTTTTCGCCCGGATTTAACGAGGATTTCCTCCATATTCTTTTTGATTCTTAAATAATTCGCGGCTGTATCCGGCATGATAATCTTTCCTTCCGCTTTGCACAATTCCCCCCGGACATGTGCTTTTTGCTCCCACTGTTTTATTTTGCCATCTTCTGATAAACCATATCGTCATCCTTAACGCTTGCCGCATTTAATACGATATAGTCATAGGCACGAAGTCCGTACTTGGAATTCGGCGTTACAATCGAATACTCTTCGTTCTGATAAGCAATCGTAATCTGACGGAAATCGGCATATCCCTTGTTGATGTTGTAAACGCCGATTAACGAGCCCTTTTTGCTTGCCGCATAGGTTTCGGCACTGTCGGGTTTTACGATTACGGTTCCGAGCTCAATCTCGGGTGCATCGATATAATAGTATCCGTCCTTCTTTTCATAAACTTCCAGATCGTAATACTTGGTTAGAAGCTGTCCCTTGTCGTTATATGTCTGAATACCGAAGGATGCGGTATCCGAATTCTCGTTCAGAAGCGTTCCGAACTCCTCGGGAATTAAGAAGAATTCCTTTTCCACAATTGCGGTATTCGGGATCTTCAAACCGGTCTTTTCCTCGGTCATGATTTCGATATTGATGAAACGGTCGGTTGCAAAGGTCGAAACAAACGAACGGAACGACAGAATCACAAAAGTTCCCTCACCGTGTTTTACGACATCCGTCGATGCGTAACAGGTATTCTGTGTTTTTAGGAATTTAACGTTAACCGTTCCCTCTTCTTTTAACTTCTGCGCGGTCTGCTCATCGGTCTTGATAATGACCTGCCAGTCCTCGCTTCCGATAATCTTGTAAACAGGATCTCCGGCTGCCACAAGCTCGTTATTCACAAACTGTTTCTTCTCGTAATGATCCTTTTTAAAATCATCAATCGTTACATCCGTCGCAATCATATTCTCATATCCGTCGTTCGAGAATACGACATATCCGGCCTTCGGTGCATTGTTCATCTGCACGGAATTGCCGAGACGCCCCGTATTGATGTAATCAATCGAATTTAAGACATTTAAGTTCGAAAGTTTCAAAGTCGTACCCTGCAGATTGTATTTAAAATCATAAACCGGGTAAAACTTTTTATTCGAAAAATCCTTCGAAAACGATACGATTTCGTCGCGAATCTGATGAAAATCCTCATCGGACATCTGATTGTTTCCGTCCCCCGCAGACTTTAAAAGTTCCGCAAGTTCACCGCTTCCGTCCACGGAATATACCAGATCGCCGTAGGCCATTTTCTCGCCTTCTCTGGCATAATAATTGACATATCCGGCATTGGAGGATGTGATGACTTCTTCGTCTCTTACAACCAGGCCTTCAAAAGTGGCCGGCGAAGTCAGGGAGCCGATTTTTACTTCGTATCCCGCAACGGGATTTGAGCGCAGATAAGCAATCAGGCAATACAGAATGTATGCCCCGATGACAACAAAAATAACCATGCCGATGTTGAAATTCAGCGGTTTGCGGTATTTTTTTCTCTTAACTTTCTCTGCACTCTGTTGTTCCGCCATTTGCGAACCTTTACTCGTCCCTCTAACCAAAAGAAGATCTCTATCTTCTAACTAAAGTGTCTCTCCGCACAACGTGCGGAGGGACTCCTGTATCCTCTTCTAACTAAATATCGAGCAGGGCGCGCGCCCTGCTCGTATTTATCCGTCTCGTATTCTGCCTTACAGCGCAACCAATACCTTATCTTCCAGCGAAGCGGGAATATCGCCGTCGGAAGTGGATACGGAAATGAAAATGTCCACACCGAATTTCTCGCTTAAAGAATCAAGTTCTTTTACAACGCCGTCAAGGGAATCAATTCCGATGTTGGCGAGTTTAAGGAAATTATCGAAATACATCTGCTGCAGGTCGTGATCCTGTGAAATAATACCGGAAAGGAATCCAAGGAATTTGTCGGAAGAATCCAACATATACTCGGAAGCATTGATCAAACGAATCTTGTTGTTTAATTCATACATGTGCTTTGTTGTGGTGTCGATGTAAACCACGTTACCGAGGACTGTTTTTACTTCCTCATTTACCTTCTCCAAAAGTACTTTGGACTTACCCTTGCCATTCTTTCCTGTAATCATACGAACCATATTAAAAACCCCTCCGATCATTATTTCTAATCATTCGATGAATGATTTCAAATACTCTTATATTATATCGAAATTGCCCAAAAAAGACAACCTTATTCAAAGTTTTTTAAGCATTTTTATTGAATGAAAAGTATTCGCTTTTAATCCTTCAGGCACATGAGTGAAACCGTGTCTTTATAGACCGTATCGCGGTCTTCCGCATTTAATACGACCGAAATATAATAATGATTGTCCGAATCCTTTGAATAAATCATCAGACAGCTTCCCGCAGCGTTCGTCGTACCGGTTTTTCCTCCCAGAACCACGATATCGGACGGAATTTCAAACGAACCCTTAAAGAAAAGATTCGTGGAATCCGAGCTGAAATCCTTCAGATTTCCGTTTGCATCCGTATACTGCGTTGTATAGGCAACCTGATTGATAATTGCTTTAAAAGTTTCATTCTTCAATGCTTCGTTAAAAATCAGATACATGTCATACGGCGTCGTTTTATGCTCTTCGTCCGTTAATCCGTGCGGATTGGTAAAATGTGTGCCGGTCGCACCGATTCTTAAAGCTTCCGCATTCATCAGCGCCACGAACTGATCCACGCTTCCGCCGACATGCTCGGCCACGGTCAGCGCCGCATCGTTTGCGGAGCAAACCATCATAATGTTTAGTGCCTGCTCGAGGCTCATGATATCACCGACTTTAAATCCTGCAGTCTGCGCACCGGATTCCTTAACCATTGCATTTTCCGTTACAACAACGGTATCGGTTAGATTGCCGTATTTTAAAGCAACCAGAGCAGTCATTACTTTTGTTAAAGATGCGGGATTCATGCGTTCGTAGAGATTCTTGCCGTAGAGAACTTCCCGATCCGTAATATCAAAAAAACCGCCCGCTTCCGCATGGATATAGGAATCGGACTGTTTATAGTTTCCGTAGTCCACACAAATATTATCGGTATATCCCGAAAGCGTAGCATTCACTTCCGCGACATTTACCATCGTGTAGGCGGTGGAATTCATATTGCGGTTAAAAGCAAAAGTATAAGAATCGGAAAAGCATCCGGTAAACATCATGCAGATGCATCCGATTGAAGTTAGAAAAAGAAAGGCTTTATTTGTACATTTCACGCCACTCTAAATCTCCCCTGTCCAAAGACTTAATCAGTAATTCCGCGCTTGCAAGATTCGTTGCAATCGGAATGTTGTGAATATCACAAAGGCGAACCACGTTGCTGACTTCGGGTTCATGAGATTTAGCGGTCAAAGGATCCCGCAAAAAAATCACAAGGTCGATCTGATTGTGTTCAATCTGCGCACCAATCTGCTGCTCGCCGCCCAGATGACCGGCAAGATACTTGTGCACGTTTAAATTGGTTACTTCTTCAATCAGTCTTCCCGTGGTTCCTGTTGCATACAGCTCATTCTTGCAAAGAATGCCTCTGTATGCAATGCAGAAATTCTGCATCAGTTTTTTCTTCGTATCATGCGCAATTAATGCTATGTTCATTTATGCTATCCCCCAATAGTTTAAATGATCTTATTAATTATTATAGTTATTCTTGCATTGCATTCCTACGTTCAGCACAAACCCCATTCCTATAAACAAACTGACCATGGAGGTCAGACCTGCCGAAACAAAAGGAAGCGGAAGTCCCGTATTCGGTAAAAGGCCTGTCGCAACGGCGATATTTACCATGCCCTGCAGGCTGATCAGTGCGCCCATACCGGCTGCAATCACGCGTCCGGAAATCTCCCTGGACTTATGTGCAATAACAAAGCATTCCGCCGCAATACCAAGTAACAGGAGCACCAAAAGTGCGGAACCGACGAAACCGAGTTCCTCGCCGACGATGGTAAAGATAAAATCGGACTCAGGTTTGGAAATAAAATTACCGTTCTTTACCGAATTCACGACATTGTTGTTTAAGCCTTTTCCGGTCAGCTGTCCCGAACCGATTGCCATTACCGCATTCATCTGCTGATATGCTTCTTCGAGCTCGTACTGCTCGGGATGCAGCCATGCAAGAATTCTGGTCTGCTGATAGGTGGACAGAATCTTCTGTCCGGGCTGCAGAATATAAATAAATGCCAGAACACCTACGGGAATTACCACGCCAAGATATCCAAATACGTATTTATACGGAATTTCGGCCACAAAGAGAATGACATTCATAACAAGGAAAATCGTAATCGTGGTCGATAAGTCCGGCTGCTTAAAAATAAGCAAAAGAGGCGGCACCATAAGGGCGATCGCAAGCAAAATAAAACGGATATCTTTCATTTTTTCCCTGAATACCATTATAAACTGAGCATAGAATAGAATCAACATTATTTTTGCCATTTCGGACGGCTGAATCGTTGTAACTCCTATGTTCAGCCAGCGTTGCGCACCGTATTTGGATTCGCCGAAAAAGAACACCAAAAGCAGCAAAAGAATATTCGATCCGTAGATAACCCACCACAGTTTCAGAATCCAGGTATAATCAATAAACGAAATAATCAGCATCAGAACAAAACCAAGGGCAAATCCGAACATCTGCTTTGGCTGTAAGTCCTTATCCGCACTGCCGACCGCAAGAATTCCGATTACGGAAATGGCAATGAGCATAAGCACCAGTCTGAAATTGTAGTTTTTAATCTTGTAATTTTTCATAAAATCTTTATTTAATCAGTCTCCACCCTGTGCGGCAACCGGCGTATCCGCCTGACCGGTAATCAGTTCTTCCCTGCTCTTGGCATCGTAGTAATATGCCAGAACATCCTTTGCAACCTGTGCCGCATAATCCGAGGAATATCCGTGCATAATACGGATTGACATTGCAATCTGCGGGCTTTCGTACGGTGCATATCCGATAAACAGACCGTGGTTGGCGCGCTTTTTCGATTCCTGTGCGGTACCGGTTTTACCCGCCGCGGATACAGGCAGTTCATGAAAATACGTCTTTGCATCCACCACGCGCTTCATACCGGAATGAATCGCATTCCAGTAATCGGTCGGCAAATCCACGGTATTTCGGATTTCGGCATGATTGTCCAAAACCACGTTCCCTTTCGCATCGACTACTTTGTCAAGCAGTGTCAGTTCATATACGGTTCCGCTGTTCGCAAGCGCCGTGACATATCTTGCAAGTCCGATGGAAGTATAGGCATGTTCACCCTGTCCGATTGCGGAAGGAACCGGATACACATGTGATACCATCGGTTCCGCTTCCGGAATCTCCACACCGGATTTTTCGGTAAGCCCGAACCATTCCGCATATTTCGCCAGACGGTCCGTACCGAGTCTTTCGTCGTAAATTCCGTTCTCGTCTTTTGCAAGGCGGTATCCGACTTCGTAGAAGAAACAGTTACAGGAATTTGCAATACCGCCCGAAACATTTAAGTTTCCGTGTCCTCCGGGATATACCCAGCATTTATGCTGAATTCCGGTCAGCTTGTCAAACGTACCGCCGCAGTAAATGATGGAATCCAAGTCGATTACGCCCTCTTCCAATCCGGCCACTGCGGAAACAGGTTTAAATGTGGAACCGGGTGCCGAACGGTACTGCGTTGCGTAATTCCAAAGCGGTCTCGAATAATCCATGTTCAGTCTTGCAAGATATGCGGTATCCGCAGAGTTTGCAAGACGGTTATTGTCGTAACTCGGGTAAGATACCATCGCAAGCACGTCACCGGTGTTGACATCCGTAATGACGCAGGCTCCGCAACAGGGATCCAGCGCAAGCTGTGCCGGCGTTATATCAAGATTCTTAATGCATTCCAGCATAAAATCGTAGGAACTTACCGCACCGCGTCTTAAATCATTGATTCGGTCCTGCTCAATGTTCAACACACCCTGGTCCCAGAGAATTAAGCAGACCTGGCGGCCGCTGATCAGGTTCTGGGCAATCATGTATTTATAGATTTTCTTCGAAAATTCGGTATTGTTCTGTAAATGTTCCAGCGTATAACGTACAATGCTGTCGTAAATCTCATCCGCATCGGAATAACGCTTCTTCGAAACATCCAGATTCTGCGTATTGATCCAGTTTTTGGAAATGCAATATTCGAGATACGCCTTCATGCTGATGGTTTCGTCTTTCGCCCACGCAATATAGGTCTCGTCTTCTTCATAACCCTTTTCTTTTACGATGATGCCGTGGTTTTCGGAAGAAAGCATCTGAATAATATAACTCTGATATACCTGATTTTCCTTGGAAAGCTGATTATAAGGCGTCGTGCCGTTTCTTAACATCTCTTCGACATTTGCAAGCACACTCTCCTCTTTGCTTACATATGCCGCATAGACCTCCTTTTCGGAATCGGATGCATATTCCTGATTGAGACGTTTTAAATCGATAACGTTGTTGTTAAACATCTGGTAATACACATCATCAATCGGAATGACGATTTTCGATGCGGATGCATTATCGGGAAGCGTAAATTCCTTGATGTTTCGAATCTTGGAGACCACGATACCGGCAATCTTCTGTTCCAGCAGATGATACGTCGCAACCTGCAAATCGCGGTCAATCGTAAGATAAATATCGTTTCCGGCAACAGGCGCCGTATAATTGACCTGTTCCAGTACTTTACCGGTATTGTTTACATAGAATACTTCCTCGCCCTTGGTTCCCTGCAGATACGGCTCCATCGCAAGCTCCATACCGGTTTTTCCGACAAAATCATTCATCGTATAACGATTCGGGTCGTTCGCGTCGTAATACTGATCGTACTCTTCCTGCGAGATCATACCCGTATATCCCATGATTTGGGAAAAATATACGGAATCCTTATATCTTCTGACCGTACCCTTTGCAACGGAAACGCCTTTTAAAATATCTTCGTTTTCATATACCGCAACCACGGATTCTTCGCTGATATCGGTCGCAACCGTCGTTGTAACATACTTCTTAAACGCATTCAGATCGATATTGTAGCGGACAATTATCAGTTTCAGAATGTCTTCGTTTGTATAGCCTTCCCTGGGATTGAATTCTTTTTTCTTTGTCTCGGGGTTTTCGTGATAGGTACCGATTGCATATTTTTTCTTTGCGCAGAAATAATCGACGACATCTTCGGGCGTTGCATTGCGCTCCTCGTATTTTAATTTGTCGACGGTTTTATAACCGTAAATATCGGCTAAGAAACGCAAATGCTTCGTATCGGTATATGCGAATTCAAACTGATTGTCTTCGTTTAAAACAATTCCGAAATCGGTAATCAGCTGGTCCCCGTTCTTGGCAAGCAGATCGGAAAGCGTCAGAATCACGCGATTCATAGCTTCGTTTTTATTGTTTTCGTCATCGAAAATATCCTCAATGACGATACTGTAAGCAATTTCGTTATAACCCAAAAGATTACCGTTCCGGTCATAAATATTGCCCCTGGTTGATGCAATCGAACGCTTCCTTATGGTCTTTAACTGGAAGTTTTCCTGATAATACTCGCCCTTTACAATCTGCAGCGTAAAAAGTCTGGCAATCAGCACACCCGCAAGAAGTAAAATGACAATGCCGAGAACCAACACTCTGGAAGTTATGAGATTGTGTAAAAATTCCTTAATCTTCTCTTTCACGACTACCTCTTACACTGTCATGTCCCCGGATTCTTTCTTGCGTTCCCTTAAGAAAAACTTATATTGCATCAAAAACAGCGGATAAATCAGGATTGCAACAAACAAAGTATAAACAAGTTCCGGCAGACAGATGTTCAGAAAATAGAATCCGAACGCAAATCTTGCACGGAACAG
>JAEEGL010854464.1_pt1 | contig 15227 bp, 15 predicted proteins | sample 9134231 | NCBI WGS metagenome assembly JAEEGL01 (sample SAMN16246548, study PRJNA631951) | gut metagenome | biome: gut microbiome; feature: rumen; material: fiber-attached | host: Bos | place: Iran: Karaj | collected 2018-10 | reverse complement strand
TCTTAATAAAATAGTTTATTTTTTTTGCACTTACTTTATTAACTATTTTTTCATCTATAGAATAATCAAATTCAATAAATACTTTTTTTGTTAAGTATCTTTGGAATTTCTTTATTAAACCATTTTGTAGATAAAAATATTCAATTTTATTTTTGTTTTTCATAGTTATTAATCTATTATCTAAATCAATACTATGTATTAATCCTATTTTTATCATAAAAAATCACCATTTATTATTTTAACACAATTATTTATTTTTTAAAGCATCTATTACATCATTATAAAATCTTTTTAAACCTATTTTTTCAAAATCTTCAATAGATGCATTTTTAATATTTTCTATAGTTTTAAATTCATCAACTAATTTTTGAATGGACTTTTCGCCTAAGCCTTTGATGTTATCAAGCTTAGATTTAAACATTCCTTTACCTCTTAAATCCTTATGGAAGGTAATCGCAAATCTATGAACCTCTTCTTGCATATTGCTTAATAATTGATAAATTATACCACTAATAGGATATTCTTTATCATTATAAACTATTCTATCTGTTTTATGATGTCTATTTTTCTTTAATCCTATTACAGGAATATTTAAATTAAGTTCATTAGTGATGGATAAAACGGCGTCCATATGACCTTTTCCTCCATCCATGATTATTAAATTTGGACGTTCTAAATCCTCCATTAATACCCTATAATATCTTCTATATATTATTTCTCTAGTGGTATTATAGTCATCTATTCCTTCCATATTAACCTTATATTTTCTGTATTCACTAGGAGCTTTTTTACCATCAATATATACTACCATACCACTAACAGCATAGCTTCCAAATGTATTTGAATTATCAAACATTTCAATACGCCTTGGATATTCTATATTAAATAATATCGCAAGCTCATTTAAGGCATTAACACTACGTTCTAATTTTGATTTATATAATTCATCTTTAGTAAGTAATGTATTTTTGGCATTATCATATGCCATATCCATAATTTCTTTTTTATCACCTATTTTAGGAATAAATATTCTTATTCCAAGTAGTTCAGATAAATCTTCTATTTCAGATGGAAGCATTATTTCTTTAGGCTTTGGAGAATTATCATAATATTCTAGTAAGTAATCTATAAACATTTCAGATGGCTCATCTAATAATTCATAAACTACACAATCATTTTGAACAATTCTACCATTTCTCATAAATAATGTATAAATACAAATATTTTTTTCATCATAATAATAATTAAATACATCCCTATCTATATTATCATTAATACTTATTTTTTGACGTTCTGTAGTAGAATTAATACTATTAATTAAGTCCCTACACTCCATAGCTTTTTCAAACTCTAGGTTTTTAGAATACTCTTCCATTTTAGTTTTTAATTCATTAAGTGCTTCAGTAGTATCACCATTTAAAAACTTTTTAGTCTTTTTTACATATTCATCATAATCTTCTTTATTTACATTATTAATGCATGGAGCTAAACAATTATTTATATGATAATATAAGCATTCTTTTTTACCTACTTTATTGCATTTTCTAAAAGGATATAGTGAATTTAATAATTTAACTGTGCTTCTAGCCGCAGTTACATTAGGATATGGACCAAATAATTCACCTTTAATTTTGGTATTTCTAACTACTAAAAGGCGTGGATTTGTTTCTTTTGTTAATAAAATATAAGGATAAGTTTTATCATCCATTAAACTTATATTATATTTAGGTCTATGCTTTTTAATTAAATTTATTTCAAGTAAATAAGCCTCTAGATTAGAATTTGTCATTATAAATTCAAAGTCTTCTATTTCACTAACTAAAAGTGTAGTCTTTGCGTTGTGACTGCCAGTAAAATAACTTTTAACTCTGTTTTTAAGTATCTTTGCTTTACCTACATATATGATTACTCCATTACTATTTTTCATCATATAACAGCCTGGCTTTTCAGGTAATAATTTTAGTTTATTTCTTATAACATCATTCATATATAAACTCACCCTTAAAATCTTTTACTTTAATATGACAAACTCTACCATTTATAAATGGAATGATTGGATGAATATGGCCTAAATCAGCGTTTATTACGATATTTTTAGTAATACTTTCTAGCGCTCTATATATAGCACTTTCATATGATAAATAAGTAAAATTATTATATGTTCTACCAAATATAAAACCTTTAATATTATTAAACCAATTAGCATTTTTAAGCTGCCACAAGGCTTGATATACTTGTAAAGGATTTAGTTCACATACATCAAAATAAAAGATGATATCTTTATTGTTTTTAGTATATTCACATACCTTATCATACTTTGTTCCACATATACTTCTTAATACTTCTAGGCATCCACCTATAAGAGTACCTTTAATACCAACATTACCGATGTATTTAACTTTATTTTTAAATTCTTCTTCCTCATTTTCAAAGTATTCATATGATTTAAAACTAAACTTTTTGCCACATAATAAATCATATGTATCTTTTACATAATCTAAATTCATTTTAGAAAAAGCTGTGGCATTTATTCCATAAATTGTTTCAATATTACATAGTGTAGTTAGTAAGAATGTAAGATTAGTATTATCTGAGTAACCTAAAATATATTTAGGCTTAGCTTTTTTTATTAAATCAAAATCAATATATTCTAAGACTTCCATCAAAAGCTCTCCACCACATACTGAAAGTAACATATCAATATCATCACTTAAATACATATCCATAAACTCTTTAGCACGGATACTAGGTGCACTATCATTTAAAAAGTTTTCAGTATATATAGATTTAGCTTCTACTATATTATATCCTTCATTTAAAAAGAATTTTTTAGCTTCTAAATATTTATTTAAATGTAATTCATCAAATAAACCAAATGAAGGAGCAATTATACCTATAGTTGATCCTTTTTTTAAATAGTTACTCATAATCTCACATCCCAAATATATTTTATCAAAAAATAGTTAAAAGAAAAAGATAGACTAATAGCCTACCTTTTCAAATTCTAATGAAACTTTATCATTTAAGATTTCTTCTAATGCTTGACCAACTGGTTTAACACACTTACAGTCAGGATCATCAAAGTTTGGATCTTGTTCAATTTGCTTAGCACGAAGTGCTGCAATATATGCAAGTTTATACTTAGAATCTACTTTCTCTAATAAATCATCAATTGATGGATAACGCATACCATCGTATTCTGTTTGTTTCATATTAATCTTCCTCCATTAATTTCTTATATTTATAGATTGAACGCATTGTTTTAGCATGTTCAGCTCTAATAATTGCCATTATTCTATCTGCGGCATTATCTACATCATCATTAACAACAATGTAATCATAATAATAAGCCATTTTAAATTCATCGCTTGCTTTTTTTACTCTTTTTTCAATTACATCTTCTGGTTCAGTACCCCTACTTCTTAATCTCTTAAATAAGTCTTCCTTTGATGGTGGTACTAAGAAAATCATAACAGCATCTTTCATTTTTTCTTTTACTTGTAAAGCTCCATTAACTTCAATTTCAAGAACTACTTCTTTACCTTGAGCAATTTTTTCTTCAACCTTATCAAGTGGTGTTCCATAGTAATTACCAATAAATGATGCATACTCTAAGAACTTATTTTCTTTTATTCTTCTTTCAAATTCTTCTTTACTAACAAAATAGTAATCAACACCATCTTTTTCACCAGGACGCATTGGTCTAGTAGTCATAGATACTGAATAATCAAGTTTGTTTCCACGCTTTTCAAATAAAGCACGTCTAACAGTACCTTTACCAACACCTGATGGTCCAGATAAGACTATAAGCATTCCTCTTTCGTTAAGTTTCATATAATCACCGCCTGTAACCGAGATTACATTATATTATAACATATTTAAACAAATAAGTTAATATATAATATTAAAAATATATCAATTTTATAAGGTAATTATTCATGAAAAAAGGGAGCTATCTCCCTTTTAACATTATTGTAATTTAAGCCATTAAATGTCATATTAGCAATTAAAATTACTAATGCAATAGGCATAGAACACAAAATAATTTTCCAAAGTTTCATAATATCAACCCCTTTTATGTTTTTTATTTTATACTAAAGAATAAAATAATACAATTAACTAAAGGTAAATAAAGAATAAAAGTGTTTTCAAAGCATAAAAAAAAGAAATAAAATACTTATTTCTTCTTCTCCATTACATCAAAACACAAGTAATCACCATTTGCGGTTTCTATTTTATTATAATTTGCTTCTTTATAACCATTTTTTAAATATAAGTTTTTAGATGGGAAACTTGCATCTAAAACTATAGTGTCATAATTTTTAAAAATCATCCATTCAGCATATTCAATTAACCTTTTACCATATCCTTGGTGTTGATACTTTGGTTCAACAAAAAATCTATAAATATGGTTATCATGAAAACTAATAGTTCCATAAGTCTCACCATTAAACCTATGGATATAAACATATCCTTTTTCAATATCTTCTTTTATTTTTTCTTTTTCGTGATACGCTAAAAAGAAATCTACTGCCCCTTTTGGATAATAATTTGGATATATTTCTTTAATAGTTTTTTTACAAATATTATAAACTATATCTAAATCTTTTAATGTTGCCTGAAAAATTATTTGATATCTATCCATTTAAATTCCCTCCTATTTATTATCAATTATAACACATTTATGTTATAATAATAAAGGAGTGATTTTTATGCCAATAGATGGACTTTTTATTCACCATTTAGTTAAAGAACTAAGTGTAGTAGAAAATGGAAAAATAAATAAAATTAATCAAATTAGTCCTACAGACTATCTTTTTTCTATTAGAGCAAATGGTCTAAATTATAATCTATTTATTACTATTCATACTGAGCTTGCTCATATGAATTTTACAAATAGAAATTATGAGTCTGACTCTAATTTAACTAATCTAACTATACTTTTACGAAAATACATTGAAAACGGCATAATAAAGAGATTATTCCAAGTTGATAATGATAGAATAGTGTGCATAAACATTAGTAAAATAGATGAAATTGGTGATATGATTGATGTTAAATTATATTTAGAATTAATGGGTAGACATTCTAATTTAGTTTTATGTGTTAATGATAAAATAGTTACCGCATATAAATATATTAATCCATTTGAATCAGAAACAAGAACAATACTACCAAATATTGAATATAATATTAAAATAGATAAAATTAACCCATTTAATTTAAGTTTAAATGAGTTGAAGTTAGAATTTGATACTATATATTCATCTAAAGACTTATCAAATAGATTTAATGGAGTATCAAATTTTATATCTAATTATACTTATGATAACTATGAACTATTTTATAACTATATCAATTCATATAAACCAACAATGTATGAAAAAAATATATATTATACTGATATATCATTTATTAATGAAGAAAAGAAATATTATGATTCACTCTCTAAATTATTAGATGATTACTATTATGAAAAAACTAAAACTAATGAAATAAGAGTTAGAAGTAATAACTTAGCTCATCATATAAAAAATAAAATAGAAAAATATGAAAGAAAGCTAGTTAATCTAAATAATGATTTAAATGATGCCTTAAATAGTGATATTTATAGAATAAAAGGTGAACTATTATATAATAATTTAAATAAAATTACTAAAGGTGCTACTTCTATTACTTTATTTAATTATTATGATAATTCTAATTTAGAAATAGAACTTGATCCATCCATTAGTCCAAATAAAAACGCTAGTAAATATTTTCAAATCTATAACAAAAAGAAAAATGCGACTAAAATAATACCTAATCAAATAGATGAATGTAAAAGTGAAATAGAATATTATGAACTACTATTAAGTCAAATTGAAGTAGGCAATATTGATGATATATTAGGAATATCTAATGAAATTAATCCTAAAAAGACTAATAAAAAAACTAAAATCAAACTTACTACTTATAAAACAAATGATTATATAATTTATATAGGTAAAAACAACGAACAAAATGCATACTTAACAAAAGTAATCGCTAAATCTAGCGATTTATGGTTCCATATTAAAGATATGCCAAGTAGTCATGTAGTACTAAACGGAGTTATTAACGAAGAATCTATTAGATGTGCGAGCATGATATGTGCATACTTTTCAAAGGCTAGGTATTCTTCAAGTGTTCCTGTTATTTATACAGAAGTTAAATATCTAAAAAGGATACCTAATAAAAGAAATTGTTTTTTAAGTTATTCAAATGAAAAAACTATTTACATTGACCCAAGTGTTGAGTATATAAATAGTTTAAATTTAAGATAATTTTAAGTTGACATTATAGGCATAACCTACTATGCCATCTTTTTTATTGCCATTTTTTTATTTCTCCATTTTCATAATGCCAATACTTTTCAGGGTTGCTTGATGGCATAGTTTCACTATAAAAGCATACATTTGATTTATCAACTAAATCAACTTCCACGAAATTCACAATTTTTACATTTTCTTTTTTATATAGTGTTATTTTAGAAAACTCTTCTTTTGTTCCTTTATAATACGCAACATATTTTTCCTCAAGTGCCTCATCTTTTCCCATCACAAGATATACATCCATTTTTTTTATACTTTTTGGGATTACTAAATAATCTGAATTGCGATTTGAAAAACCACCGATACATTCTTTTATACCTTCAGGTAGAATTTCAATTTTCAACCTACTACAACCGCTAAAAGCTCCTGTCCCAATCACTTCTAAATTATTATTAAAAGTTACACTGGTTAGATTAACGCAATCCTCAAATGCCCTTTCTTTTATTTCTATTAAGTTAGTTGGAAATTCTAATGTTTCAAACTCGCATCTCCAAAATGCCCATTCATCAATTATTTTCAAGTCCCTTCCAAAATTTATTTTACCATCTTTTCCTATACTTTTTTCAAATGCATTCTTTCCAATTTCTTCAATTTCATCGTTAAACACTATTTCCTTGAATTTCTTTTGAAGGTGATAAAAAGAATAATCAGGAATTCTTTTTATACCACTTGGAATTATAAAATATTCACTCAGCATAGTATATTTCTTGTTATCGAATAATTCTTCACCATCTTGATCAATAAAATAAATATTATACCCCATGTATAATAAAGAATTATTATGATTATTCTTTAGATAATTCTCTAGGGTGTCGCTATAATAAAAATTTGTGCATTGAGGTAAATATGAGTATTCTTTTACGGATGTTCCAAGGCTTATATTTCTATATTTTTTCCCCGATGGAATCTTATCGGATGAAAATGCGTATTTGGAAATTTTACTATAACCTATATCATCTGGAATAATTATATCGTCAACATTGTAGTCTTTAAGACCAATTATTTGCCATTCTCCATTAACAGTTCCTATTTTTATATTTCCAACTGTTTTTTTATGACGAATTACTATTCCTCTACCACAACCAAAAAGAAATGACATCATAATTAATAAAATAATTGAAAAGATAATCCTTTTCTTTACTTTTTTCATTATAGCCACCCCCTAAGCATAATAATACAATATGATAAAATAAACAGAAAAAACTTTTTTCTCAGCTTATTTACTCCTTTAATAATTTTAAGTTGGCATTATAGGCATAACCTACTATGCCATCTTTTTTTACCTCACTAATATTTTTTCCTTCATGTATTAATGAAACAGTATCTCCCTTTTTAAGCTCTAAATAATGGTTAGTTGAGTTTCTAGCATTATAGCCTCTATCATCTGTATAAACCATTCTTTTTTCAAGTAGTATTTCTTTTCCATGAAACTCACATAAATAAAACTCATCCATCTCTTGTAATATTTTTACATAAGGATCTTTATACATTATAGATACATTACCTCTAGCTTCTTGATTATTAACTACTTCTATTTTTTTGAAGTTATCAGAATATATGCTTTTAAATTCATTATCCTTTATAATCAATAAATTGACTTGGCCAAAATGCTTTGTTCCTTTACCTCCATCAATTAAGCATATCTTTCTATCACGCAAAATTAAAGGATTACAGTTAAATATACCATTTGTATATTCAGGATAATTTGCGGTAGGATAATGTCCAACAATTATCCATTTATCTTTTGATTTATAATCATGATGTAGATAGTCTGCGGTTCTAACAACACTACTAACTGTGTTAGTATCAAAATACGCTGAATGAACAAATATAAACTTTTCTGTTTCTATCATATCAGGTAATTTCTCAATAAAATCAAAGATATATTTATGGTTATCATATACATAATCAAATATATCATCTTCTGTAAATGTTGATGTATCAACATCCTTCAAAATATCGTGTAACAAAGAGGTTTCTAGCGTTACATATGTTTTAATCATATCACGTTGTAAATCATTTCTGTTATAGAAATCTTCTTCATGATTTCCTTTAATCATATATACATTTTTATTCTTGCATAATTCTATAATATACTTTATAGAATCAAAACTATTTTCACCACGATTAATTACATCACCTAGTATGAATAAATAATCTTCTTCTGGATTATAATTTATTTTTTTTAAATTACTATCTAATAAATTATATCCACCATGTATATCACTTACACATAATATTCTTTTACTGTAATCAAGATTTAATTTTAAGATTTTTAAGTCTCTCAAATTAATCACTCCCTATTTTTGCAAAACAAATAATTCAAGCAATAGTCTTTCATCGCCATTACCACTTCTTGAATCAATATTTATTTTATATAACTTATTAATGTAATCTTCTATTCTTTTATCCCCTAAAGTTTTTGCGCCTCTAATAAGATGATATGCACGCCCTGCGCTTATATTTAGCTCACGAGCTATGTCATATTGGCTTTTACCTCTTGCGATGTATTTAGAAACATATAATAAAAGAGTTATAGTATTTTTTAAATTCGCAAGTATAATAGAAGGATTAACATTTTCATCTAATAAATTTTTTAAAGATATATAAGCTTTATTTGTATCTCCATCAAACATAGCCTGACTAATATCATAAATCTTACTTTCTACTTCTTTATTAATTAAAAGATTAACCATATCCATAGTTATAGGATTCCCAGAAGCATAATTATCTAATTTTTGTAAGTTGTTTTCTAAAGTTTGATAATCCTTACTTCTATTTAATACCTCTACTTTCATAGCTTCATCTACAAGCATATGATTATCCATTACATATTTATTAAAATAATCACCTAGATTAATATCTAATTTATCTAAATCATTAATGATAAAACTTTTTTTAATAATAGGTGATAGTTTATTATTTTTATTATAGTTAGTTGATGAAAATATTAAGATATTATTGTTTTCGTTATTACAATATTTTTCTAATAAATCATATTCATTTTTATTAATATCTTTATCAGATTCTAAAACACTAGGATTTTTTACCCAAAATACTCTTTTATCATCAAATACTGATTCAGTATTTAAACAAGAAATTAAATCAGTTAAATCAGCTTCATCTAAATCGTACATTTCTAGTATTTCTTCATCTATATTCTCTTTTTTTAATAACTCATCTATTTTTTTCTTTATAAGATATTCATCAGATGATATGAATAAATACTCACTTTTCATAACTATCACTCCAAATTTTATTATAACACATATATTTTTAAATATCATTTTATATTTATAAAAATAAAACTATATTATCCTATATTCTCTAGATGTTATTCTATCATCTGATGAGTATTCAATGACATAGGCATTATACTTCCTACATATTATTATACCTATTGTTTTATTGTTTATATTTTCTTTAATGTTTTTGTCTACATAGTTCATATATATTTGAATTTGGCCTATGTGTTCTTTCTTTAATTCACAAGTTTTCAATTCAACAACTACATAACAATTAAACTTCATATTAAACAATAAAATATCTATGTAATTATATGTATTACCTACCTTTATTTTGTATTCATTACCAACATAGGAAAAACCACTTCCGAGTTGTGCTAAAAATTCATCAATATTATTTAGTATTAATTGTTTCAAAGCATATTCAGTAATATCATTACATATATCTGCCTTAATCAATATAGGATTAGGTATTAAATCAGTAATAGTTAATTCTTCATTTTCTTTTATTTTATATTTTGCAGTTTCTTTTAGTCTATCATATTCATTGTTTCTAATTCTTTCACTCAAATCTCTTGTCGAAAGGTTTGCATCTATACAAATATAAATATAGTATTTTATTTCATCAATATTTTTCAAAGATATTAATTCTTTGTAATGTGTCCAACTCAATTGTGTCCGCAGTGCGGACAATTTTTCATTACTAAATGTAATATAAAACTGGCGAATTCTAAATAGCAATCTATCTTTAAATGTTTTTCCTAATTCAAAAGAAAGTTTCTCTGAGTACTCATGAATAATGTTTTTTCCATATTCTTTTCCTGCATTAAAAAGTAATCTTCCAATTTCATAATAACTATCTACTTTATTAGTATCATTTTTATAGGTGTTAATTCTATCATATATTTCACTTTTTATTAATCTACATTTTATTTCATCATAATAATTCATTTTTAATTCTCCTTTCTAGGTATAATAATTTCTATATGTATATGTCTTATCTAAATAAGTAATATGATATTTTATATTGTTTTCCTTAAAGTAATCTATCCATACATCGCTTGGATGTTTATATTTATTATATGCCCCACAACTAATAACACATTCTTTAGGACTACATTTATCAATAAATGCCTTTGTATAGGCATATTTTGCGCCATGATGTCCTACTTTTAATATGTCACATTTTATATCCTGATTAATAAGGGTTTCTTCAAGTTCAAAGTCTCCCATAAACAAAAAATCTTTATTCAAAACATGTATTTTTAATACTAAGGATACATTATTTAAATCGCTATTATTTTTATTTGGAGCAAGACATTTAATATTTAGCTTTTTTAAATTAATCTCATCTCCTCCTTTAAAATATATTACATTTTTATAATAATTTAATGCGGTTTTTGTTAGTTCTGAGGTATCATAATAACTAACAATTAGTGTATTTACTCTTATATTAGAATAATAAATATCAATTAAATCTGATGCATGATCATCATGACCATGAGTAATTATTAAATAATCTATATGATTTATTCCTTCTTTTATTAAATATTTATAACTATCATTAAAACAATCTATCATTATAGTATAATTACTTGTTTTTATTAATGATGAATCGCCTTGTCCAACATCAAATATTTTCACATATCCTCCTACTATAATCTTACCCTTCATAAAAGCCATAAACATTATAATTATTAAATAAATACCTTTTTTCATCTTAAAAAATATAAAGATAGATATGTAATATAACATAATACTTATACTACTCATAGAAGGTACATCTACAACACTAAATTTTATATTAGATAATAAATTTATAAGTTTAATAAACAAATCACATAATAATTCATAAGGTTTAAAATTTCTAATAAAAGATGTAATTATAGTTATAGGCATAAATATCATAGTGAAAAAGCCTAATAGTAAAATATTAAATATAGGAGATAATAAATTAACTTTATTATTCATATTTATAGTTAAAGGTAGACTCATAAAAAAAGCAAGTAAGCATACTTTAATAGTTAAATGTTTCTTATTAAAATCAGTTATAAGTATTGATGTAGTTATCAAAAATGATAATTCAAAGCCAGTGTCAAATATGTAATATGGATTAATAAATAACAAAAATATAAATACAAATGATAATGTATCTAGGGAAGAAAATTCTAGTTTTTTATATTTAAAATAGTTAGATAAAATAACTATTAAACTTGCCCTTAAGACAGATGGCGATAATCCCGTTATAAAAAGATAAAACACTAAAAATATGTTTATATATTTCTTCTTTAAAAATAAACTTAAAAACGATACTATTATTAAAATATGTAGTCCACTTATACTAAACATATGACTAATTCCTAGATTAGTTAAATCATCTTTTATCTCTAAATCATTTTTATATCCTAATAATAAGCTTTTATAAAAACTACTAGATGTTTTAGAATAGTATGTATCAAAATAATTAATTAAATTATTTCTAACCATATATATATTAAATCTTTTTTTAATTTCTATTTTATTCGCAAAAAACTGATATTTTATATCATGTTTTAAATAATAATTATTATAATCAAACGGAATAGTGGGGTAGTTTATTTCTCTATAATTACCACTAGCTTTAATATAATTACCTAAAGATAGAGTTTCATTAGTATATAAAATAACTTTTTGGTTATGCAATTTTATAATATAACTATTTTCTTTTACATCCATTACTATTCCACTAATATTATTACTTATATTAAAATTCTTATACACTTTTAAAATAAGTCTAAAGGAAAATAAAGACATAAATATAAATGTTAGAGTAAATATTTTCTTTTTTCGTATATAAAATAAATAAATCGGTATTAAAAAGAAGGTATATTGAAATAGGGATACTAAGAGTACCCCTATAGCAATATAATAGATATTATCATATAGTGATAAGATCTTTAATCTGTTCATAAACAACATCTCCAATGCCATTTACTAACTTAATTTCTTCTTTTGCCCTAAATAGTCCGTTATTTGTTCTATAATCTATAATATTTGTTGCTGTAGAATATCCTATAAATGGTAATAAATCTAATTCAGATGCAGTTGCTGTATTAATATTTATTAAGTTTGTTGTACTAACTTCTTCATCTTTTTTAGGAATTTTTATTATTTGTTCATCACTAACCTTTTGGGCTAGATTTACTCCTGATGTATCAGAGTTATCATTTAATCCTCCAGCAATTTCTAGCACTTGGAATATTCTACATTTATCACTAACTCTATATACTCCAGGATTAGCAACTTCTCCTTTTACGTCAACATAAACATAGTTTACTACTTCATTAGTAGAAACCTCGTTTGTTGTTTTAGCGTGTGCTATAGTAATACCCATAGCAATAAATAGAACAAATACACTTAAGGCTAAACAGATTTTTTTCATTTTTCTACCTCCTTAACCTATATATACGTTTAATGTATTAAAAATCTTGGGTAAAATAGTAAAAAAATTTATTTTTTTTAAATTTATGTTATAATAATTCTTGGTGATATTATGGAAGATACTATATTTAAAGTAAAAAGAGGAATATATATCGCAATAGGTTATTTAATATTAGCACTTGGAATATTATTATTAATAATTGGATTGACTCTATCAGTGAGTTATAAAAATGTATTAATAACTATTGCTATAATACTTATGGTTGGATCAATTGGTTATTATTTTATTGCTGTAGCACTAATTAATAACTTAAAAAATAAATATAAAGAATTATTAATAATGGATGCTTTTACTTCTAGACAGTTTTTCTATTTTTCTAGACAAAAAGGTATTAGTGATAAAAATAAATACTCATTTACAAGAAATGAGTTTGAAAGTCTAAATTATTATAAATGTAATGATGAATATACTTTTATGAAAAATGAACTTGTAGTAGGAAGTATACGTGATGTTGATTTTAGAAGTATGGATTATAAGTATTTATCAGAAGCTAAAAACATAGTTAAATGTGGTAGAATATATTCACTTAATTTAAAAAGTGATAAAGATTTCGTTTTATTAATCACAAAAAATAGTGAACAAACAAATCTAAGAAAAATGGATTTAAAACTATTAGGTTATAATTTTTATACTAATAATATAGATTTAGCTAGTAAGTATATTAAAGAAGATAAATTTAGTGAAAAAATAGAAAAACTATTCCATTATAATTTAGATTTTATAAAGGTATACAATGGTAGCTTATATTTCATTTTAGATGGCATTAAAGAATCATTTGATCTAGAAAATAGAAATTATAATGATATTACGCAAGATGTTGAAAAAGAAATATTTATAATAAATTGTTTTATAGACAGCTTTAAATTTGAACCTAATAAGCCAAAACTTAAACCGCTTAAAATAAAGTAATAAAACGGCTAAAATTAGCCGTTTTTTGTTATTCGAGTTTTCCTTTATTCCATTTAACTATTTTACCCTTATTAAGTGACTTATTATATTTATCAGTTGCAAAATTGAATTCATTTATAATTGCAGCAATAATACTTAATTGTTTTTCTAATACATCTATATTATCATTAACATCATCAAAGATATTAAGTTCAAAGCAATCAAAGTCATTATCAATACCAATATTAATAACATTATCAATTAAAGAAAACATTATTCTTCCATTACATAATTCATCTAATTTCATAAATTTTTCTATAAAGCTAGGTGTAAAAATAAAGAAGAATTTTTGCTTATCTAATGCAAAAGCTTTATATTTTTCCGTAAAATCAATTGATTCAACATGTACTTCTTGCATTTGAGGATATGGAGTAGTTATAAATAAGCGTGGTTCTTTAATTATAATTTTAGTATTAAAATTCCTATCTAATGTAAAATTAAACCATAAACCTCGAAAAGTAAGTCCATCCATTATATTTACTAGTGGATTATCCTTTATATCATCTGAATAAATGTTAAAAGAATACTGCATTTTATCATTTAAAGTATATATAACTGTATCAAACATTTTAAAAGTAATATCTTTATATTCTCCACTAATATAATCCTCAGTTATTACTAATAAATTAGTAGGTAATAACTCTGATTTATTTATTTCAGAATATACATTTTTTTCTTTTTCATATTTACAATTAGTATAATATTTCTCTAATATACCTAATAGAATCTTATTTTTAACTTTTTCAGAATATATCTTATTATACTCATTTGCTTTAAAAACTCCTGCTATTCCAAAAAGCATCATAATAAAGAATAAACCCATAAATGATATGTATCTATAATAGATGTGGAAAAACAAGCTAACAAGCGAAATTATTGTTGTTAGAATAATTCCAATTAAAGATATAATAATTACTCTTTTGCATATTTTTTGTTTTCTATTATAATAGTGCAAATGTAATTTTCTTTCGTCTTCTATTTTTTTATAATCCATAATAAACCTCCTTATTAAACATCTTGAGGTTTAATGCTTTTAGCAATAATCAAGCCTAGAATAACACATACAAAAGTAGGAATAAAGGATGCAATCATAATAAATGGATCCATAAATTTAATACCTATTATAAAAATAACAAGAAGCATTATAAATTCAATAATCATTAAAAGTATATATACTTTAGAAAACTTTTTATTGTTTTC
>JAEEGL016109370.1_pt1 | contig 15228 bp, 13 predicted proteins | sample 9134231 | NCBI WGS metagenome assembly JAEEGL01 (sample SAMN16246548, study PRJNA631951) | gut metagenome | biome: gut microbiome; feature: rumen; material: fiber-attached | host: Bos | place: Iran: Karaj | collected 2018-10 | reverse complement strand
TCCACGTATTCGTGTTGGAGTAGGAGAGTGCGAGCATGGGGACATGGTCAGCCATGTCTTGGGTCACTATGACTCTGAAGACCGGGAGCGTGTGGATTCATCTATGGAGAAGGTTATCGGAGCCCTGGAGTTATTTTTAGAGGGTGATTTGGACGCTGCAATGAATAAATACAACGTTAAAGAGAAATAGGATAGAACCTATGGGCACACTTTCGGGTGTGCCCATTTTTATAACATTGTTATTTACAATAACGCTTGAAAAAACTATACTAGAATTGTAACTGTGGTTATTAGTAAAGGGAAAAATAATGGTGAACGAATCAATAATAATTAAAGCAAGAATGTTAGGAAACGTGGAGATTTCTTACGAGGGTAAGCCCTTCACAATTGAACGTAACAACACAACAAAGGTAAACCAGCTTTTCCAGATGCTTCTTTATTATACAAATGGATTAGCCAGAGAGCAGGTTATGTATAACCTTTTCCACAACGAGGACATAGCTGATGAATCAAACAGTTTGAGAGCTCTTGTCTTCAGATTGAGAAAGGCTCTTCCAAAGGTTGGTCTTCCAGATGAGGACTATGTTCATGTAAAGAGGGGCACATATCGTATCAGCCCAAATGTATCAGTGGACTGTGACGCCATCGAGTTTGAAAACCTTGCAAAACAGGCTCTTGCTGCAGATGATATCAAGGAGCAGCAGGAACTTTTAGAGCAGGCTTGCGAAATATATGGAGGCGATTTCCTTCCGGGCTTAAGTGGCGTGGAATGGGTGGTTACTGTCCAGGTTAAATTAAAGAAATTATATGACAGATGCTTGAAGCAGCTTCTTGAAATGTATGTACTTCAAAAGAATTTTGATAAATTATACAAAATAAGTCACAAGGCTGACACACTTTACCCTTATGATAATTGGCAGACATATGAAATGCAGGCACTTATCGAATTGGGGAAGTCAAAGGAAGCTTTAAAGCTGTATGAGGACACTGAAGCTCTAATGTTCCAGGAGCTTGGAGTTGCTGTTTCATCCAGCATGACAGAGCAGCTTGATAAGCTTGGTGAGCAGGTTAAGAACAACACTGATGTTATTAGTGAGGTAAAGAAAAATTTGGATACCTCAAAGGAGGACATCGAGGGTGCATTCTACTGCACATATCCTGTTTTTGTAGAAAGCTACAGATATATAAAGCGCGTTATTCGACGTTCTGGGCAGTCAGCATGGCTTATGCTTTGTACTATCACAGATGGCAAGGGATTTGCCCTAAATGACTCAGACAGACTTAATACTCTTTCAGATGAGCTTTCTGAGGCAATCAGAACCTCTGCTCGTGGTGGAGATATGTATGCTAGATACAGCAACAATCAGTTTGTTGTACTTCTTCTTGATATTACACAGGAGGACTGTGTACTTGTTCAGGCTCGTATCAACGAAAATCTTAGCAAGGAATCAAGAAAGCGCTACATCAAATATCATCTTGCACCAGTTAACCTTGCTAGTGCAGGAACAGACAACGACACAGATGAGCTTCAGGATATTGTAAGAGGTGAAGAATAATGCCAGTTTCAGAAAAAATGAAGAGGATGCCAAATTGTGTGGGCGTCTGCATCGATGAAATCAAGGATGGTTTCAGAGGCAGGGTATACAACTGCTATAGCAAGAATCCAGAACCATTCCATGATCTCACTGAGCTGTTTTATATTATTGAAAATGTTATGGATACACTCAACTTTCCAGCTGTCAAAACGAAGAACAGACATTTCAAAAAGACTGATATTGACTTCAATTATACAAGACTAGATGTTGAGAAAAAAGTTTTAGAGGTGGAGGAGCTTATTCCAGACCTGGAAAAACATGGTTATATCATCATGATAACAAGTCGTGATAACGCCACCTGGCAGGGATCTGTTTACGATAAGAGTCATGATATCGAGACGCCGTTTAACAGCGAGGTTGAGTTAATAAGATTACTTAAATAAGAGAGAATAATGGACACAGTGGAGGAGCAAATGACGAGATTCAAATATTTGCTTTCACTGATTGTTCTGAGTATTAGCCTTGTGGCATGTGGAACCTTGAAGGGGGGCACCTCCTCCACATCATCACAGGAAAATGCCCCTCCTTCTACGGGAGGAGCGCAGGCAAAAGGCTCACAGGGAGGCAGAGATAATAGCATCAGGGTTTTAACACCTGAGGCTAGCGGCGCTACAACCTACGGAAATAGCGACGCATCTATAGATGCAAGCAATTCCTCTGAGGGTTATGTGATGGTGAAATATACGGGTTCTGCTGCAAAGGTTAGAATGCTAATTGAGACACCAGCGGGAAACACCTACAACTATCTAATGGATTTGGATGGGCAATATGATGTCTATCCATTATCTGAGGGCAGTGGCGTTTATAAAATTGGTGTCTACGAGAACCTACACGATGACCAGTATGCAGCAGCATTTACTCAGTCAGTGAGCGTAAAACTTAAAGACGAATATAGCATGTTTCTTTATCCTAATGCCTATGTGGACTTTAACGCCAGTTCAAAGGCAGTTTTAAAAGGACAGGAATTGGCGGCAGGTGCAAATACCGACCTTGAAGTGGTGCAGAATGTGTATCACTACATCATAGGAAATATAACTTATGACTATGATAAGGCAGCTACTGTTCAGTCAGGTTACATACCTAGAGTGGATGACACCTTGGCTACAGGCACGGGAATATGCTTTGATTATGCCTCGTTAATGGGGGCAATGCTTCGTTCTCAGGGAATACCAACAAGACTTGAGATAGGCTACGCAGGCACTGAATATCACGCCTGGATATCTGTATATGTACAGGATACCGGCTGGATTGACAGAGTTATTGAGTTTGACGGTAGCCAGTGGACACTTATGGATCCGACGCTCGGATCTTACGCCAATACTAGCACCATTAAGAAATATCTGGAAGATGGCAGTTACTATCAATTAAAGTACAAGTATTGATAAAGGTGGAGCTATGGGTGAAAAGACTAAAAAGAAATTGACCGCAGAGGAGCTTTACGCATTCTCAGATGAGATGGGAATGATGATTTCCAGCGGTGTTTCAGCAATACAGGGCATCACAATGATGATTGATGAGTCTGAAGGAGGCGAAGAAAAGGAGCTTCTAACGGATATGGAAAGGGTAGTTAGCGAAACTGGTTCCCTTTCAAAAGCAATCGATAATGCAGGGGTATTCCCTGATTATTTTGTAGAAATGGCAAAAATGGGCGAGCAGACCGGTAAAATGGACGCTGTTCTTACTAATCTTGCGGCTCATTATTCAAGAGAAATGGCAATCAGCAATGCCATTAGAAGCGCTGTTACCTATCCACTTATGATGGTTGCAATGATGCTTGTTATTATCATTGTATTGGTAACAGAGATTATGCCTGTCTTTGACAGGGTCTTTAAGCAGCTGGGAGGCACTATGGATGGCTTATCAGCAGGCTTTCTTTCAATCGGTAAGTTCATGAAGGCAAACGGCATAATATTCCTTATTGTGCTGCTTATTCTAGTTATTTATCTCATTATTTTAAACAAGAGCACATGGGGCAAGAATCATAGAAATAACTTGCTATACAAGAGCCGTAGGTTCAAATCTATTCATTCAAAGATTGCTACAAGTCGTTTTGCATCAGCTATGGCTATGACGTTATCCAGTGGTATGGATGTAATGCAGTCTTTAGATGTGAGTGGACGTATTGTAGAGGCGCCAGAGTTTGAGCAAAAGGTGGAAAAATGTAAGGACTCTTTTGCTGAAACTATGGATATTGGCAAAGCTTTTTCAATGTCAGGTATTTTTGGAGGGCTTTATGGAAGAATGGCTATTTTAGGTGCAAGAACAGGTAATATGGAAAATGTTCTTGAAAAAGTAGCTACAACCTACCAGGAGGAGGCTGACGAGGAAATTAATGATTTTATCGCTGTTGTGGAGCCTACGCTGGTTATAATTTTATCGGTTATTGTAGGTATTATCCTACTTTCAGTTATGTTACCTCTTTTAAATATCATGTCGGGGATGATTTAGTATGGCGAAAACCAGGTTTGGAAATCTGGATGGAATTCACCAGATTAAGAAGAAAAACGCAGTGAGCAGTGCTTTGATTTCAGCAGGTCTGTTCCTGGTCATATTTGTGTTCTTCCTCTATGCTGTTTCTAAGGCTTCTACAGGCTCTATAAATGAGCAGAAACAGAATCTTCAGGATGCTGTGGATAAGGCTATAATTCAGTGCTATGTCACGGAGGGACGATATCCAGAGAGTTTTGAATATTTACAGAAGAACTACGGTATCATTTACGATGATGAACTTTTTAGGGTGGACTACGTGATATATGGAAGTAACATGAAGCCTGATGTGACAATAATTAAACTCCAGTAGTATGGTCTGCCAGATGAGGTCAGGTATACACAGAATAGTTGAAAGACAATTTAGTTGTAAATAAGGTCAACTAATTGGAGGTCTTGATTTGAGTAAGTTAAAAGTTAGAAAACATAATATTGATATCATGTTTCTAATGATTTTGTTTTTAGTATTCACTTTTTCAGCGGTGAGTGTTCTTTTGATGGCAGTCAACTCATATCGGTCGGTTGTGTATGCAAATGAGGAGAATGCCAGTGATAGAACGGCAATTGCCTACATCAGAGAACAGGTCAGAAGTCATGATAAGGCTGGAGCAGTAGAAATATCAAATTTAGATGGAATAAATTCAATCCGAATGGAAGAGCAGGATGGGATTTACCTTTATATTTATGCTTACGATGGAAATCTGATGGAGCTCGAAGCAAAGGATGGTTCTGGCGTTACAGCTGATTTTGGTAATAAAATCATGGAAATAAAGGATTTGCAATTTAGTTGGAAAAATAATCAACTGATAGAAGTTGAGGTAGTTGATTCAAGAGACAATAAGCAGATTGTGGAAATAGGTATTAAATCAGGAGTTAATTAGAAAAAGAAATCTTGTAAATATTGCAGTTTCTCTGTGAAGGGAGTGTAGGCAGATGAGCAGTAGAAACAATGGCTCCAGAATTTTTATGACAGAGCTGATGTTTTCAATTTTATTTTTTATATTGGTGTCCACTATTTGTGTACAGTGTTTTGCAACAGCATTCTCACAGAGTAGGGACGCAAAGGAATTGACTGGGGCAATTAATGTAGCAACAAATGCAGCTGAGGTTTATCTTACTACGGATGAAAAAACTGATTTTACGCAGTATTACGATGGAGACTGGCAGTTGTTAGATGATGGTACAAAGGATTCAAAGTACAAAGCTACTGGTATTATTGTAGAGCCAGAAACCAAAGGAGAATGTCAGTCTATGCATGTGGTAGTTTCTACAATGAACGATGAGGAAATATATTCCTTGGTAGTGGAGAAAGCATTACATTAGGAGCTTGTGATGGAGAGAAAGAAGAGGGAAAGCCGGACAATAGTAAATATTGGAACCTCGCTTATGGTGGTTATTCTCATAGGCTTGGCTTTTGCTGTTATTGCGGCGCTTACTATTTCATCCAGCCACAATAATTACGGACTTAGCAAGAAGCTTGCAGACCATACTACTGATTACTACGCTGCAAGCAATCAGGCATACGAGACAATAGCAGCAAGCAACTGGAAGGATCAGGAGTTTGAGGTAAATATAAACGAAAATCAAGTCTTAAAGGTGAAGGTTTTTAATGGGGAAATAGAGCTTTGGCAGGTGCAAAATATAAGCAGCTGGGAAGCAGACAGCACACAGCCTGTTATTACACTAGATGACTGGGATTAAGGAGGTACTATGGGCATTGATATTGTTAGTTATTTGACAGATGCAGTTAAGAAATACAGGGCTTCAGATGTATTTATTATCACTGGTCGTGAGGTTTCCTTTAGAGTCAATGATTTGGTTTTGACCAGATCAGAATTAGAGGCTAGCTGCGCAATAAAATCCGAGCCGGATGATGGTCCGGTAATGCCTGCAAAAGCAGAAGAATTGGTACGTCAAATCTACGAGTTGGCTCATCGTGATATGGAACATTATGTAGGCGGTGGTGACGATGATTTCTCATTTGCTATTAAAGACGTATCCCGTTTTCGTGTAAATGCCTTTAAACAGAGGGGTACTTATGCTGCAGTAGTGCGTGTAATTACCTTCTCACTTCCAGATTATAAGCAGCTGAAAATCCCTGAGTCTGTTATAAATCTAGCAGGTGAATCAAAGGGGCTTGTTCTCGTTACAGGTCCTGCAGGAAGTGGTAAGTCGACTACTTTGTCCTGCATTGTTGATAAAATTAATAAAAACTACAATAAGCATATTATAACCCTTGAGGACCCTGTGGAGTATCTTCATAGGCATGATAAATCCATCGTTTCTCAGCGTGAAATACACCTTGATACAGAAAACTATGTAACAGCCCTAAGAGCGTCTCTGCGTCAGAGTCCAGATGTTATTCTGCTAGGAGAAATGCGTGACGCCGAGACAATTTCAGTTGCGATGACCGCTGCTGAAACGGGACACTTGATTCTTTCGACTCTGCATACTATAGGTGCGGCTAACACAATAGACCGTATTATTGATGTTTTCCCTTCTGAGCAGCAGCATCAGATAGCTTTACAGCTTTCTATGGTAATTAAGGCCGTTGTATCGCAGCAGTTGGTTCCTGCCTTTGATGGTCGTCTTGTTCCGGCCTTTGAAGTAATGACAGTAACTCCTGCCATAAGAAATATGATTCGAGAGAATAAAGTACCTCAAATCGAGGGTGTAATCTATTCTTCTGACACAGATGAAATGGTTTCTATGGATTCAAGTCTTTACAAGTTGGTAAAGGATGGTACAATCGATAAGGATACTGCAATGGAATTTGCAGTAAATGCAGAAATGCTAGGAAGAAGATTAGGAGTTTAATGTAATTATGGAATTTTTCAAACCAATGCTGTTCACTTGCATGAAAAAATATAGCAAGGAGCAACTCGTAAAAGATGTAATTTCAGGTATTATTGTGGCAATCATAGCATTGCCACTTTCTATTGCCTTGGCTTTGGCTTCTGGCGTTGGTCCAGAGCCTGGTCTCTACACGGCGATAGTAGCAGGTTTTTTGATTTCTTTCTTCGGTGGTAGTACAGTCCAAATTGCGGGACCTACAGCAGCTTTTGCCACCATCGTCGCAGGAATCATTGCCACAGATGGAATGGATGGTCTTATTATTGCCACTATCATGGCGGGTATCATCCTTATTCTCCTTGGAGTTTTCAAAGCAGGGGCTCTCATTAAGTTCATTCCTTACACAATCACCACAGGCTTCACAGCTGGTATTGCTGTTACCATTTTAATTGGTCAATTTAAGGATTTCTTTGGAATGGATTTCCATGGAGAAAAGCCAATTGAGACAATGGACAAGCTGAGACTGTTTTTCTCGAATCTTGATACAATCAATTGGCAGGCAGTCATAGTTGGTGTTGTTTGTTTAGCTGTTCTTATTATTTGGCCAAAGTTCTTTTCAAAGATTCCTGCGTCAATCATTGCTGTTTTTGTTGCAATAGCAATGGTTCAGGGATTGAAACTCGATGTAAATACAATCGGTACATTATATCCTGATTTAAAGTCAGGCTTGCCAAGTATTTCAGTTCCACATTTTAGTTTGGCGATTATTAAAAATGAGATGCCAAATGCGTTTACAATTGCTATTTTGGCAGCCATTGAATCCCTTCTTTCTGCAGTAGTTGCAGATGGAATGGTAAATAGCAAGCATAGAAGTAATCAGGAACTTATTGGTCAGGGTATTGGAAATATTGGTTCTGTATTGTTTGGTGGTATCCCAGCTACAGGCGCTATTGCTCGTACAGCTGCCAACATCAAAAATGGTGGTCGTACTCCAATCGCAGGTATGGTTCACTCAGTTACACTACTTATTATCCTGGTAGTGCTTATGCCATATACAAAGTTCATTCCAATGCCATGTATCGCTGCAATTCTTTTCCAGGTTGCATATAATATGTGTCAATGGAGACCTTTCGCAAGACTTGTAAAATACGCTCCAAAGTCAGATATTATTGTTCTTGTGCTTACATTTATCCTTACTGTGGTATTCGATTTAGTAGTTGCTATTGAGTGGGGAATGATTGTTGCATGCATCCTCTTCATCAAGAGGATGAGTGAAGAAACGCAGGTTAGCGGTTGGACTTATCAGAGTGATGATGAGGAGTTCGTTGATGATCTTCGTCCTGTCGCAAAGGAAATTCGAGTTTTCGAGATTACAGGTCCACTTTTCTTTGGTGTGTCTGATATGCTTGCTGAAAGCATCAACGTTAAGGATTACACAAAGGTGCTTATTATCAGAATGCGTTCTGTTCCAGCAATTGATGTTACTGCTTTACGTGCTCTTAAAGATTTGGTTGAGCGAGCAGAAAAGAAGGGTGTTACAGTTGTCTTCTCACATGTTAATGAACAGCCTAGACACATGATGGAAAAGGCCGATTTCATTAAGGTTGTAGGTGAAGAAAACTTCAGACCAAACATTGATGCTGCTATCGCAAGAGCTGAAGAACTCCTGTGGTTAAAGTAAAATATTAAATTGTTAAAAGTAGGTTCAATAAACTATGAAAGCATTTTTAGAACCATTTGAATCCCTCACAGCAGTAGAGTCTCTGAGAGAGGCTCTGCTTAAGTCTGGAAAGATTTATGATATAACAGGGTGCGCTGACAAGGCGCACCTTATTTTTGGTATAGGACATGACATAAAGCATAAACTGATTATCACCAGTGATGAATTGAAGGCTAGAGAATTATACGAGGAATATAGATTCTTTGATAATGATGTAGTTTATTTTCCTGCGAAGGATTTCCTGTTCTATCAGTCTGACATTAGAGGTAATGCTCTGACTAGAGAGCGTATGCAGGCAATAGAAGCGGTTATCAGTAATACCCAGTGCACTGTTATCACTACTATTGATGCGTTAATGAATAAGCTGCCAGCTCTTGAATATTTTGAGGAGGGTGTGGTGGCTATCAGTGATACGGATACGGTGGAATTAGAAGCTCTGCGTCGAAAGCTGGTTGCCACGGGCTATGAAAATGTTGGAACCTGTGAGCACCCTGGAGAGTTTGCAGTTCGTGGTGGAATCATGGATGTATATCCACTGACTTCTGATTTGCCAGTGCGTATTGAATTATGGGGTGATGAGGTAGATAGTATTCGATCCTATGACCCAACAAATCAGAAGTCTATAGAGAATATAAATTCAGTTTTAATTTTCCCTGCGGTTGAGCTTATTCTCTCCACTGACGAGGTAGAGGCAGGTCTGGCAAAAATTGAAGCCGAACGAGATCAAAGGTATGAGGAATACCGCAAGGCAATGAAAACAGAGGAAGCTTACCACTTGAAAACTTATGCAGATCGAGTGGTGGAGGAAACCAGAGAATGGGGCTTGAGTCAGGAGTTGGAAACAAACCTTACCTACTTCTGCGATAATCTTGGCTCCTTCATGGATTTCATGCCGAAGGACACCTATATTTTTATAGATGAGGTGCAGAAGGTAATCAATAAGGCAGAGGTTACTTTCACTGAGTTTTCAGATGCCATGACTAGGCGTGTGGAGGCTGGATATATGCTCAAGGGGCAAATGGATATGCTCTTTGATGTGACGGAAATCTTTGGAAAAATTGAGAGACATCCAACAACGCTTATGTCTGTATTGGATGCAAAAAATAAACTGTTAAAATCTGCAGACCATTTCAGTATAGCGGTACAAGGAGTAAATGCGTATAACGGTAGTTTTGAATTGCTTACAAAGGAACTGCTTCAATACAAGAAACGCAAGTATAAGGTTCTTTTAGTGACTAGCTCTGCTACAAAAGGACAGCGCCTTGCAGAGGATCTTTTGGATGAAGGTCTGAATTCTTATTTCACTACAGACTTGGATCATACCATAAATCCAGGAGAGACAATGATTTGTACCGGAAGTATTAAAAGAGGATTTGATTATCCTGATTCAGCCTTTGTAATGCTGTCGGATGGCGATATCTTTGGTCATGTCAGAAAGAAGAAACACAGGGTAAAAAAGTATGAGGGTGAAAGTATTTCCTCATTTTCTGACCTTCATGTTGGGGATTATGTTGTCCATGAAAACTATGGTCTCGGAGTTTACAAGGGCACCGAGCAGATGGAGTTGGATAAGGTTATTCGTGACTATATTAAAATTGAGTATGCAAAGGGTAGTAATCTTTATGTGTTGACTTCCCAACTAGATCAGATTCAAAAATATTCAGGTCCGGATGGAAAGAAGCCAAAGCTTAATTCTCTGGGTGCGGGCACCCAGGAGTGGGCTAGAACAAAGCAAAAAGTTCAATCGGCAGTAGGAATCGTTGCAAAGGAATTGGTGGACTTGTATGCCTTGCGCCAGAATACAGATGGATTTGTTTATGGACCAGACACTGTATGGCAGAAGGAGTTTGAGGAGAGCTTCCCATACGAGGAAACTGAGGGGCAGCTTACCGCTATAGAAGCAGTAAAAGCTGATATGGAATCAAAAAAAATCATGGACCGCTTAATCTGTGGAGATGTAGGCTTCGGAAAGACTGAGGTGGCCATGCGTGCAGCTTTTAAGGCGGTGCAGGAAGGCAAGCAGGTTGCATATTTGGTGCCAACTACTATCCTGGCACAACAGCACTATAATAATTTCGTTCAGCGAATGGGGGGTTACCCAGTTAACATGGGGCTTTTATGCCGCTTTAGATCAGCTGCTGAACAGAAAAAGACCATCGAAGGACTGAAATCTGGAATGGTTGATATCGTTATAGGTACACATAGGCTCCTATCTAAGGATGTGGAATTTAAGGACCTGGGTCTGCTTATTATAGATGAGGAACAGCGCTTTGGTGTTAATCACAAGGAGCGTATAAAGCAGATGAAGAAAACAGTGGATGTGTTGTCTCTTTCGGCAACACCAATCCCTAGAACACTTCATATGTCTCTGGTTGGAATTCGCGATATGAGTGTTTTGGATGAGGCTCCAATGGAGAGAACCCCTATTCAAACTTTTGTATTTGAATACAACGAGGAGATGGTGAGAGAGGCAATTGTGCGCGAAATGGCACTAGATGGTCAGGTTTATTATGTGTTCAATCGTGTCAGAGGCATACAGGATATGGCAGCAGAAATTGAGAGGTTGGTTCCTGAATCAACTGTAGGCTATATTCATGGGCAAATGACTGAGGCAAAGGTTGAGGACGTGATGATGCAGTTCATCAACCACGAAATAGATGTGTTGGTTGCTACCACCATAATCGAAATTGGTCTAGACATTTCAAATGTAAACACAATTATCATACATGACTCTGACAATATGGGGCTGTCTCAACTTTATCAGTTAAGAGGTCGAGTAGGTCGCAGCAATCGTACAGCTTATGCGTTTCTTATGTACAAGCGAGATAAAATGCTTAAGGAAGTAGCTGAAAAACGACTGGCAGCTATAAAGGAATTTACAGATCTAGGATCGGGTTTCAAGATTGCCATGAGGGATTTGGAAATCCGTGGCGCTGGAAACCTGCTAGGTGTAGAACAGCATGGAAATATGACAGCTGTGGGATACGACCTGTACTGCAAAATGCTTAATGAAGCGGTTAAAATAGAAAAAGGTGAGGTTACTGAGGAGAACTTTAATACTTCAGTAGATATCAATATTGAAGCATATCTCCCGGATACGTATGTATCCAATGAGGAGCAGCGTATTGATATATACAAGAGAATTGCGGCAATCGATTCTGAGGAATCTAGGGATGAAATGCTTGACGAGCTTGTGGATCGATTTGGGGAACCAAAGCGTTGTGTGCAGAATCTTCTTTGGGTTGCAATGTTACGTGTAAAGGCTCACGAGGCTTATGTAAAGGAAATTGCTCAAAAAGGGGACATAATTCGTATCGTAATGTACGAGAAGGCCAAAATAGATGTGGCGCAGATTCCAGCGTTACTGGAGAGAAATAATCCTCACATTACTTTTGCAGCGGATCCTAAGAATCCTGTATTTATATTCAATACCAAGGCGAACACAAGAATAAAACCAGCGGAGATATTTGACTATTTGCAGGATTTCTTGCTAGATTTAAAAACATTGAAAGTGGATTACAAGGGGAAGCCTGATTATTGAATTAATTATACTAATTAACTATAATTAAAAACTATGAAAATACATGGGGAAACCTAGTCCCCAAGGAGGAAGTAAATAATGAACAATGGGAAATTAAAGTCAGTAAGCTTAGCGGCACTTTCAGCTGCAGTTTTGCTTACAGGTTGTGGAAAAATTGATGGAAATGCTACTGTGGTCACAGTCAAAAATGGTGATACTACAGATACAATCAGCCTAGGTTATGCTAATTTTGCAGCCAGATATCAGCAGTCAATGTACGACCAGTATCTGCTTGGATATTACGGTGAGGGTATGTGGACTAGCGATATGTCAGGAAGCGGCTCTACACTTGAGGAAGAGACAAAAGAAGGAGTTCTTGAGGACTTAGAGGAGCAGTATTTAGCAAAAGCGCACGCTGCTGATTACAACATCAGTCTCACTGATGAGCAGACAAAGAAAATTGACGATGCAGTTGAGAAGTTCCTTGCAGCTAATTCTAAAGAGACATTAGATATAATGGGCGCTACCACAGATACTGTAAAGGAATATCTAACTGGAAGAACTTACTATACTCTTGTTTCTGAGGCTGCTAAAAAAGCCGAAGGCGCAAATATATCTGAGGATGACTGCTGGATGAGAACGTTCACCTATGTTCTATTTGATACAACAGGCAACACAGATGAGGATGGAAATCTTGTAGAATATACAGATGAGGAGCTTGCAGAGCTCAAAGCAAATGCTGAAGCTCTTGTGCAGTCAGAAGATTTTGATACAGACGTTGAAAAATATGGAGTTACATCTTCTACATACTCCTATTTGAAGGGTGAGACAGAAGATAACACAATGGATATGGCTATTATCAAAGCTGTAGAGTCCCTTAAGGAAGGTGAGGTTTCCTCTGTAATAGAGATTGACGGCGTAGGTTATTATGTTCTTCGTCTTGATGCTGACCACGATGAAGAGGCTTCAGAAAGCAAGAAAACCACTCTTGAATCAGAGGCTTTCACAGCTCTTATGGATAGCTGGAAGGATGAGATTACATGGACTGTTGATGAAAAGGTTTGGGCTGAGGTGAAATTTGATTCATTATTCAAGGCACCAGAGCAAGAAGAGGAAGCTGATACATCAGCTGGCACAACAGAAGAAGCAGCAGAAGAGTCTGTTTCAGAAGAAGAAACAACAGAAGAAACTTCAGGAGAGGCTGCTGAGGAAACTGAAACAACAGACGATACTGCTGAAGAAAATGCAGAATCAGATGAAAATTAATTATGAATTTTATTTTACAGTACGTTAAAAAATATAAATTACGAGCAATTCTTGCCCCACTCTTCAAAATGTTAGAGGCTATATTTGAACTGTTGGTTCCCTTGGTAATGGCATCCATTATCAACAAGGGAATCGCAGGGTCAGATACCCACTACATCCTTCGGATGAGTGGGGTTTTATTATTTTTAGCTGTTGTAGGGCTGGTATTTTCAATCACAGCTCAATACTTTAGTGCATATGTAGCCGTTTATTCAGCAGCTGAAATCAGAAAAGATTTATTTGGAAAAATACTATCACTTTCACAGGGGATGAAGGAAAAGGTGGGAGAAGAGGTTCTGACCACACGTATAACAAACGATATTAACCAAATCCAAAATGCAATCAACATGGTTTTAAGATTGTTTTTGCGCTCACCATTTATCGTAGCAGGTGCAACAGTCATGGCGTTTATTGTTGATATTAAATCTGCAATTACTTTTGTTGTGGTTGTGGCTTTACTATCTCTGATAGTTTGGATCATAATGCGCTATACCCTGCCATGCTACAGAACAATAGCTGCAAAGCTTGAAAAAGTGCTCCATGCCACATCAGAAAATTTGGCTGGTTCCAGAGTCCTAAGAGCGTTTTGTCAGACTGATGAGGAAAAGGATTCCTTCAATGAAAAAACACTGACCCTTGCAGAATTACAAATCCAAACAGGTAAGATTTCTGCACTATTAAATCCAGTTACGTACGTGGTAGTAAATATTGGAATAGTGGGACTTATTTGGATATCTACTCTAAGAGTCGATAGCGGATTTATTATGCAGGGTGACATTGTTGCTTTGGTTAATTATATGGGTCAGATATTGGTAGAACTGATAAAACTGGCAAACTTAATTGTACTTTTAATGAAAGCTTTTCCTTCTGCCGATAGAGTTCAGGAATTAATGGAAATGAAGTCAGATGAAAGATGGCCAGACATTTTGAGTGATGAAGAGGTTATTATTGGTGGCTCAAAATCAGCTAAAGCCATTTCTCTTAAGAAAGTATCCTTTAGTTATAATGGAACGAATGAGATGGATTTAGAGGATATTAGCCTTACAATTCCAGCGGGATCAACCCTTGGAATTATAGGCGGTACAGGCTCTGGAAAGAGTACTCTTTTAAAGCTTTTAAATCATACTTACGATGCGACATCAGGATTAGTAGAAATAGATGGTGTGGATGTTCGTAAAATATCAGATGAATACCTGTCATATTTGTTCGGAATTGTGCCTCAAAAGGCTTCTCTGTTTTCTGGGACAGTACGTTCGAATTTAATTATGCGCGATTCTACAGCGGATGATAGAGAAATTAAAGATGCGCTTAATATTGCTCAGGCTTTAGATTTTGTGGAATCTAAAGAAGGTGGTTTAGATGCACCTGTGACCGGTAGGGGTGCAAATTTCTCCGGGGGGCAGAAGCAGCGACTTACTATAGCGAGAGCTTTGGTGGGTCAGCCTAGCATTTTGGTTTTGGATGATTCAGCCAGTGCTCTTGATCTTGCTACAGAAGCTCGACTAAAAGCGGAGTTGAAGACTTTGAAATGGAGACCAACTATCATCACTGTTTCTCAGAGAGCATCTTCTGTAAAGGAAGCAGATCAGATTATAGTGCTAGACGAAGGAAAATGCGTGGGTCTTGGTACTCATGAAGACCTACTGGAAAACTGCGAAACCTATCAGGAAATTTACTATTGTCAATTTCCTAGAGAGGAGGTAGCGTGTGAATAATAAAGTACAATCATCAATATTAAATCGTGTTTTAAAAGAATTAAAATCCTATTCAGGTAGTATTGTTCTTTCAATTTTATGTGCTTTAGCAAC
>JAEEGL016060356.1_pt1 | contig 15228 bp, 10 predicted proteins | sample 9134231 | NCBI WGS metagenome assembly JAEEGL01 (sample SAMN16246548, study PRJNA631951) | gut metagenome | biome: gut microbiome; feature: rumen; material: fiber-attached | host: Bos | place: Iran: Karaj | collected 2018-10 | reverse complement strand
GTCATACCCCTGCCCTTGAAGGCCGAGTGGTACTCGCCGGCAAATATGTTCTGCGACAGGCCTTTGGTCTTGATTTCTATCTTGCGGACCTTGCGCAGCAGTTCATTGGTATCCATTTCTTAAGTTGTTAGTTTTTAGTTTTAAGTTGTTAGCAAATGATACTAACGCCTAAACCCTAAACTCTAAACCCTAAACTTCAAGTTGCTTTACAACTTGAATATCAAGGCACTGCGATCTTGTCCAGGATATTGCTGATGATCTCGTCGCTGGTGATGTTGTTGGCCTCGGCCTCGTAGGTCAAGCCCAAGCGGTGGCGCATCACGTCGTGGCAGATGGCGCGCACGTCCTCGGGGATCACATAGCCGCGGTTACGCAAGAAGGCGTAAGCCCTTGATGCCAATGCCATATTGATGGAAGCGCGGGGCGAAGCACCAAACGAAATCATGCTCTTGAGGTCGCTTAAGCCATAGTCCGACGGGAAACGTGTAGCAAACACGATATCCACGATATACTTCTGGATCTTCTCGTCGATATAAATCTGCTGGACAACCTTGCGGGTATCCACAATGTCGGCGGGAGTCACCATGGGACGTACCTCTACGGGGTCAGGAGCGATATTCATCTTGATGATCTCGCTCTCCTCGGTCTTGCTGGGATAGCCGATGAGCACCTTCATCAGGAAACGGTCCACCTGGGCCTCAGGCAACGGATAGGTACCTTCTTGCTCGATGGGGTTTTGGGTGGCAAGCACCAGGAACGGATCATCCAACTTGAAGGACTGCTCACCGATGGTCACCTGACGCTCCTGCATGGCTTCGAGCAATGCGCTCTGCACTTTGGCGGGTGCGCGGTTTATCTCGTCGGCCAGGACAAAGTTGGCAAACACCGGGCCTTTCTTGACTTCAAACTGCTCTTTCTTGATGCTGTAAATCATGGTTCCCACCACGTCGGCGGGGAGCAGGTCGGGGGTGAACTGGATACGCGAGAAGCGTGCATCAATCAGCGATGCCAGGGTGCTGATGGCCTTGGTCTTAGCCAAGCCGGGAACGCCCTCAAGCAGCACGTGCCCGTTGGCGAGCAATGCGATGAGTAACGAGTCCACGAGGTGCTTCTGTCCCACGATGGTCTTGTCCATGCCCTGACGGATGAGGTTCACAAAATTACTTTTACTTGCTATCAGGTCATTCAATTCCCTGATATTGACTGTTTCTGCCATAAGAATATTGTTTTTTCTTTATAATGTCTATTGAATGTAATTTACAGGGTGCAAAAATACATCTTTACCCAACATCCCCGCGTGAAAATCACGTTAATTTAACAAATATATTGTTAAAAGATCAGGGCTAGCACCCAAGATGTTGGATTAATAAAATGGATTATCTTTGCTTACCGGGAAGTCAGGCGGCGCCTCAACAAAAAAATAAATGAATTCTTTTTTTTGTATTTAAGTTGCACTATCTTTGCACCTTATAATATCATTCAAACCGACAGCTACAATGATCAGACAATACGCTCAACGGCTCAGGCACAATCAACTGACGTCCTGGTTGATGGATAAGTTGTTCTACACATTCCCTTCTTTTGCGGCATTCCGCTTGAAGCAGAAGGAATCCCAAAAAGCGCTCAAAGAGGGACTTCAACTCATTGACGAGGGCATGGAATTGCCCGAAGGAGCCACACGTGAAGGGTTCATCCAGTCCAACCGTGAGCAACACATGTCACTGCCGGAATACCTGTACCAGTACAACCTGTACCAGAAGTCCAAAGCCGAACGTGAAGAGTTTTTGTCCTACGTCGATTATCACGCATTGGCCCTCAAGCTGCGCATGCAGTATCCGGAATATGACAAAACCCAACTCCTGAAAGACAAAGAGAAGTTCTTGAGTTTTGCTTCTTCTATTGGCCTGTGCCACCGCCGATGGCTATATGCCCCTGATGCCTCGTTTGAGGAGTTTGCCGACCTGATTGCCTCGGTAGATTGTATCATGAAACCCCATGACGCGTCATGGGGCGACGGCATCTACAAGGTCAACAGGCAGGAAGGTCCTCAAGTGCGGGAACTGTATGATAAATGTGTTCAGGAGATGACCGTTGTCGAGGAGTGCATTACCGGCTACCCTGTTACCCAGGCTTTTCACCCTGCATCGCTCAACACCGTCAGAGTCATGACCATATCTTTCAATGACAAAGCCCAATTGTTCGGGGGAATGTTGCGCGTGGGATGCGGTGACACCGTGGTTGACAACACCCATGCTGGTGGCCTGTATGCCCAGGTTGACATCAATACCGGCCTGATTGAGAGTGACGGTATCGACTCCGAGGGTAAACACCACGTGTGCCATCCCGATTCCAAAATACAATTCAAGGGATTTCCCATTCCATTCTGGGACAAGATCACTGCATTGTGCCTGAATGCGGCGCCCAAGGTCAAACATTTCTTCATTGGCTGGGATATCGCCATTCTGGAAAACGGCGACCTTGAAATCATTGAAGCCAATTCAAGGCCAGACTTTGATGGCTTACAGACTCCACTTCACAAAGGCATGAAACGCCAATTGTACCGCCAGCTCAAAGAGTTAACTGGCAAGGACATTACCGCATAAAAAAAATCCCCGACTCTCGCCGCGGATCATAAAAAAAATCTAATTAACCTCTAATACCATTAACATAAACCTTAAAACTAAATCTTAACCTTATCAACAATAATCTCATGTCTCACGACATCGATTTTTTGTCCTTGATGAAAAATCGTGTGCAAAGGTAAGGCCAAATATGTTATTAAACATAATTTTTGAGCAAGAAAACGCATTTCTTTAACATTATTTAAGATTTGTGGTCGGTTTTTAAGGTAATTCGGCCATTTTTTCATACAAATTACGCTAATTGAACTCATCGACATCAGCGTTTGGAGAAAAACGCGCAGTCAGTTCAATTAGCGTAATTCTTAGCAGTTATTTCAAGCGGCTGCCGAAATCAGTCGTTGAAAAGCAGCAGGTACTGGTAAGGTTGCATATGGAAACGACGCTCCAGATGAATTCTCTTGCCTGTCATGAGATCGGTTACGTCCTTACCTGCCCACATGGCTGGAACTTCGAAGCTGGCCGCATGATCACGCACGTTGACCACAACAAGGACATTGTCGTTGTTGAGTACACGGTCCACGCACAGGATGTTGTTCTCATCGTCATCAAAGGGGACCACCTTGCCGCTGGAGCGCAATGCCCCATGTTCGTTGTAGATGGACACTAGTTTCTTGTACTCCTCGCGCAATGCGGAGTTAGCACTCCAGTCAACGGGAACATACTTGAAGAAGTTGATGGGTTCGGGATAACCCACTTCCTGTGAGCCATAGATGAGCATACCGCCATGCAGCATGGTTGTAGCGACAAATGCAGCCATCGAGGCTCTCATGCCGCCATACTGCTGGATGGGTGAAGCCTTGGTGGCCTCATCATGGTTGGTTGTAAAGCGCATCTTGTATTTGCCCTGGCCAAGGTTACTGTACTCGTTCTTGTCCACCTTGATGAGCATGCTCACTTTGGCTTCGCCCTTCATGACTTTGTCAATGGCGCCCATGAACTCCCAAGCGTAGTTCAAGTCAAATCCGGCTTCGAAGTTTGCCGGGTTGGCACCCTCGGCAAGCATGAGCAGGCGACGAGGTTGGGCAGCAGCCCTCAGGTTGTTGATACAAGCCTCCCAGAAATCCACAGGCACCTGATCGGCCACGTCACAGCGGAAACCGTCCACGCCGACGCTATCCACCCAGAAGCGCATCGCGTCGATCATCGCAGCCCGCATTTCCTTGTTGTCATAGTTGAGGTCGGCCACGTCGGTCCAGTCGGTTCCCTCGGGATAGATGACTTCGCCAGTAGTATCATGGGTGTACCAGTCGGGGTGCTCCTTGAGCCACTTGTTGTCCCACGCGGTGTGGTTGGCTACCCAGTCCAGGATAACGCCCATACCACGCTCATGGCACGACTCAACCAGCATTTTCAAGTCATCCATCGTTCCGTATTCTGGCGCTATCGCCTTATAGTCCTTTACTGAATAGGGTGAGTTCTTGCTCTTCTCCTCACCGATAGGATAGATGGGCATGATCCAGAGCATATTTACGCCTAAATCCTCAATCGAGTCCAGACGCTCAATAACGGCCTGGAACGAATTGGATGCCGCAAACACGCGAGGATTGACCTGGTAGAGGACAACATCGGCAGGTTCGGGCACCATAAACTCATCGGTGACAGGGACAGCATGGTGGTCCTTAGGCTTGCAGGCCTGAACCATGACGACCACCGTCAGCATCAATAATAAAGTCAAAAATAAATTCTTCATCACATTAATATATTAAGTCGTTAATTTTGTCGTTTGAAGAGTTCAAACTCGTCGTTGCTCACTTCGGTAATATTGAGGGTAACCTGTCCCTCAGCATCCTTGCCGATAGCAAACACGAGGATATGGTCATCGACCGTGTAGCCCGTCTCGATAGCCTGGGTTCCGCTATTGAGTCGCCAGGGCACGGCCATACGGGCGTTACTGCCCTTGAGGGCGTTCTTGATGGCGAGTTTGGCCATCTCCACGTCCTTGACAACGGTGGAATACATGGTACAGCCGTTGTCACTCATGGCTGTCTGGGTAAAATCATATTTCTCGCTCAGCCACAGGGCCACATCAGTATAGTGGTAGCGGGAGGTCTGTTTCTTAGCGGCAGCGGCGCTGGATTGCTGACGGGCCTCACGCTCCTTGCGCTGGAGTTCCCGCCGCTCTTCCTGCTCACGGCGCTTTTCTTCCTTCTTGAGTCGTTCTTCTTCCTTCTTGAGACGCTCTTCTTCCTGACGCTTCTTCTTGTCCTCGGCTTTCTTCAGTTTCTCGGCCTCCTTTTGTGCCTTGGCTTCCTCGCGGCGTTTTTCCTGCTCTTGGCGTTGCTTGGCCCGCTGTTCGCGGCGCTCAGCCTCTCGACGCTCGTTGTCGAGTTTACGTTGCTCCTTGGCACTCAAGGCAGGCGCAGGCAGCGGCATCTCCTCATCATCGACCGCGATATCCTGCATACTCTTGTCTACCTCATTATCGGTGAGGACCACAGGCTTGCGGTCACGTTTACTGTGACGGGTTGTGGGTTGGTCGGCCGAAGAACGGGCATCGGATTCCGGTTTCTGGGAATTCTTCTTGCCCAGCGACTTGAAGTAACCGGCCGTCTCGGTCACGCTCACGTAGTAGGTACCGTCATCAAGAGCTTTGCGCTTGACACTGAAGCGGAATTTATTCTTCTCGTATCGGAATTCTTTCCAGTAGGTGGTCGTTGTCACATGCCAGTCGCCCACGGCCTTGATATCGTCATAGCTGGCCATGAGGCGGTCGATCATTTCACGCACCTTCTTGCTGTTGAGTCCCTCGGGTGTGTTCAAGAAATAGTTCACCTCGCCCTTTTCCCGTTGCTGTTTCATGTCGGCAGCGCTGGGCGAGTAGTAATATTCAAAGTAATTGCGCCCGACAAAGGTTTCGCTTATTACTTCATCAAGATACCATTCCCATTCTGGTTCCTGCTGGGTGGGCTGCGACGATGCGGCCAACGCGAGACACGCCAGCAGGCTCATTATGATGCTTCTTAATCTCATAGGCCCAAAATCAATTTGGTTAGAGGTCACAAATTTACAGGAAAAAATGAATTAATCCACACATTTTGGCTAAAAAAACACATGAGCAAGCGATTATTGTCACAAAAAACCAAAAAATGAAAACAAATCATTAACTTTGCAAGACAACAATGCCAATCACGACTATGAGACTGAAAAACCTGTTATTCTCAATTCTGGCAATGGTAGCTGTGTTGCCTGCCGTTGCCGACGTACATCCGCGCTACACCACGGTGGTTAGCGACGAGACCGCCAATTATGTGAGCAAACGTCCGCCTGTTGAGGAACGCTTGTTTTCCAGCGTTATCATTGAGCAACGCATCCGTGACGTGTTCAAACTCATCAAGGGTAACCCACGGCTGGCGTGGATGTTTGTGAACTGTTTCCCCAACACGCTCGACAGCACTGTGCATTACCGCCTGGACGAGAACGGCGAGGATGACACCTTTGTATATACGGGCGACATCCATGCGATGTGGCTGCGCGACAGCGGTGCCCAGGTGTGGCCCTACGTCAAGTATGCCAAGCAGGACAAGAAACTCCAGCACATGTTGCGCGGCGTGATCCTGCGGCAGTTGAAGTGCATTGTGCTGGACCCATATGCCAACGCCTTCAACGACGGCCCCACGGGCAGCCAATGGGAAAGCGACCTCACGGACATGAAGCCCGAGCTGCACGAGCGCAAATATGAAATCGACTCCTTGTGCTACCCCATCCGACTGGCCTACGAGTACTGGCTGGTGACGGGCGACGACAGCATCTTTGGCGACCTGTGGCAGGAGGCCATGCAGGCGGTGTTGCGCACCTTCAAGGAGCAGCAGCGCAAGAACGGCGACAAGGGTCCGTATAAATTCATGCGCCGCGACATCGACGCCAAGTCGTCGCTCACGTGGTACGGCTGGGGACCTCCCGTCAATCCCGTGGGTCTGATTGTGTCGTGTTTCCGCCCCAGCGACGACGCCACGGTACTGCCGTTCCTGGTGCCCAGCAACTTTATGGCGGTGAGCTCGCTGCGCAAGGCGGGCGAAATCCTTGAGAAAGTGAACCGCAACATGGCACTAGCCACTCAATGCCGTGACCTGGCCCAGGAGGTGGAGGACGCCTTGCACAAGTATGCCATCGTGGAGCATCCCAAATATGGCAAAATCTACGCCTATGAGGTAGATGGTTGGGGTGGTCGCGTCCTGGCCGATGACGCCAATGTGCCCAGCCTGCTGGCAATGGGCTACCTGGGTGACGTGCCCATGGATGACCCCATCTACCGCAACACGCGCCGCTTTGTGTGGAGCGAGGACAACCCTTGCTTCTTCAAGGGCACGGCTTGCGAAGGAATCGGTGGTGCCCATACGGCTTATAACCTCATCTGGCCCATGAGCATCATGATGAAGGCCTTCACCGCCGACAACGACGAGGAAATTGCCTGGTGCATGCGCCAGCTGCTGACCACCGATGCCGGCACGGGCTTCATGCATGAGTCATTCCATAAAGACGATCCCACCCATTACACCCGCGCCTGGTTCGCTTGGCAGAACACCCTGTTCGGCGAACTGGTCATCCATCTGGTGGAGAACGGCAAGGCTAAGTTGCTGGTTCATTGCCTGGATTAGGTTTTAGGTGTTAGGTTTTAGGCTTTAGGTATTAGACTTTATTTATTTAGGTGTTAGCGGGTACCAAAAAGAGTTAAAGGCTAAAAAAGATTTTACAATCCCTATCAGACGTTAAAATGATAGGGATTGTAATTTTGTATTATTCAAAAACACTACCTTTGCGCCCAATTTATCAATACTATCATCTATAAACATGAAAAAAGAATACCTCCATTTGACGGACCAACAAATCGAATCCTTGAAAAGAAATGACTGTTGGGCACAAGACTGGAACGAGATACAAGTGACAGATGACTTTGACGTTAAGCGTTGTCATCGTGTACAATTTTATGGCTGGGCAAAACTTGGCAATAGCAAAGGTACAGTCGAGATTACCGAGGGCTTTGTGAAGAACTGCGGTATCTATAATGCTACCTTGCGCAACGTGACCATCGGTGACGGCTGCCTGATTGAGAACATCGGCAACTACCTGAACAATGTCAGCATTGGCGACGGATGCTATATTTCCAACGTGAGCACCATAGACACCAAGGGCCAGCCCAATTACGGGCAGGGCCACACCATTGCCGTGCTCAACGAGGTGGGCGACGGCAACTTGTTGCTACTCAACGAACTGAATAGCCAGCTGGCCGCTCTCATGGTCAAGCATGGTGACAACAAGCCGATGATGGAGGCCATCAAGCGGATGGTGGAAAAAGCTGTGGCCGACGCGCGTCCCGCTTGCAGCACCATCGGCAATCAGGTGCGCATCATCAACACGGGAGTCATCATCAACACCATCGTTGATGACGGTTGCCAGATCTGTGGCGTGTCGAGGTTAAGCAACTGCACCATCAGCAGTACGATAGAGAATCCCATCGTCATCCGCACGGGTGTCATCTGCGAGAACACCATCATCAGCGGCGGGTCACGCCTCAATGGCAGTGTCAAGTTGACCGACTGCTTTGTGGGCGAATCCTGCCACCTGGAGAATGGTTTCACGGCGGCAAGCAGCGTATTCTTCGCCAACAGTTATATGTCAAACGGTGAGGCCTGCGCTGCCTTCTGCGGCCCGTTCACGGTGAGCCATCACAAGAGTTCACTGCTCATTGGTGCCATGTTCTCGTTCTACAACGCGGGCTCGGCGACCAACTTCAGCAACCATGCCTACAAGATGGGTCCCATGCACCACGGCGCCCTGGAACGCGGATGCAAGACCGCGAGCGGAGCCTACCTGCTGCTGCCCGCCAACATCGGCTCGTTCAGTGTCCTGTTCGGCAAACTGATGTACCACCCCGACACGCGTGACCTTCCCTTCTCTTACCTCATCGCCTATGGCGACACGATGTACCTCAAGCCAGGCCGCAACTTCGCCACTGTGGGATTGTACCGTGACATCCGCAAGTGGCCCAAGCGTGACAAGCGCTACCGTGGCGAGCATCGCAGTGTGGTCAACTTCGACTGGCTCAGTCCGTTCACCATCAGCGAGGTGCTACGAGGCAAAAAGATTCTGGAAAACCTGCGCGCCGCCAGCGGCGACAACGTGAGCACCTACAACTACCACGAGTATGTCATCAAGGCCCCCTTGCTCCACAAGGGTATCAGATACTATGACATGGCATTGCGCATCTACATGGGTGCCGTGCTCAAGCGTCACAAACCCGTGCCTCCCGTCACTACCGCTGGCGAAGGTAACTGGATAGACCTGATGGGCCTGCTCATGCCGCAGAGTGCCGAGGACAAGATCATTGACGACATCATCAGTGGCCGTCTCGACAGCATCGAGGCTGTCAACGCCCATTTCAAGGACCTCCATGCCAACTACAACGAGTTACGCTGGTCTTGGAGTTACCGCATCATCCTGGACTACTACGGTATTGACGAACTGACTGAAGAGGCCGTAGAGCGTATCCATCAGGACTACGTGACCGCCCGTCGCGAGTGGATCGCCCTTATCCGCGAGGATGCCGAGAACGAGTTCACCCTGGGCGACATCGACCGCGACGTGCTCGACGACTTCGTCACCCTACTCGACCGCGAAGTAGACTTCGAAAACCAGAAACTGTACATGTAATTAGAGTTTAAAGTTTAGAGTTTAAAGTTTAAAGAATAGAGGTTGTGGAAGTCTTTCAATTTGAGAAACTTATAGCATGGAGGAAGGCGAAAAAGCTGACTCTTGCTGTATATTCACTTGCCGCTAAGTTTCCACAACATGAACAGTATGCTCTAAGTAGCCAAATAAGACGGGCTGCTATTTCCATCTCCTCAAATATTGCCGAAGGAACTGGACGAGCATCCATGAAAGAGAAAAATCATTTTCTTGAGATAGCGTTTGGCTCCTTGACCGAAACTTATTGTCAGCTGCTAATAGCGTCAGAGTTAGGATATATCACTGCCGATGAATTGAATAATGTTAAGCCTTTGTTCAAAGAGACATCGCGCCTAATAAGCGGACTGCGTAAAAGTTATGAATCGAATCATTAAACTTTAAACCTTAAACTTTAAACTTAAAGGGGCCGCACCAATTGGTGCGACCCCTTTAAAGTAGCGGGACTGAGAATTGAACTCAGGACCTCCGGGTTATGAATCCGACGCTCTAACCGACTGAGCTATCCCGCCATCATTGCAAAAGCGAGTGCAAAGGTACAACCAATTCCCGAACCGACCAAATTTTTTCGGGAAAAAGTGATTTTGACCATCAATTATTCTTCCAGAATGCCGGTGTGAAGATGACCAAAACCGTGAAAATCTCAAGCCTTCCCATCAGCATGAGGGCAGAGAGAATCCACTTGACAAACGCGGGCAGGATGCTCCAGGACATCGTCGGCCCAATTTCCAATCCCAGTGTGGGCCCCACGTTGCTGGCACAACTCAAGGCGATGGTAAACGAATTAGTGCTATCCACCCCCACCAGAATCATGATGAAATAGGAGATAAAACACAGCACAAAATAAACCATCAGGAACGCTATCAAAGTAATCTGGCCCGAAGCGTTGATCGATGAGTCGTTGACTTTGACCGGGAGAATGGCCTTGGGGTGAATGCGGTGCAGTATCTCGTTGCGCAGGATTTTCAAGGCGATGACACCACGGGCACACTTGAAGCCACCCGCAGTGCTTCCCGCACAACCACCAAAGAACATGCACAGGCTCAACACCACCCATGTGATGTGATGCCACTGGGCGGCATCCTCGTTGAACATGCCCGTTGTGGTGAGGAAAGAAACCACCTGGAACAGCGAAACCCTGATGGCATCGCCCAGCGAATAGTCGTTATACCGCAACAGGAACGCCACGATGATGGCTGACGATATCAGAGCCAACAAGGTATAGAAACGGAATTCGGCATTCTTGAGCAGATGCTTGATTTTGCCCTTGAACAGTGCGGCATAGAGCAAGGCAAAGCTGGCACCCGAAATAAACATGAACACGATAGCCGTCCAGTCAATGGCGGGATTATTGAAATAGCCCGTACTGGCGTCATGGGTCGCAAAGCCGCCAGTGGCCGTGATGGTCATGGCATAATTGACGGCATCAAACACGCCCATGCCAAAGAGAAAAAAGCAGAGCGCACAACCGGCAGTGAGCACCAGATATAAACCCCACAGGGCTTTAGCACTCATCGTGAGGCGGGGTTGCAACTTGGATTGGACAGGTCCCGTGGCCTCGGCAGCAAAAATCTTGATCGAACCGCCGACAAAAGAGGGCAAAATGGCGATGGTGAAGAACACAATTCCCAATCCGCCTATCCATTGGGTCAACGATCGCCACAGCAGCACCCCGTGCGGCATTCCTTCCACATGGTCGATTGTCGTGGCACCTGTCGTCGTCAAACCCGACATCGTTTCAAAAAAGGCATCCGAGACATTGTCTATATATCCGCCCAGCAAAAACGGCAACGAGCCAAATGCGGCGAAGGCAATCCAGACGACGGTCACGAGCAAGTAGGCATCACGACGGCTGAGGGCATTGGTCGCGCCACGACCCAGCAACACAAACAACAGTGCAACCACCAGAGTAACACCCACCGTGATAGCTAGCGGTATCAAGTCGTTCTCACCGCAGTACAGCGACACGATCAGGCACAACAGCATGAAAGCGGCCTCGATGTTCAGCAAGGAGCCTAAAATCCTGAATATGAGTCGGGTGTTAATCATTGCTCAGATAAAGATTTTCTCGATTTTGCTGATATCGGTATCATGGCAGAAGACCACCACATTATCCCCAGGCTGAATCTGCGTATTGCCATTAATCAGCATTCCCACGCCGTTACGCACCAGTCCGCCCAGTTCCACCGAATCGGGCAACCCCAAGTCACGCACGCGCTTGGTCGTGACGCGTGAGCCCTGGCTGGCCTTAAACTCGGCAACGTCGGCCTTCACCATCAACAGGTCACGGATGTTGCGCACATCACCGTTGAGCAGCAACTGATAGATGTAGCTTGCGGTCAAGGCCTGCTTGTTGATAATGGTTCCAATATCGGTATTGCCGGCTATACTCATGTAATCCATGTTCTCAATCATGGCTACAGTCTTTCTCACACCCAGCTCATGGGCGGTCATGCAGGTCAGGATGTTGGCCTCGGCATTGCCTGTGAGCGCCACCAGAGCCTGCGTCTGTTTCACGTTTTCCTCAAGCAGATTGGCCACCGAGCGTCCGTCTGCATTGATGACCATCACGCGGCTGGTGTCAATCATCCTGTTGAGTTCCTCGCAACGGGCAAAACTAGTCTCAAAGATTTTGGCCTTCATTCCTCGTGGCAACTTGTTAACCACACGGACCGCTGTCTTTCCACCTCCAACGATGATGATGTTCTTGACGTCTGGATAATGGTCTTTGCCGACGAGGCTCTTCATCTCGGGAATGAAGTCCTTGGTGGTCATGAAATACACATAGTCATCCGGTAACAGCATATCATCTCCCTTGGGAATGATGGTGGTAGTGCCACGCTTGATGGCAATGACATGATAGGAGTTGTCAGGCTTGCTGATCTCCTTGAGCGGCCGGCCCAAAATGGAGCACTCCTCCCTCAATTTGATGCCGAGCATCGTGAGGGCTCCGCCATACACATCCCAGCGCTGACGTGCCCACGACATCTTTAATCCTGAAATAATGTCCTGGGCGGCCAGGTCGTCAGGGTAAATAATCGACGATACGCCTGCATTCTTGAAGGCCTCAACGAATTGGGGCTGGGTAAATTCGGCATTCTCCACCCTTGCCACGGTCTGTTTGGCACCCATCGACTTGGCGAGCACACACAGGTTCAAGTTCAGGTTTTCGTCTCGCTTGACCGAGATGAAAAGGTCAGCGTTCTTTACGCCAGCATCCTTAAACGTCTGCAGGAGCGAATCTGAAGACGATTGGAATGTCTTGAGGTCACAATCCGATGAAATACGCTCCAGTTTAGCCTCATCCTCGTCAACGACGATGATGTTTTGCTTGATCTTGGAGAACAGTTCGGCAAGATGGGCTCCAATAGCATCGGCACCAACAATGATGACTTTCATAATCTCTGGATATTTGTTGGCCGCAAATATACGGGCACATTCTTGTTATATGCAAATATTTGAATGAAATTTTGTTAAAAACGCAGTTTTTTGCTTTTTCCAAGTTTTCCATTTTTCCGTTGCAGATAGTGTTGCGGAAAATGATTACCTTTGTGGCATGATGGAACAAGTAAAGAACAATCATAATATACCAGTGCTTGCGGCACCGCTGCAAGGAGTGACCGATAATGTGTGGCGCATGGCGCAGCACGAGGTGTTTGGCGGGGTGGATGCCTACTATGCCCCATTCATGCGTGTGGAGCGTGGCGAGGTGCGGCGCAAGGATCTGCGTGACGTGGAACCTGATCGCAATGCGGGCATCACGCTCATTCCCCAAATTCTAGCCTGCCAACCCGACCATGCCCTGATGATGGTAGATGCCCTCAAGCAGATGGGCTACACCCGCATCGACATCAACCTGGGCTGCCCCTTCCCACCCATCGCCATGCACCGCAAGGGATCGGGAATGCTGGCTTATCCCGATCTGGCAGAGGACCTTTTCAAGGCACTCGCTACTGTCGAGGGTGTGGAGTATAGCGTGAAAATGCGCATCGGCTGGGACAAGAATGACCAGTGGCGCGACATCCTGCCCCTCATGGAGATCATCAGACCTGTCAACATCGCCATCCATCCCCGCACGGGCAAGCAGCAATACAAGGGTGAACTGGATATTGAACAGTTCGAGGCCTTGCTCGCCGCATCGCCATGGCCAGTGATTTATAACGGCAGCCTGCGCTCCATCGAGGATATTGAGCAAACCGTTCAACGCTACCCCACCCTTGCCGCCGTGATGGTGGGCAGTGGACTGGCCGCCAACCCCGGAATGTTTGCCCCTATTGCCACACCCGACGACTACCGCCGCTTCCACGACCTGCTGGTGGAAGGCTACATCGAGCAGCTCAACGGCGGCGAAGCCCAGCTGGTGCGCCACCTGCAGGACATCTGGCAGACCTTCCTGCCCGGCACGGGCCACAAGCTCTTCAAGGCCATCCGCAAGTCCCGCACCCTCGACCAATACCAGAACGCCGCCTCGGCCGCCCTCGCCGACGTCGAGAACGCCCTTAACCCCACTCCTGACGAATATCCACATCAGCACCCTTCGCAGGATACTTAAGGCTGGAAACCCGGTTGACTTCAAGCTTTGGACAAAGTCAGGTGAGATCCAGCGCTGGCGCAACTGCATCCCCTTGCGCTACAACTTCTATCAAGGCACCCAGCAGTTCAAGCGGCTCGACTCTCACCAGATACGCCAGGCCCGCATCTGCTGCATCTTCAAGGTGAACGGATTGACTGTATTATTGTAACATTAATATTTACAATGAATCTTTAATATTATCCGTCATTTTCATTAGTAATGAAAGGACTGGCTTTTGATTTTAACTTTTTGAACTCTATTGTGTAATTAGAAACCAAGCTACGATCTTCTAGTTTGTTGATATTTTCATCATTCCGAAACGCTGCATTATTTGTCCAATTATAGGAGCCGCTCAATACGATTTGATTGTCAATGACACAAAATTTATTATGCATAATTCCACCCCTATCTCCACGTTTTGAATAAACCGGGATACCACCAAAGTCAGAATGATACTGTTCATTTATTGCATCACGATTGACTATCACACACACATCCAATCCCTGCTCATGCTTCTCCTTAAGTTTTTTAACAATCCTATCATTCGTTATCCATGCAACTGCAAGAAAAATTGATACTTTTGCCCATTCTAACTCTCCTATTATCAGATTCTCAATTTGTTTAAAACGGACATCATTTTGTGAATTAGGCTTTACCGTAATTTGTTCTTTCTTGGCAATTAAATTAAGTTGGGATTCAAAATGATCGGTTGCTTGTATGAGTTTACTATTTCTGAGAGCCTCTAAGTTCCCTAACCGATATAAGTCCGTTTCACTGGTGTATAAATACAATAGTCCATAAAGGATATCGCAAAAGTGTGAGTTGAATAGTACACTTTCTCCACTCCCAAAACTAATGTATTTACCATCTGTGGAATTGGGAGAGGTGCCATAAGGCTTTAATTCTAATATGCCATCACCATATTCGACTTCAGAAGTGGGAATCATAATTGGGACATTTACAATACGTCTTCCTATTTCTCGTCCTTCATCGTCAAGATCATATTCATAGTCCTCATATGTGTCTCCAGAATCCTCCATTACAGGATATGTTTCGATGTACACATTGCTAATTAACATGTTATTGTTTTGTATTAGCTCAAACGCTTCTATCGCTACTTTCAAATCAGATACTAAATCCGTATCATAATTATATAAGTATTTCATTTTTCTAACACCACGCCAGTGATTTGTATCACCCCAAGCTTTGATACAGTCAATGAAACCGTTTTCTTTTAATTCTTGAATATTCATAGCAATATTGGCAGTTTCTATGTTCATAATCGATCCAAACAAAATTCTCGACGCAAAGTTATGAAAATATATTTAATTC
>JAEEGL014469325.1_pt1 | contig 15228 bp, 11 predicted proteins | sample 9134231 | NCBI WGS metagenome assembly JAEEGL01 (sample SAMN16246548, study PRJNA631951) | gut metagenome | biome: gut microbiome; feature: rumen; material: fiber-attached | host: Bos | place: Iran: Karaj | collected 2018-10 | reverse complement strand
CGGCGCGTCCGGCGTCACGAGATCGAGGACCGGCCCCCAGTTGGCGTTGAACCCGCCCGCTTTTGCGTCCCGGACGATTCCCTTGGCGAAGGACCGGTAATACGCCTCCCTGTCGCAGGCCGCAAGGGCCAGCAGCGGAATCTCGGGCAGTTCGCTCCCGGGCGCGCCCTGTTCCATATCCGCCACGTAGAGGATCGGGCCGTCCGCCTTCTCCAGGACCTTCTGGAGCTTCGGGTCCCGCTTCCTGGGGCCCTGCACGCACCCCACCGCGCGCATTTTCACGAGCTCCCCGATGAACTCGAGATCGTCCTCCTGGAATCTCCGGAGGCACAGCACCATGCCGATCTTCTGTTCGAGGGTCATCTCTTCCGCAGTCCTGCTCATTTCCGGCACCCTCCTTCCGATCCTTTCCGTCCGAAGCCCCGCGTCATGACAGATAGACGTCGACGACAGTCACGCCGCCGGGCTGGATCTTGATCTCAAAACTCTTTCCCGCCTCTTCCTTGCCGTCGTAGACGTGGTGCAGGGACCCGGTGGCCGCGTCGACGAACCGGGGCGGCAGCACCGGGAACTTGCTGACGATCCTCACGTCCCGGATCTTCCTTTTCGCGGTGACGAACGCGCGGTGGTACTTCACCTCGCTGTCGTTGTACAGGAACAGCCGGTACGCCCCGTCCTTCATCTTGAGGATCATGCAGGGCTTGTTGACCCCGAAGAGACTGTCTTCCGCCTGGATGTGACCGAGCAGCAGGGCCAGGGCCGCCCGGAAGCCGGCGGTGACCTTGGCGAACACCAGGGTGTCGGTCAGGGTGTATTTCGGCTCCTCGATGCGCATCAGGTCCCCGGAGAGGTTCGGCGTTCCGTCGTCCCGGGACAGCAGTTCCCGGATCTTTTCCCGCACCTCGTCCGTCACGCCGCAGCCGAACGCGAACGCGGTCATGGGCCGGTCGCTGAAGGGATCGCGGAACGTGATCTCCGGACGGATCCCGTATGCCGCCGGATCGAACCCGCCGGCGGCGGTGCAGAGCACGCCGCCGCGGCCGTACGCCGCCACGGCCCGGATCTCATCCTCGTCCAGCATGTCCATGTTCGGGACGACGAGGGTCCCGCTGTAGCGCCCGAGGCCCTCCGGCGTGACCGCCGCCCCGCAGAGGGCGCCGCTTTTTCCCAGTTCGTAGAACAGCTTGAACGGGGTCCAGCGCCGGGTGGCGATGTATTCGCGGAGCATGCGCCTGTGGGCGGCGTCGGACCAGAACAGCGCGGGAGACATCGTCCGCTCCGCCTCTCCGGCGGAGAGCGCGATCTCCAGGCGCTCCCGTTCCCACTCCCAGTCGTGGCGCGGGATCCCCTCTCCCAGGCAGAGCAGGAAGCCGTCCAGCGCCCTGGAGGACCCGTCCCCGTCGGCGAGCTGGTACGCCATCATGGTGTACATGTCCCTTTCGTGCTGGCTGGGGAAAAGGTTCATCACGTTCCACTCTTCCGCCGCGTCCTGCAGGGACAGCATCGAGATCAGATGGCCCTTGGGAAGATACGCCGCGGTGACCGGCGCCAGGGCCATGTAGCGGTGGAAATAATAGGGCCGCTGCTCCTTCCCCTCGTCGGCGCCCCCGACGTAGCAGCTGGTGGGAAGGATGTTCGCCGTGATCGCGTCCACGCCGGCCAGGACGAGGCGCTTCAGGTCGATCCCGATGCAGTACAGCGTCTCGAAGGGATCGGTGCAGTACATCCCCAGGGCGAGGACCTCCTTTCCGATCGCGTGCACGCGGGCGCACAGCTTCCGGAAAAAGCCCTCCCAGCGCCACGCGTGGAACGACACCCACTCCTCCCGGAGCTCGGTCCAGATATAATCCGCCCGCAGGGCCTCCGCGGCCTGGTCGTCGCGTCCCATGGTGGCGGCCACGGGATCGGGCAGCGACGCTCCGGTGTGGTCCAGGAACTGCCCCACGATGTCCGAGGAGTACTCCATGCTGTGGAGCATCCCGCCTCCCGGCGGGCAGAACACGTCCCCCAGATGGATCCCCTTCAGCCCGTAGTCCTGCAGGGCCCGGCAAACCTGATCGATGAAGAAGTCCTCGTAATAGGTGCCGTCCTCGAACCGCTTGAGCGCGTAGAGCCCGAACGCGTTCTCCTTCCCGCCCCGCCCGTGGTTCATGATCTCCCGGTGGCCGCTGATCCACCCCCTGTGCAGCTTGTCCTTCAGATAGCAGCCGAACACGCTCGCATAGAGCCCGCAGCCCCGGTCGGAAAGGTTCCGAGCCAGGTCCCGGAGGTCGTAGTTCGTCCAGTCCTGCCGTTCCCGTTCCGTGTTTCTCGGGATCCCGTAATACGCGCAGTTGTCCGGCGGGAGGACGTACTCCTCCTCCATCCCACGGTGCAGATGGAAGAAATCGGGATGGAACAGCAGGGCGCAGATGCCGTCCGGCACGAACCCGGTCTGCGAGAGATACCGCTCGACCCCCTTGTCCGGATCGTCCCTGTCAAAGCCGAGCAGGCTGGTCCAGATCATGACCTTTCCGTTCTTCATCGGGAAAAACCCTCCTGTTCCGCAAATACGAATCTGAAGCATCCTGAATACAGCGTCACGCGCGCCGTTCCGTGAGGATGACGAAGCCGGTGCCGGGTCCGGCGAGGACCGTGAGCGTTCCGGCCTCCTGCCGGAACGCCAGATCCGCGCGCGCTCCGGTGGTCTCCAGCTCGCAGACGCGGGTGACGCGCCCGTCCAGCGGGACGGAGAACTGCCCGCTGTCCGTGTAGCCCAGATACTCCCCTTCGCGGAATCCCGGGCCGAACGTGTTCCCGCCTTCGGTGACGGTCCTGCCGCCTGCGGAGACCGTCATCTCGTCCTTCCCCTCGTCGTAGACGACCGTGCCGCCGTTTCCGAAGCGCAACGTATGGACGCCGCCGGCGCATTCGTAGCTGTCGTACGTCGCGTCGCGGACGAAGAGCATCGGGTAGACTTTCAGCCAGTACGTCCGCTTGAACTCCTCCAGCCGGCCGCTGCAGTAGTAGCCGATCCCGGGCGGGGTCAGCTGCGCCGCGTTCACGATCTCCTGATCTCCCTTGCCCGCGTCCGTGTAGTAGCAGAAGCCGTGATAGATCATCGCGAAAAGCGGGAAGAACCGCTCTTCCGTGAAGATCGGGCCCTGCCGCTCGACCAGCCGCCAGCACATCGGGATCTCCCCCGCGAACGGGTGGGAGACCCCCTCGCTGGACACTTCGATCCCGTACTTCCGGTATTCTTCGACGACCTTCTTCTTGTACTGCAGGGTCTCCTCCGCCGCGGCGGAGACCGCCGGGTCGAAGTCGTAGCGGCGGACCTCCTGGGCGAGGACGTCGATGTGGTGGACGTGCCCGGGCATCGGCAGGGTCCGGACGGTCCGCCGGACGCGCTCCTGCAGGATCCCCTTCTCAAAAGCCTTCTTGAACCCGGTGATGACCGACACGCCGGAGTTCCAGATCCACGCCTTGTAGTACCGGCCCTTCCCGTCCAGGGCGGCGATCCGCGGGTCGAAATACCCGTTGTGCTCGTACATGTCGTCGTAGTTGTCGTGGAACGCGAAGACCGTGTTGTACCGGGCGAGCGCCTCTTCGGCCGCCCGCGCCGCGTCTTCGAAGGAGCCGCTCCTGGCGCAGGTCTGGAACACGTCCGGGTAGCCCGTGTCGTGTCCCTCGTGCTGCCAGCCGCGCAGGATCATCTGCTGTCGCACGCCGCCGGTCAGGTTGTACATCTGCCGGGCGTACTCCTCCGCGCCGGCGAACGTCTGGGTGTCCCGGTATCCGGGCGCCTCGATCGTGAAGTAATACAGCACGGTGTCCCGGAACCGTTCGGACGCGCGCCGGAGCCCCCTGCGCAGGTACGGGAGGCAGTCCGTGAACGTCCCCGGGAGCGTCTTCGCGGTCACCTCCGGCGTGTTGATCACCCGCGGGGACGGCAGCTGCCCGAAGGCGCGGACGCGCCAGGTGAAGGTCACGCCGATCGAGGCGTACCTTTTCCCGGAGATCTCGCAGACGCTGAAATGGATGAGGTCGTCCAGATACGGGGTCTCCACCACCGTGGAGGCGTTCCCGTCCGTGAGGATGCCGAGGTTCCTGACGTAGTACTTCTGGGCGTAGCCGTACGGGGCGGACCGTTCCGCGTCGATGACCTTCCCGCCGCCGTTCAGGGTGACGAGCGTGTGTCCCTCGGCCAGGAACAGGTTCCGCGCCTCCAGGTCCAGGAACTCGAAGCCGGGCGTTTCCCGCACGCCGCAGACGGAATGGACGCCGTCCGAGACGCGGTATTCGAACGAGACGCAGCCGAGATCGTACGTCCGGTTCTCCCGCAGCGTGACCGGGAACGTGAGGACCGTGTCGGAGCCGGCGTCCCTGACGCGGGCCAGGCCGGCCGTCCGGGCGCGGTCCGCCCCGCCCTCCCCGCAGACGGTGCCGAGATCCGCGGACACCGGTCTCCGGTTCCGGGAGACGAACAGCTCGGCGACGCCCTTGAACGCGACCTCGATGTCGCAGACCTCCGACCGGACGACTTCCCGGGGGCCGGCGAAAAAGCCGGCCGGGCTGCCGTCTTCCCCGCAGAGGCCGACGAAAACGGTGTAGGTGCCGCCCCACATCGTGTCGGGGAGCCGGACCGGGATCGTGTGGCAGTAGGTGGCGCCCTTCGCATAGGTGTACGGCTGCGGATACGGATCGCTGTCGAACCGGTAGCGCTTCTGGCGGTCCGGATCGATCCGCTCGTAGCCGAACTCCAGGTCCGCGAACAGGCGCAGCGGCGCGGAGGCCGGCGCGTCCTCCAGCGCTTCGAACGCGCATCGGACGTACAGGGTCTCTCCGGGATACAGATAGCAGCTGGAGCATTCTGCGTTCATCAGTCGGATGTTCACGACGGCGCCCTCCGTTCCTGATCCCAGGGGATCATCCTTGTTTTTCAAAGTCGGTCAGCGGGAATTCCCAGTCCTCCCGTTTCCGGAAGGGCGTCCGGTATTTCCGGCTGAGGAGCCCCTTCTCCTCCAGGTGGCTGTAGCACGCCATGTCGCAGGCGCGGCCGCAGATGGAGCAGCGGAAGGCGTGCTGCGCCGGCGGATAGAACTGCGTTTCCCGGAGCACGGTTTCCGCGGCGTCCCTCGTCAGTTTCGCGGTCCCGCCGATCACGTCCATGCGGTTCTCGAGGTCCGGATAGGCGTCCGGCGGCATGAACGGGTTCCGGGTCCCGTTGGCGCCGTTGTAGTAGACGGCGCACTGCCAGTCGTCCACCGTGCCGTTGTCCCGGATGGCGTGTCCCGGACACGCTTCGGCGCAGGCGCGGCAGCCGTCGCACAGATGCGGCTCTTTACGTTCCGTCTCCTCCAGGACCGCGTCCGTCAGGACGAAGCAGTAGCGGACGAACGGCCCGTAGGCGTCCGTCAGCAGCACGTGGTTGAGCCCCAGCTCCCCGAGACCGCACCGGACGGCCGACGCGAGGAAATCCATCTGGACTTCCCGCGTGCGTCCCCGGACGACCTCGTCGTATGCCACCTCGGGATTGGTGCCGTCCTCGGACGCCAGGATGGTCTCGTGGCGCCGCTGCGGCAGCCCGAGATACCCGTGCTCCTCCAGATAGAGCGCGGTCTTCAGCGCCGCCATCGGCATCACGGTCTCCTCCATGTTTTCGACGCCCATGGTGGTGTACTGGTAGTAGGTGGTCCCCTCCAGGACGCCGCGGAACGCGCCGCGGAGCACCTGGAAGCCCAGCGCGATCACGGAGCGGACCTCCGGCAGGATGCGGAAGATGGGGTCGTCCGCGGGGAACCGCGAGGCGCTCGCCACGGCGAACAGATCCGCGTTTCCCGCCCGTGCGGCCTGCTCCGCGCCCCGGGTCAGCAGATGCCGCCAGCAGGCGACGTCGCACGGCCTGCCGCACAGGCACGGCTGATATCCCCACATCGTGTTCGGGAGATCCTGAAGGGTCGGGTCGGCGCCGTCCGCGTTGCGGTAGTGGCGGTGGCACGCGTGGGTGTCCAGCCCCTGTTCCGAGATCGCCCCGCCGGTACATGCGGCGGCGCACGCCATGCACCCGTCGCACAGGGGCTCCGTCACCGGCGGATCCGGGTCGAGCGGCGCGTCCGTGATGATGAAGCAGTACCGCATGAAGGGGCCGTACTTTTCGTTGATGATCTTTCCGTTTCTGGCGCGGCATCCGATCCCGCAGGCCTCGGCCGCCCTTCCGAAGTCGATGATCACGTCCGGAACCGGTTTTCCCGGCGCGACCGCCTCGGCGTGGACCAGCTCGTAGGTGCCCTTCACTTCCGGGTTCGTCTCCTTGTCTCCCCGGATCCGGAGATTCGGCACGGATTTCTGCAGGCACGCGTCGTAGCCGGCGTCCTCGATCATGCCGCCCATCTTCAGCAGGAAGATTTCGGCCATCTCTTCGTCGATGTATTTCACGCCCAGCGTGGTGTAGGTGTAGTACTGGTTCCCGTGCTCCATGGCGCGGTACAGGCCGCGGGGCACCGCGAAGCCGAAGCCGATGATCGACCTGGCCCACGGCAGGATGCTGCGCGGATCCCTCTGGGGGTCCTCCGCGTCGTAGCGCGCGCCGATGCCGACAACCTGCGCGCCCAGTTCCAGCGCGCGCCGTTTGATCCGTTCAGACGTCAGTTCCATATCCGTCACCTGTCCATCTTCCAGGCTTTTCCCGTGCGGAGGGGTTTTTCGAACCTGCCTTCCAGGCAGCCGCCCTTTTTCTCCAGCATGGAGACGCACCCGCGGATACAGCCCCCGCACTTGGCCATGTTGTATCCCACCCAGCTCGGAAAGTACTGCTGGAGGGCGCCGTAGACCTTCACGACTTCGTGCTCATCCGCCTTCACGTCCTCCTTCGAGAACAGGTCCAGCGCGCCGTCCCTGTTCTCCTCCCAGACCTCCCTGGGGACGAACGGGTTGTAGTATTTCCCCGCGTGGGTGTAATAGGCGTAGCATTTCCACATGTCGGTGTCCGCCCATTCGATCATCTTTCCCTCCATCTCCACGCGCACGGTCTTCCCGGACCCGATGGGCGGGATGCACCCGCCGGGGCACTCCCGGACGCAGGCGCCGCATCTGCGGCAGAGCGGCTTTCCGGAATACATCTCGTCGTATTCCAGGACCGCGTCGGTGAAGAGGAACGCCACGCGCTGCAGCGGACCGAACTCGGGCGTCAGCAGGAGCTTGCTCCAGCCGATCTCCCCCAGTCCGCACGCCACTGCGGCGAGACGGAAGTGGAACTGCAGGTCCGGGCAGGCGTTGCCGGGGCGGACCGGACGGGTGAACTGGACGCTGCGGTGGTGCGCCGTCGCGGTGCGGGCCTGGTCGTTCACCTCGATCTGCTCCTCCGGGGAGATCGTGTTGCCGGGAGCGCCGTCCATGTCGGACACGGCGCCGCGCGCCCCCGTGTTCCGGTAGACGAACGCCTCGTATCCCTCCGATTCGATCAGTTTCCCGACCTGGTACAGCACCTGCGGGGCGAAGATCTCGTTGATGCCCCCGTACGCCATGGACGGATACTGGAAAAACTGCGTCCCCTCCTCGATCCCGCGCTGGACGCCGCGCGGGATCCGGAACACGAATCCGACGCAGCTCTTCGCCTCCGGGAACAGGAGCCTCGGGTCCATCTCCCTGGGCGCGCCGGCAAAGCGGTGCATCGGCGCGATCCCGCACTTGTCCGCGCCGGCCGCCAGCGCCGCGGACTTGATCATCTCTGCAGTCAGCATTCCGATCCCTCCCGTCAGACGTTGTCCGTTTCCAGTTTCACGAGCCTCGGGGGCTCCCCGTTCTCCAGCACATACGGATAGACGGACTGCGCCGGCTCCAGCAGCGCCAGAAGGTCTCCCGCGTAACGTCCCTCCGCGTAGCTGCGCAGGATCTGCGCGGGGGCGCGGCTGACCCGGGTGGCGAGCTTCACCGCGGCGATGTACGGCTCGTACTTCGGGATGTCCTCCGGGCGGATGAAGTTCAGCCGCGTCAGGACCATCTCCCGGTTCTCCGGCTTTCCGAAATACTCCCGGCACAGCCCCTTGAACGTGTAGGCGTTGTCCATCTGCCGGATCCCGTCCTCATGAGCGACCAGGCTGTCGTGGTAGTGCCGTGCGGGGCAGTGGTTCATGCAGCCGCTGTTGGCCAGCAGGTACAGGAGCTTGCCGTTCCGCTCGCACCACGCGTGCAGCGCCCGGATGCGGTCCAGATCCCGGTTGTATTCGCGTTTGACGTAGAACCCGTCGAAGAGGTCCCCGAGATACTCCATGGCCTCGACGGTGCCGATCTCCATGTTCACGGAGGCGCGGACGTGGAGATCCGGGAAGTTGTCCCTGACGAATCGCGCGATGGTCGGGGACGTGGTGGTCACGGAGGCCAGGCCGAAGCGGGAACGCACGTAGTCGGTGACGTCCCCAATCTTCTCATACAGGGACCGTGCGAGGCTCTTCTCTCCGTAGCATTCTGCGTTGAACAGGAGGTTCAGCCGCACTCCGGCGCCGGAGAGCCTGCGGAGCGCGTCGAGCTGGAGCTCCATCGTCTCCCAGGGCGGCAGCCCCTTCCCCGTATCCGCCCGGCCGCGGCCGCTGGCCATATCCCCCCAGGAAAAGTAGACCTCGTCGATCTTTCCCCGGTATTTCAGGATCTCTTCCAGAAAGCTCTCGTCTCCGTACTGGAGACCGACGGAAAACTTCAAGGATCACGCCTCCCTTGGAACAAGCCCGGATCCCTCGTCAGATCCTTCATCCAGTTGAAACTGTTGATCTTGAAGACCGCCACGATGCACTTGAGGATCTGGTCGCACTTGAGGCAGGCGAACACGACCCAGGGCGGCGCCCCGAGGAACGCCGCGAGGATCGCGGACGGCAGGACGACCAGAAAGACGAAGATCGTGTCGTTCTTGAAGACGAAGTCGATGTCCCCGCCGGACTTGACGAGCCCGAAGAGGCACGCCGCCTGGTAGCACGTCCCCACGGAGGTGACGGACAGCACCAGGCAGAACTGGCGCGCGTAGACCGCCGTCTCCGCCGCGATGCCGGTGTACAGGGAGATGAACGGGCCGTTGAGGAGGAACACCATCCCGCCCGTGAGAAGGCCGATCCCGAGAAAGAGGATCTGCGTCGTGCGGGCGTACTCCTTCATGAGGTCGTACTTCCCCGCCCCGATGGTCTTCCCCGTGATGATGCCCACCGCGGCGGCCATCCCGTTCATAGTGACGAAGGCCAGGGTGTTGAGGGTGTTGGCGATGCTGACCGCGGCGATTACATACTGGTCGAACCGGCCCATGATCATGGAGTTGCCCATCATGTTGACGCTCCAGATCACCTGCCCCCCGACGAGGGGGAGCCCGCAGCGGATGAAATCCCGGCGCAGCACCCTGTCCGTCGTGAGGAGATCCGCGGGCTTCAGCTTCAGCCTCCGGTCGACACGGAAGACGTAGACAACCATGACTGCGGTCTCCACGATGCGGGAGATCAGGGTGGCGACGGCGGCTCCCGTGACGCCCATGGCGGGGAGACCCAGCTTCCCGAAGATCAGGACGTAGTTCAGTCCGACGTTGACGACGAGAGAGATGCCGGAGACCACCATGCCGATCCGGGCGACCTCCACGCTGCGCATCGCCGCGATGAGGGACTGGGTCAGGCAGAAGAAGATATAGGAGAAACAGACGATCCTGAGATAGACCGCGCCGTCCGCGATGACGGGGGCTTCAGAGGTGAAGATCCGGATGATCTGCGATGGGACGGCCGCGCACACCGTCGTGAGGACGGCCCCGAAGAGAAGGGAGAAGTGCACGCCGATGGAGATGATCTTCCGGATGCTCCCGGTGTCGCCCTTCCCCCAGTACTGGGCGGAGAGGATCAGGATCGCCCCCTCGATCCCGCCGGAGAAGAGCTGCAGGAGCGTCTGGATCTGGCTTCCCATGTAGACGCCGGAGATGGCGGAGTCGCCGAGGGCTCCCACCATCAGGTTGTCCGCGAAGGTGACCAGAAACGTGATGAGGTTCTGCAGGGCTACCGGGATGGCAAGGCGGACCAGGGAGCGGTAGAACTCCCTGTCGCGGGTGATGTACACGGTATCGGCGCTCATCTTTCCACCTCACTCGGAACAGACCCGGCGTCCCTCGCCGGATCCTTATCTCTCCCTGGCGCGCCGCCTTTTTTCTTCTTCGTATTCTTCCCGGATGACGTCCCACAGCTCTCCCGCCCGGCGGACGTCCTCGCTGCTCGACGGTACCCCGGCGTCGTACCGGGCGCGGATATAGAGCGCCCGAAGTTCCCCGGCCTTTTCGCTGTCCGCCAGCCGCCTGGAGGCCGTGAGAGCGTCCTCCGAGGTCGTCTGCCGGTCGATGCGGATGCCGTTCCGCCGGATATAGGACAGATATTCCCGGTAGATCTCCCGGATCCGTTCGTTATTCGTGCGGACGTTCCGTTTCCGTTTCGCGTTTCCACCCTTCCCGGGGACGGATCCCTGCCGGAGCGCGGCCTCGTAATCCGGATCGCCGGCATAGCCGCCGGTACGGATCTTTTTCACCACCCTGCGCGTCAGGCGGAAGATGAGGATGAACAGCGCCAGGACCAGAAAGGCGAGCAGGATGTACGTCAGCGTCTCCGCCCAGGCATAGTCCTTCGGCTCGGCGGAGAGCGCGGACTCGGATCCCGGGACTCCCCTGAGCTCGGGAACGGGCGTGGGTTCCGGCGACACCTCCGGCTCTTCCGGCTGTCTCCAGATTGGGAGCCGCGCGATCTGTGAAACCAAGTGGATCAGGGCGCTTATCAGCAGGCCGAAGGGAAGGGCGAGCGCTTCCAGGAGCTTTCTCGAAGCTACCAGCAGCTTCCAGAGCAGGAAGCACGCCAGTATGCCGCTCAGCCCGGCGGCGGCGACCTCCGCGACGTTCATCAGCCTCAGCCCCGCGCCGGCTCCCGCGCCCAGCCGTTTCCGCCGGAGGACGAGGACGCCGCAGACCAGATACGCCGATGCGCACAATACGGAGACCGTGCTCACGGGCAGGCCGTCGATCCTGCGGGAAAGGCTGACGAGCAGGAGGATCGGCATCAGGGCGGCGGGGATCCCGAACCAGTATTTATAATCCTCATAGAAGATCTCGTTTTTGCCGGAGACCGAAAGAACGAACCAGACGAGCAGCGCCGGTACGGTAAAGAGCACCTGCGCCTGCGTTTCTGCCGCAAGGAGGCCCAGCGCCGGCAGCAGACCGCAGAGGATCCGGACCGCCGCGGGCCTGGGTTTCCCCAGGATCAGCGCGGAGAGGGCCGTCAGCGAAAGCTCCGCGGCGACGATCGAGCCGGTGATCCCGCAGGACGGGAAAAGGGCGGCGAAGGCCAGAAAGGGCAGGAGATCGCAGACGGCTTCCAGGACACGGGAAAGCACCATCTCAGCCCACCTCCGCTTCCAGCACGCAGGGCTCGAGGCTGCTGTGCTGCAGCAGGCGGCCGAGGGAGGCACGGTTTTTCGCCGACAGGGGCGGACTGATCAGGATATAGCTGCTGTTGTTCTTCCTTTCCCGGATGCAGCGGTCGATCAGCGCGTCGAAGGACGTATAGGAGACCAGCTCCGAGCGCCCCAGATCCGTCATCAGCGCCCGCACGTGCGTCCGGCCGAAGCCCGCCCTGCGGCTGCCGATGTCTCCGTTGGACAGGAAACGGTAGGGGATCCGCTGTTCCTCCAGCTGCTCGCAGACCGTCCGGACGATCTCCAGGCTCTTTTCCTTTTCCGCGTCGGTCCCCGAAGCCATGTTCAGCACCACCGCCACGTCGGTGTCCACGGTATAGTCGCTGTCCTTCACCATCAGCCTGCCGGCCCTGGCGCTGTGGGGCCAGGAGATCTTTTTCATCGGTTCGCGTCCCGTATAATCCCTAAGGCCGACGGTGAGCACGGGATCCTCGAGAATGAAGCGCCGGACGGAGATGTCGCCGATGTAGCCGCCCAGCGTCCGGAGGACCTTCTCCTCCCGGCATTTCCGGGGCATCACGGTGATGCTTCCGCCGATCTGGTGCGAAAGGATCCGGGACCGGAACCCCAGAAAATCACCGGTCTCCAGGAACAGTCTGCCGCCCGGGTAAACGCCCCGGCGCGGGAGGGTAAAGAACAGGGTATGCCTGCTGCTGTGATGGGGCATCAGGCTCAGGCGCCAGGATTCGTGGTTGCCGTCCTTGCCTTCGATCGCCGCGCCCTCCGGCAGCAGCACCGCGGCGGAGACGTACACGGCCGGCAAAAACCAGGTGTTGACGATCCCGCCTGTATAAGTGATCTTCTCGCCGGGCTCGGCCAGCTCCGCATCATAGCCGCCCCGATAGCGCAGATGGCCCGGGATCCTGGGGGACACGACGAACTGCATGATGATCGCCGCGGCCGCGAGCCCGAGAAATACGACTGCGATCATATGGTCTCCAGAGGCACGTTCACCTCCGACAGGATCCTCTCCACGAGCCGTGCCGGATCCTTGTGGCTGTCCGACGAGATGCGCAGGCGGTGGGCCAGGACCGGGACGGCCTCCTTCTTGACGTCCTCCGGAATGACGTAGCTCCGGCCCGCCATGGCGGCGGTGATGCAGGCGGCCTTGTACAACGCCAGCGTTCCCCGCGCGGAGACGCCGTTCACCTCCGCCGTGCCGGTCCGGGTGGCCTCCACCAGGTCCATGAGGTAGGCCTTCACCTCCCGGGAGACCGAAACGCCAGCGATCTCCCGCCAGGCCTCCGCCGTCTCCTCCCGGCCCACCACCGGCCGAAGATCGCCGACGATGTCCTTCGCGTCCCTGCGTCCCATCAGCGAGATCTCCTGCTCCCGGTCCATGTACCCCAGGCTGAGTTTCATGAAAAAGCGGTCCAGCTGCGCTTCGGGCAGGGGAAATGTGCCGTAGGACTCGATCGGGTTCTGGGTGCCCATGACGATGAAGGGCTCCTCCAGCCGGAACGTCTTTCCGTCGGCCGAGACCTGCCGCTCCTCCATGGCCTCCAGCAGGGCGGACTGGGTGCGGGGCGTCGCCCGGTTGATCTCATCCGCCAGGACCACGTTGGCGAATACGGGACCTTTCCGGAACGTGAAATCCCCCTCCTTCTGGTTGTAGAAGTGGATCCCGGTCAGGTCCGAGGGCAGCAGGTCCGGCGTGAACTGTATGCGGCTGAACTCCCCGCCGACGCTGTTGGCAAACGCACGGACGAGCATGGTCTTGCCTGTCCCCGGCAGGTCCTCCAGCAGGACGTGCCCCTTCGCGAGAAAGCACACGACGACCTGCCGGATCACCTCGTCCTTCCCGACGATCACCCTGCCTACGTTCTCGACGATCCGTTCGGTATAGTCTTTGACTGTCATAACATTCTCGGCGGCGGAAACTCATGACTTCAGTCATGCAGAGGAGACGCCGCCCTCCTTTCCGGAATTGATCCTATTATAAAGCAGTTTTGGCAACTGTGGAAGACCGTTTTTGCCCGGCCTGCCCTTTGTCCGGGCGCCGCCCGTGCCTTTTCGGACGCCCCGGTGCCGGCGCCTGCCGGACGTGCGGCGCTCCGTCCGCTCACTCCCGCACCAGATCCGGGAAAAACGTATAGGGGGCGTTGGTGATCCCCGCGGCATCCAGACCGCCGTCCCACTGAAAATCCGGCAGATAGTGCCGGCCGATCCAGTCGATCATGGCCTCCGCCGTCTCTGCGGCCCAGGCGTCTCCCAGCAGGGCCTGTACGGCGTTGAGCGCGAACATCCCCTCCCGGATGTTGTGCTCACAGAAAAAAGCCGGCTTCCTGGCCCGGGGATCGGCCCGGTTGAGCGGCAGGGGCACCGCCCCCGAAAAGGAGAACCGTGCCGCTGCGGCATCCTGTTCCACCGTCTCCTGCGGGATGGCGAGGCCGGCCCGCTTCGCCCGGAACATGGCGTTGAGATGCCGCCCGGGCACGTGGGATTCGCTGTGGTACCGACTGAATGCCATCTCCGCGGTCGGCCATGCCATGGCCGCGAAATAAGGCACGCCGTCTTCCGGGTTGATCACGGAAGACATCGTCTTCAGGGCAAGCTCCGCAGCTCCCCTGAGATCCGAATGGTTCACGTCCCGGAGCATCCCGATCTCCCCTTCGTTCCGCTGTCCGCGCTCCGGCCTTCAGGCCGGCCGGATCCGGCCGGCGCGTCTTTTTCGCTCTGCAGACGGCGCCGCTCCGCCCGGCGGACGCGGTTCACATGCCGTTCGAAGTCGCCGCTGTCCAGGAGCCTTGCCAGCACCAGCTGCTCGAACACGGGCACCGTGCAGGAGCAGAACCCCAGGCGCTCCCGGAACGCCCCGGCCAGCGCGGGCGGCAGGACCATGTATCCCACGCGCAGGCCCGGCGCGATGGTCTTGGAGAAGGAGTTGAGGTAGATGACCCGTCCCTCCCCGTGGGAAAACAGGGTCTCCTCCGGCTTCGTGGAGACGGAGAACTCCGACTCGAAGTCGTCCTCCACGAGATACCGGTCCCCCCTGGCCGCCCACCGGAGATACTCGTGCCGCTTGGAGGCGGAGGCGGTGACGCCACTGGGAAAGCTCCGGTACGGGGTGACGTGGAGGACCTCCGTGTCCGTGGAGCGCAGCGCCGCGCTCTCGATGCCGTCCGCCCCCAGCGGCAGCCTCCGGTACCGCACGCCGCTCACCCGGTAGATCTGCTCGATCCTGTGGTAGGACGGGGATTCCATCCCGTAGATCCGGTCCCGGCCCAGAAGCTCCACCAGAAGGCGGTAGAGATACTCCGCCCCGGCGCCCAGGACGATCTGGTCCTCGTCCACGGAGATGCCTCTCCCCCGCCGGAGATACTGCCGCAGGGCGCTCTTCGCCTCCGGGCAGCCGGTGCCGGGCGGCCGGTCGAGGATGGCCTCCCCCGCGTCGGTGAGGACGGCGCGCATGGTCTTCGCCAGAACGGAGACCGGGAACACGGACTCCCCCGGGCCGCCCCGGGGACGGATCCCCGTCCCGGCGGGCGGGGCCGCGGGCCGCGCGAACCCGTCGTCCGTCCGGAAGATCACCACGTATCCGCTGCGCTCCCTTCCCTCGCAGTACCCCTCGTCGCACAGGAGGGCGTACGCGTGCTCCACCGTGACGGTGCTCACGGCCGCCGCCTCGGCGAGCACCCGCCGGGAAGGCAGCTTCGAGCCGTACGGATACACGCCTGCCACGATGTCGTCCCGCAGCAGGCGGTAGAGCTGGAGATAGGCCGGCGCCCGGTCGGATTCCGAGATCCTGTAGTTCATCTGGTATTATAATATTCTCCT
>JAEEGL014270627.1_pt1 | contig 15228 bp, 14 predicted proteins | sample 9134231 | NCBI WGS metagenome assembly JAEEGL01 (sample SAMN16246548, study PRJNA631951) | gut metagenome | biome: gut microbiome; feature: rumen; material: fiber-attached | host: Bos | place: Iran: Karaj | collected 2018-10 | reverse complement strand
GCGAGAATTCTGACAACTGACCAGGGGACGATTCTCCGGCAAGATTTCTGACAACTCGCCAGAGAACCGTCCCCTGGCGAGTATTCAGACAACTTGCCGGAGAACCGTCCCCTGGCACCTAGCTTTTTTCGAAGACCATGTCGGTGAGGGCGTCGCCGACGAGCTCCTCCGGCCGGACGTCGGGACGGATCCACTCGCCGATGAGCCTCTCCGGCAGGATGAACGGCATCCGGTCATGGATGAACCGGATCTCCTCGCCGGGCTCTCTGGTCAGGATCACGAAAACGGGAAGCCCCTCCTCGATGCGGTAGAGCCCGCACAGCCAGGTCATGGACGAGCCTCTCGGCTGGATCGCATATTTCTGGCCTGTGCGCGTTTTACCGTCGTTCCCGGCAAGATGCTCCCACTCAAAATAACTGGTTGCCGGCACAATGCAGCGCCGCCTCTCCCATGCTTCCTTAAACGTCGGCTTTTCGGCCGCGGTCTCCACCCTCGCGTTCATTAGGAGCGTCTTCCCCGAAAACCCCCATTTCATAGGAAAAACCGCGCGATTTCCTGAGCGGTTCGACGCGATGACCGGCACCACGTTCGTCGGCCGGATCTCCCCGGCCGTGGTCACCGACGTCTTCTCCCGCCACCTTCCCATCAGCGCGGAGCGGCTCATCTCCTCAATTATCTCCCTGGTTTCCAGCGCATCCTCGAGCCAATACCTGCAGCACATGCTTTCTCTCTCCCTTCTTTACCAATTCGAATGCCGGAGATTCAAAACACCAAATCCGCTGATCCTCAGCTCCGTATTTCCATAAAACCGCAAAACCTCAAACGCATTATTATTGATGAAATTTGCCCCGCAGGCATTGATTTCGCGCAATTAAGTGACTTACAATTAATTTTGGCATTGCGCCAGTTTTGTCGGATTCCAAATTCCTATACAAACATTATAACTTAGGAGGCCCAAATGGAATTTACAATGATCGAAACCGGCTGGCTGTCTCTTCTGCCACCCATCATCGCCATTACTCTGGCACTTGTGACCAAGGAGGTTTACTCCTCCCTGTTCATCGGCCTGTTCTCCGGCATGCTGATCTACAGTTTTGCCGGCGGCGGGACGATCGTCTCCGCCGTGGCGACCACCTTTGACATGATGTACGCCAAAATCGCGGACAACGCCTACATGATCATCTTTCTCGCGCTGCTCTGGGCCGTGGTCGTGCTGGTATCCCGTTCCGGCGGCAGCGAGGCCTACGGAAGGTGGGCCCAGAAACGGCTCAAAACACGCCGCTCCGCGGCTTTTGCCACCTCACTTCTCGGCGTGCTCATCTTCATCGACGACGGCTTCAACTGCCTGACCGTCGGAACCGTGATGCGGCCGATCACCGACCGCCTGCGCATCTCCAGGGAAAAACTTGCCTACATCATCGATGCCACTGCCGCACCTGTGTGCATCATCGCGCCGGTATCGAGCTGGGCCGTCGCCGTGGCGAGCGAGGTGAGCGAGACAGGCGGCTTCAACATTTTCCTCTCCACCATTCCTTATAACCTGTACGCGCTCCTGACCATCCTCATGGTACTCTTCGTCTGTTTTACCGGGCTGGATTTCGGTCCGATGAAGCGCGCGGAGGAAGAGGTGATGAAGGCGGAGGCGCAGGCGGAGGAAGAAGCCGGTAAGGAAGCCGGCAAGGGCCGCGTCATCGACCTCGTACTTCCGATCCTTGTCCTCATTGTCTGTGCCATCCTCGGTATGGCCTATGTCGGAGGCTTCTTCGACGGCACGTCCTTCTCGGAAGCCATCGGCGAAAACCCGACCGCCGGCCTTACACTCGGCGCTTTCGCAGGCCTCGTCACGGCGTTCATTCTGTACATTCCGAGAAAACTGATGACCCCGAAGGAGTTCATCGACAATGTCGTGAGCGGCATCGGGAGCATCGTCCCGCCCATGCTGATCCTTGTGCTCTCCTGGAGCCTCGGCGGCGTGTGCAGGCAGCTCATCGGCACCGGCATTTTTATCTCCGGCTTTGTCTCCTCCAGCAGCCTGCCGCTCGGCTTCCTTCCGTTCCTCATCTTCGTCGTTGCGGCGCTCATGAGTTTTTCCATGGGCACCTCGTGGGGAACCTTCGGCATGCTGATCCCCATCGTGACCATGATCTGCGCCTCCGACGGCGCGGGGCAGCTGCTCATTCCCACGCTCGGCGCGACGCTGGCCGGATCTGTGTACGGCGACCACTGCTCGCCCATTTCGGATACCACAATCCTCGCCTCGACAGGCGCGTCCTGCAAGCATATCCGTCACGTTGAGACCCAGATGCCTTACGCGACGCTGGTCGCCGCGCTCTGCGCAGTCGGCTACCTCATCGCAGGCTTCACTCTCACTCCCTGGATCGCGCTCATCGTCAGCGCGTTCCTGCTTATCGGCGCGCTGTTCATCCTGCACCGCCGCACCGCATAAAAAGGTACCAGGGGACGGTTCTCCGGTTAGTTGTCTGAAAATAAACCAGGGGACGGTTCTGTGGCGAGTTGTCAGAAAACTCGCCGCAGAACCGTCCCCTGGTCAGTTGTCAGAATTCTCGCCGGAGAACCGTCCCCTGGCACCTTCCTTTATTCTCTCGCGGCTTCGACCGCCGTACGGATGCGCCACACAGGGATTTCCGTGGGGAGCGTGCAATCCGCTCCAAGGATGAATCCGGTCTTTCCGAACCCGTCAATAACCTTACGGACAGCCTGCCGGATCTCCTCTTCCGTGCCCTCGACGAGCACTCCGCTGCGGTTGGCAAGTCCGCCCATCACCGCCGCGTCCGGGAACATTTTCCTTCCCTCCTCCAGGGACATCGGCGCCTCATAGACACCCCAGTTCACCACATCGCTCAGACCTGCGTAGCTTCTGTAGCGATCCATATTCAGCCTGTCCTTGCAGATATGCAGGAACACGTCGCACTTCGTCTCCCTGGACACCTCCAGGATCTCCCGGTCGAACGGCTGCACCGCCTGCGCGAACTGCGCGTCCGTGTAATAGCGGTACTCCCCGCCGAGCGCCGCGTAATAAATCCCGTCGCAGCCCGCTTCCGCGCACGCGCGGACCAGCTCGCAGAGGGTTTCCGTCACCCGCTTCCCCGCCTCAAGGTAAGACGCAGGGTGCATCCGGAGAAGTTTTGCCTCGTTCTCCCGACCGCCGTCGTACCCGTAGCTCGCCTCCATCGGATGCAGCATGCTCGCGCAGACGCCATGCACCGTGGCAAGAAGATACGCGTCCGGCTCGGCGTCCCTAAGGCGCCGGATCAGCTCCGCCTGGTCCCGGATGAACCGCGCCGACCGGTCATAAGCCGGGAGTTTTTCCCAGTCGGCCGCTGTCTCCACACGCCCGATGTCGGGAATCAGATTTTCGTTCATCACCTTCAGGATATCCGTATCTGTCGCATGATAAAACTCAAGATGCGCCTTTACCGCATCCTCCCCGAACGCCGTCTCTCTCGGAAAATGCAGGGAAAAGCAGGAGGGGACATAATCCACCTTCTCTTTCCGGATCGCTGCCCTGACTCTCTCTTTCTTATTCATAATTTACAAAACTCCTCATCCGAACCTTCTGCGCCGCCTGCTACAGATACCGGCTTCGCACGACTTTTTTCCCGAACGGCGCAAGCGAGAGCGCGGCAATTTTAAAGAACTGCCTGCCGAACGGTATTCCGATCACCGTAATGCACAAAATACATCCCAGAATAAAGTTGCCGATCGCCATCCACACGCCGGATACCAGAAACCACAGCACGTTCAGGATGAACGATACGGATCCGCCTTCATCCACTACTTCCTTGCCGAACGGGTTGAGCGAAATCGAGGAAAGCTTAAAGCACTGCAGGCCTACCGGAATACCAACCACGGTAACGCACCAGATCACTCCCGCGAGAATCCACCCCAGTGAGCTGAGAAGCCCCCCGAGCACAATCCAGAGAATATTGCCGATTAATCGCATTTTTACTGTACCTCAGCAGCCCTTTCCCGTAATACTGCAGGCCTCTCCGGCCTCCGTATACACAACAGGAAGGCCTTTTCCTGCAAGATATCCCTCCCAGTCCGTAAAAACCTCTCCGTCCTCGCCGATAATGCCGGGAATGCCAATATCCCCGACCTTCTTCCACTTGTCGAAGACCGGCTCGCTGTCGCGAAGCTTCAGAAACTCCCCGAGATTGTGCAGATTCTCGTTAATATCAACGAACTCAAACTCAATATGATTCGCCTCAAAATTCACCTTGCACGCCCTGCAGTCCGGGCACATCGTGCTTCCATATACCTTAAGCATCCGTTTCTTGCCTCCCCAGATCAAATGCCGGTTTCCCCTAAAGTATGCTTTCGCCCGCCCGCAAAGTCAATCTTCCGGGTGCCAGGGGACGGTTCTCTGGTTAGTTGTCTGAAAATAAACCAGGGGACGGTTCTGTGGCAAGTTGTCAGAAAACTCGCCACAGAACCGTCCCCTGGTCAGTTGTCAGAATTCTCGCCGGTGAACCGTCCCCTGGCACCCCCTGGCACTTCTACCTGGACGCGACATAGGCCTCGATCGCCCTGTCTGCGAACTTTCCGGTGCCCTCGCCGCCGGCCTTATCGATGTTTGCGGTCATGCTGCCCCCGCCGGCGTACATCCTGCCGAGACCGGAAAGAATTTCATCCGAGCAGGTGTACATGTTTTCGGTGATGAAATCCTGCAGTTTCTTCACCAGCAGCTGTGCCTCCTCACAGGCAGGATCCTGATCCCGGAGCGCGCCGAATTCGGCGAAAATCGCCATGATCTGCCCGTAGAGATTCCGGTTGTCCCCGGCGGTCCTCCCCGCGGATTTCTGTTCATATTCCTTCCACTCCGGCGTGGCTCCCCAGGTCTCCTTCGCCTGTTTTGCGTATTCATCGATTATTCTGGTATCAAATGCGTCAAAATCCATATACTTCACTCCTTTAAGCTGAATTCGCCGGGCGAGATCGATCAGGTTCTCCAGGTGCTCCTTCTTCAGCTGCAGAAGGCTGATCTGCTGCTCCAGCGCCTTGTTGCGGTCAAACACCGGGCTGTCAATTATTCCCTTGATGTCCCTGAGCGGAAAATCCAGCTCGCGGAACAGCAGGATCTGCTGCAGCCGCTCCAGCGCCGCATCGTCATAGAGCCGGTACCCCGACTCCGTCTTCCGCGTCGCGGGAAGCAGACCCATCCGGTCATAAATGTGAAGAGCGCGTATACTCACTCCTGTCAGCGCAGAAACCTCATGCACCGTTCTCATCATCGGTTCCTCCCCTCACCTCGCTGTCCATACTGTAAACTATGACGCAAGGTCAGAGTCAAGAGTGCTGTACTGTTTTTTCTCGCACTGCGGTACGATATCTGTTAATCTGATTACAGGGAATTATGTAACTGTTTATCGGATTGCGCAGGGCTCTTCAGCTCCGACAGCCAGGAAAAACTGAACCAGAGGCAAAAGTTTTGACAGAAAGACGAGGTAAGCATCTATGGAAATTAAGGCAGTGAAATTCAGGGAACATGGTTTTTACTCACAACCCTTTGCCTTCGGCGGGGAGGAAGGCCCGGACAAGTTTGATCCCTCCGTAAGGTATCGCGGAAGCCTGCAGAACTACCTGATTGACACCGGTGACGAGGTGATCCTTGTGGACACCGGAATTCCGGCGGGCACCCCGGAGGAACAGCCGGATGAGACCAGCGCAGCCTACACCGGCAGAGATCTTTGCAGCTACATGGAAGCTTTTGCGGCCCTCGGCTATAAGCCGGAGCAGGTGACCAAAATTCTGCTTACCCACAAGCACAGCGACCATTCCGGCGAACTGAAGTCCTTTCCCAACGCGAGAATTTATGTCAACAAAGATGAGGCTGAGGCCGCGGAGCTCCGGGGAATTGACAGCATTATCTCCGTGGAATTCACGGACGGCGCGTATTACAACTTCCCCGAGAGCCAGAAAATCGCTGACGGCATTACCTTCATCAAAGCGAAGGGACACACAAACGGCAACAGCATTGTGATCGTCGAGAATGACGGCCTTTTCTACATGATTCACGGCGACATCACCTATGTGGACGAGGCGCTTTACGCCAACAAGCTGTCCGTGGTCTACGATGATCTTCCGGCGGCGCGCGAAACCCTCGACCGTGTCAGGGAGTTCATCCGCAATCATCCGACGGTCTACTGCGGAACTCATACCCCGCAGGGCTATGAGAGCCTTGAGGCAAAGCGCGTGATGGATCTGGACCATCCCGTGGAAACTATCTTCGAGGAATACGATTTCACAAAAAAGCCGGCAAGCGGCAAATACGTGTGTTCCATCTGCGGCTATGTCTATGATCCCGCCGAGCATGACGGCATCACATTCGAGGATCTCCCGGACGACTGGAAGTGCCCGCGCTGCCGTCAGCCCAAAGAGAAATTCAATCCCGCATAACCCGCGGAAAGGTGCCGGGGGACGGTTCTCCGGCAGATCCCCAGAACAGCAGAGAGGGCATCCTCTGTCGCGAGAATGCCCTCTACATTGGTTGAAAACAGTTTTGCCAGCACCAGCAGGTTGTCGATGGACGGAATAGACGCTCCGTGAATCCATTTATATACAGCCTGCGGCTTCTCCAATCCACACGCTTCCTGCAGGTCTTTTACCCTAAGTCCGCGAATCCTCATCAGATTGGAAATGTTTTTCCCGGTTCTGCCCGGGTCAATAGAGATATAGATGGGTGACATGCCGATTCCTCCTTCTGGCCAAGAGAATAAACGCCTACATGTTCAGCCATCCCGAACAGACGGATTATACTACGGCACCGCCGCTTTCGCAAAGGTGCCGGAGAACCGTCCCCTGGCAAGTTGTCTGAAAACTCACCACAGAACCGTCCCCTGGCACCCCTGCACCCGGACATCGTGTGACCGTGCTTCGGATGTCCCGCGGCAAGCCGCAAGCTTTCCGGGAAAGAGCATGGCAGGAAGAGGGATCTCCCATCCGGATTCCGTCATACCTTGGACCTTTACCGATAAACTGATATAATAACAAATACATTCCGGCGCCCGGACATTGGACTGCGACGGCCGGAAAAATCGATCAATGAAGGCCTGCTCTTCTCCCGCGGAAGAAGCTCAGATATTGAGCTCGAACGTTCTGGTTGAATTCACGGCATCCAGCTTTGTCTGCAGTCTCGCTATCTCCTCGGACACCGCTCTGTAATCCGCCTCCGCCTTCCGGATATCGTAATTCGCGTACTCATAATCGATAATCGGCGTCTGCCCGGAATACCTCGACAGAACCGAACTCATGGCGCGCTGCTTCGGCATCCTCCCGATCATGCGCGACAGCTTGTTTTTCCTGTCCCGCAGCTGCGGGAGGTACACCAGAATCTCGTCAATCGTCATTCCCTCCACGGTCGTCGTGGAATTGAACACGTTGACCGCGTGCTTCACCTTCCGGATTTTTTCCTCAATCCGGGCAAGCTCCTGCTGTACGGCCTCGTAATCGTACTCCGGCCTGAGGCTCTCGATATCCTCGCCGGTCGCCGCAAGGAAAACACGCGCGTTATCTTCGTTATTCAAAAGGAGCCGGTGCTCTTCGCTAAGCTGGCGCATGAGTTTTGCCGCCTCCGCTGATGTTAACTGCATTTGCAGGCCTCCTTCCTTCTCTGACAAGTTTTGTCCTGTTATGCCAAAACTTCTCCGCTGCCTTCGTCCGCAGCCGTCCGCCAGGTTATTCCCGCCGCTCTGAAAAAAGTCTAAAACAGTTCCCCACTGCTGTCATTCAACCCGCAGATGAAAAACTAATTCACCCATACCGCTGAAAACACTGCTGATAAAGGAGGATAATATATGTCAAGAACAGCAAGACCTGTCAGCCCGTACGGCGTTTATCACGTCATACTCCGGGGCGTAAACCGCCAGCAGATCTTCTATGATGAAGAGGATTACAGCGCGTTCAGCCACATCCTCGGACACTACAAATATGTCTGCGGATTCCGGCTGTACGCATACTGCCTCATGGGCAACCATATCCATCTTCTGATCCGCACGGGCGAAGAACCGCTCTCCACCGTGTTCAAGCGCATCGGCGTGGCCTTTGTGAACTGGTATAATCTGAAATATGAGCGCACAGGCCATCTCTTCCAGGGGCGCTTCAAGAGCGACGCGGTCTGCTCGGACCGGTATTTTTTCACGGTGCTCCGCTATATCCTGCAGAACCCGGTGAAGGCCGGGATCTGCAAAAGGCCGCAGGACTACCCGTACAGCAGCGCAAAGGAATACTTCGGCACAGGAAGAGGGATCACCGATGTGCGCTTCGCCCTGGAATTTATGGGACTCCGGGATTTTACGGCTTTTCTCGCCGCTCCGAATGACGACAGCTGCATGGAAATCGAGGAAGCTCCGCGGAAGAGGCTGACAGATGCCGCCGCTGCGGAGCTTATCCGCAGGGAATTTGGGGCCATAACGCCAACCGCAGCCTGTATCCGGAATAAAGAGAAGTTCCGGGCATCCATCCGGAAACTCCTCTCGGAGGGAATAGGAAGCCGGCAGCTGAGCCGGCTGACAGGAATTTCGAGAAACGCAATCAAAAACAGCCTAAACTAGGTGCCAGGGGACGGTTCTCTGGCAAGTTGTCTGACAACTAAGTCACTTCAACGTAAACAACAGCGAAAGGAGGTTTCCCTTGCTTACCACAGTCATCATCACCGGCAGCCACACCCCGGAAACCGTCCGGCGGTTCCGCGAGCTCTCCGGCTGCAGGCTGGTTCTGGCGGAAACCCCCGGGGACATCGCCCCGGAGGATCTCGCCGAAGCCGAGATTATCGCAGGCCACATCAGCCCGGAGCTTCTGTCGAAGATGCCCCGGCTGCGGTTCGTCCAGCTCTTCAGCGCCGGTGCCAACGGCTACTCCTGGCTCCCGGAGGAGATCACCCTCGCCAACGCCTACGGCGCGTACGGCGACTCCATCGCGGAGCACATGCTCACAACAACCCTGATGGCGATGAAGCGCATGCCGGAATATCTGGAAATGCAGGGCCGCCAGGGCTGGGATCTTCTAAGGGACATCATCCGCATCGAGGGCTCCCGCATCCTGTCTGTCGGGATGGGGGCGATCGGAACCTCCTATCTCCGGAAGGTTTCCGCGCTCGGCGCCGTCTGCTTCGGCGTAAGGCGAACCCTGCATGATAAGCCGGATTTCGTGACAAAACTTGTGACGCCGGATGGCATGGACGAACTTCTCCCCGATATGGATGTCGTTGCCCTAAGCCTTCCCGGAACCGACGAGGTCGCGGGCATGTTTGACGAGCGGAGACTCCGCCTGATGAAGCCGTCTGCGATCCTCGTTAATGTCGGCCGCGGCAACTCGGTGGTTACCGGCGATCTCATCCGTGTGATGAAGGACGGCCATTTAAGAGCCGCGTGCCTGGATGTCATGGATCCCGAACCGCTTCCGGAAGATCACCCGCTCTGGACCACTCCACGGGTTTACCTCACGCCGCACATATCCGGCGGTTATCGCGCCGGCGTCAACTACGGCCGTGTCATGGATGTCGTCATCGAGAACCTCAACCGCGTCCTCGCAGGTGAGCCCCCGATCCATGCCGTCAACCGCAGCCTCGGTTACTAAGGCCGGAAGTGCCAGGAAGTGCCAGGGGACGGTTCTGTGGCGAGTTGTCAGAAAACTCGCCACAGAACCGTCCCCTGGTCAGTTGTCAGAATTCTTGCCGGAGAACCGTCCCCTGGCACCTCTATTCCGCGCCGCAGGCAAGTCCGATGAACATATCGACCGCGGTTTCCAGAATTCGGTCATTGAAATCAAAGGGCGTCGTATGCACCGGCGGATGATCCTCCCCGTTCCCGATATAAAACATGGCGCCGGGACATTCCCTGAGGAAGCGCCCGAAATCCTCGGATGCGCGCCAGGGCTCTTCCATCCGGGCCGGCTTAAGCCCTGTCTGTGCTGCAGTCCGAAACACCTTGTCGACCGCCGGATCATGATTTCGCGTCTCAGGAAAATAATCCTTTATTTCAAAACTCATCCGGAGCCGCTCCTCCGCCGCAAGCCTTGAAGCACAATCGATAAGCCGGGCTTCCATCACCTTCATCACCGCCTCGTCGTCCGCCCTGAGCGTGAAGCTGACCGAACCGTCCCCCGCAGAGATGCCGAAATCTCCCTCGCCGCACTTCATTCCTACAAGTGTGCAGAAAGCAAAGCGGCCGCTTTCGGAAGAAGGATCCGTTTTGCCTGTTTCCGCTTCCTCCGGAAACAGCAGCCCCGGCAGTTCTTCCCTGGCGAAGAGCACCAGTTTTGCCGCGGCATATGCCGGATTGATCCCTGCTTCAGGCGCGCTCGCGTGGGACTGCCTGCCTGCAAGGCGGATCAAAAGTCCTTCGGAGGCCGAATTGATCATGCCGTACCTGCAAAGGATGCTGCCCTCGGGATACCCGCTGATGTTGTGAAACGCATAAATCTCCGAGATGCCCTTCTCCCGGATAAGGCCGCAGCACTTCGCCGCGCCTGCGCCCGTCTCTTCCGCCGGCTGGAAAATCAGGAAAACAGTCCTCTTCACCTCCCGCCGGTCCAGTTCCAGCGCCAGGCCGCAGAGTGCAGCCGAATGCCCGTCGTGCCCGCATTTGTGGGACACACCGTCGTTGACCGAGGCATAGGGCAGATCTATTCCCTCCGCCATCGGCAGCGCGTCCATATCCGCCCTGAAAGCAATCGGCGGGTCACCGGAGGTACCCTTCTTCATCGCGTAGAACCAACCGTCCCTGTCGACAATCTCCAGCGAGGTATTCCGCCGCAAAAACTCCTGAAGAGTTCCGATCGTCTCCCTCTCCTGCCCGGACAGCTCCGGATGTGCGTGAAGACGATGCCGCAGCTCAGTTATTGTCTGAAGAATAACCCTGTCCATTCCAGCTTCTCCTTTGTGAGGTGCCAGGGGGTGCCAGGGGACGGTTCTCTGGTCAGTTGTCAGAAATCTCGCCAGAGAACCGTCCCCTGGTCAGTTGTCAGAATACTTGCCAGAGAACCGTCCCCTGGCACCTGTGATGACTGTGGTTTTTACCTGCCTCATGCTCCCGGGCAGGTCCTCTTCGGCGGACATCTGGAAATATGGTGTCCCGTCGCTCCGGAAATGGACCCTGCGGATCGCGTCACAGCGAAGGTGCTCCTTGAGACCGGTCTCCGCATGATAGGAAATCATCAGCTCCCCTGCGTCATTGGTGAAGAAGGCATTGTGCCCCGGCCCGTACTCCCCGGCCACGGAGTAAAACGTCAGGACCGGCGCGATGCTCTTCTCCCAGACCGCAGGGTCCGACAGATCCGCCGCGGCATCCGCGGTGAGCAGCCCAAGCGCGTAAGTGTAGGCATTGGCCGACCCTCCCGAGTAAGTAAGAAAAACTTTCCCTCCCCGGATAAACGCGTTCGGCCCCTCGTTGTTGATCGTGCCTGACACGTTTTCCCAGCCGTACAGCGGCCTCGAGAGCAGCACCGGGTCCCCGGCAAGGACCCACGGCCTCTCCTCGTCAATCCTCGCGATATAGAGCATGGATCCCGAATCCATGGGCGTCCCGATGTGTTTTCGGTAAGACCACACGGCATAAGAACCGCTCTCCGCGCGGATATAGGTCATATCCAGGGTGATCGGACGTTCTCCGGAGTCAGGAAGAGTGCCGGCAGATCGCGGGACACCGGTGCCTTCTGCGGCGGGCACCGGACTGTCATACCTTCCACACAGCGGGCTGCCGTCCTTCCGCACGACCGGCCTCGGGTCCTCCCAGTCTTCGGCGCGGATAATCCTTCCGCCCCTCTTCAGTTTTAGCAGGTGGCACTGCGGTCCCCACTGGTGTCCGCTGACCGCGAACAAAATGTACGGCTCGCCGCCGATCACGTGAAACTCCGGCGCCCAGAAGGTCTGCTCCAGTCCGCGCTCAGGATCAAACGGCAGAATCAGGTGCTCCGTCACGTCCCCGGCAAAGAGTCCCTCCGGATTTTCCGCCTCTCTCACGTAAATCCCGATGTCATTCAGGTTATCATTCGTCCCCAGGAAGTACCATCTGCCCTCCCACTTGAATATCACGGGATCTCCGTAACCCTTTGCCAGGGGAAAGGCAAATGCCTGCCGCATAACTTCTCCGGTAACCTCATACACCCCTTTTTGCGAGAAATCGATGAGCGACGTATCCCAGCGCACCTGTTTTGCCGCAGCAGAGCCGTCACTGTAGCGCACCTCGGCCGTGACGCGCGCAAGGTCGTCCGCGCTCTCCGCCTTAACCTCCTCCGGTACGCTCACGCTCCCGAATACGACGGGGCTCCAGAAGCGCACCGCCGCCTCCGCGATTTCGCCGTCTACTTCGAGGGTGCTGCCTCTTTCATATCCTGCAAGCGATGCGGCGTCCACGGGGCCGATCTCGTCAAAACTGATGAGATCCCTGCTGGTCCACAGGTACAGCCAGTTTTCCTCCCCCTCCGCCGTAGTTCCGTCCTCATGCACCCGCTCGCCGCAGATGCCGGTCCGGCCGTCCTCCATGCGGAAAATTTCCGGGTTCCGGATCCCCATCGGGATAATCGTATCCTCCGCGGAGATCTCTCCGCGGGGAAACAAAATCCCGTAGTTCCTGTTCAGCGGCATCTCCTCCCCGCCCGGACGGCGGCAGCTTAAGTGGACAGCACGCGCAAGCCCCTCCGGGTACGCCTCCGGATCAACCTCTCTCGTATACACTCTGAAAATCATACTCCGCTCTCCTCCCTGACCAGGGGACGGTTCTCCGGTCAATTGTCAGAATACTTGCCAGGGGACGGTTCTCTGGTCAGTTGTCAGAAATCTCGCCAGAGAACCGTCCCCTGGCAAGTTGTCAGAAATCTCGCCGGAGAACCGTCCCCTGGCACCTAGCACGCGTTGAGGGGGATGATGTCAGGCGCGCGGTCGTACGCGCCGCGCTTTCCTGCGTGTACGTCGTAGGCTGCCATGGCGGTCTCGCGCACGCAGTCCGTGATCTCCCTGTGGGGCATCTGGCAGATATCAACAAAACCGATATTGTAATTCTCCTGGTAGCTCGTGCAGAGAATCGGCTGGTCACAGTAGACGAAGTACACCGAGCCGACGAACCAGCGCGTCGACGCACCGCGCTCGACGTAATATCGGTACGCGACGCCGCGCTCCTCCTGTGTCCGGACGCCGCGGATCCCGGTCACCGGCAGCCCGCGGTCCAGCGAGCCGTGATGGAACTCGCTCACCATCACCGGCATGTCCACCAGCGATCCGATCCAGTCGATGTACTCCTTCGGATCGTAGCGGTAGTCATTGATATCGAAAACGTCCAGATACTCATGCCCGGCCGTGATGTTCGGATACGCGACATACGGATAGCGCATTCCGAAATTCATGTGGTCCGGATCCGCCTCCCTGCACCTTTCGGCCGGCACGCGGATGTACTGCGCTATCATCATCCGTGAAAACTCATCCAGGTCCCTTCTCGCACTCTCCGAGAGCTTCCTCGCCTCCGGCAGCGGATGAAGAAGATCATCAAAAGAGGCAGCCCTGAGATTCCACGCCCGGTTAAGCTCCTCCACCGAGCCGTAGCGCTCCTTAAGGAAGCGGATCATCACGTCCTTTGTGACAAGGTGCTCCGGGTTCGCAAGCAGCATCTCGGAGATTTCCAGGTCCTCGATGAATGTCCACTCCGGCTCATTGGTCATGAAATATCCGACAATCCACGGATTTCCCCTGATGACATCAAGCTGTCCGGCAAAAACCCGCGACGCCTCCTCATACTCCGGCGAAAACACATCGGGGAAATCCCGGAAGACCGTCTTTTTGGTCATCGGAAAACTCCCGAACCCCACATAGTGGAAGCAGGGATACTGCCGGAACCTGCCGAGCGGGGATGCCATCGCCCTCGCCGCGGGAGATCCTGACGCGCCGACGTTGTTTATGCCCCAGGAATCAAGCCGGGCCGTCGTCAGTTTTGCCCACTTCTCCGTCCAGTCCTTCCCGAAGGCGCGGATCAGGTTGATCTTCGCGAAATCCACATTCTCGGAATACGCCACACGCCTCGCCTTGTCCGGATCACCGAAGGTCTCGCTCCAGGCCTCCGCGAACTCGCCCTCCTTATCCGGGAGCCACGTGTATGAATCCCGCCACTCGTTGACCACGCCGCTGCTGTCCGGCGCGACCAGCTCGATTCCCGTCACGAAATACGCGTATCCCTCCGGGTCGACCAGCCACCACTTCCCGCTCCCGTCCTTAAATCTGGAGTAAAAACCTGTCCCTTCCGTCAGTTTCATATCCAGGTTTCCGCCCCATTTGTTCCGGTGCGGGACCGGCGGAAGTGCGGGCGTCTCCAGTTCGCGGTTCAGCGCAAGGCAAAGCTCATCCACGCTGTGCATCTTTCCCGGCCAGTCCTTTGCCGTCCACTGGCCGAGCTCGTCCACCATTTTGACCTGTTCCATGGGGTAGTCCGGCTCCTCATCGGAGAGAAAAAGGCCGGAGAGCTCGATAACCTGCGGGATGTGGCAGGCGCGCGCGCCGATATAGAGCCCCGCGGTTTCGCCCGGCTTCATCGGAAGTCCGGCGGCGACCGTCTTGAGTTTTCCCGGGGTTCGGGGCAGGAACCCGTTCCTGCACTCAAGCTCGGAGAAGCCGAGAGAAATCCTCGTCCGGTAGTAAGGGAAGGTTCCGGTCAGCATTCCGAAATACGGGGCCTCCCCCTGCATCGGCTGGTCATACCGGTAGAGCCCGACGCAAAGGCAAAGCGCGAACTGCTCCGGCTGCGGGAAATACACATCCATGCCAAGCCATTCGGCCGCTGTCCAGTCCGCCCCGCCGATCCTGCCCGCAGGTCCGGTCAGCAGCACGCCTCCTCCGCATTCCGGCACGCGGATCACCAGTTTTGACGATGTCTGCTCCAGGATCTCCGCGCCGACAGGGACAGCGTTTCCCAGAGGGACCGTCTGTTCACGAAGCTTCGTCCCATAAGGGCGAAATAAATCAAAATCAATGCTCTGCCGCTTCATAACCACTACCTCCTTCAGCATAATCATAAACCAGGGGACGGTTCTGTGGTTAGTTGTCAGAATACTCGCCAGGGGACGGTTCTCTGGCACCTTTTCCGGTCCCCGGACTGCGTCCGCTTCGCGGCGCCTCTCCCGGCGCCGCCGCTATAACACCGACACTATAAATAAGGGCTGAACCGCCGAAGAACGGCGGGTTCAGCCCGAATCCGGCCGCTGGCGCCGGAGAGGCATCCGCGGAAG
>JAEEGL013842696.1_pt1 | contig 15228 bp, 11 predicted proteins | sample 9134231 | NCBI WGS metagenome assembly JAEEGL01 (sample SAMN16246548, study PRJNA631951) | gut metagenome | biome: gut microbiome; feature: rumen; material: fiber-attached | host: Bos | place: Iran: Karaj | collected 2018-10 | reverse complement strand
TAACTGATATCCAAGGTCTAGAAGATCACATGGGTGATATGGACTTTAAAGTTGCTGGTACAAGAGAAGGTATCACAGCTCTACAAATGGATATTAAGATTAAAGGTGTTACTGAAAAGATCTTAAAAGAAGCATTAGCACAAGCTAAGAAAGCTCGTTTGGAAATTCTAGATGTTATGGCAGAAGTAATTCCAGAACCAAGATTAGAATTATCTAAATATGCTCCAAAGATTTCTAAATTACAAATCAATCCTGAAAAGATTAAAGATGTTATTGGTAAGGGTGGCGAAATGATCACTAAGATCATTCTTGAAGCTTCTAACGTAACATCAGTTAACGATGTTAACGCTGTTAAAGTTGATCTACAAGACGACGGTACAGTATTAATCTATCATCAAGATCAAGAAATTATTGATCGTACAAGAGAAATGATTGAAGAAGTAGTTAGAGAAGTAGTTCCAGGAGAAATCTATAATGGTAAAGTTACTAAAGTAGAAGACTTTGGTTGCTTCGTAGAATTATGGCCTGGTACTGAAGGATTAGTTCATGTTTCTCAACTTTCTTGGGATAGAGTAGATAAACCATCATCTATGTTCAAAGTAGGGGATGAAATTATTGTTAAATCTCTAGGATATGACAATAAAGGAAGATTAAATCTATCTCGTAAAGAAGCTCTTCCAAAACCAAAAAGATTAGAAGAAGAAAAACCAGCTAAGAAGGAAGACAAAAAAGAAGCAAAAGAAGAAAAGAAAGCAACTAAGAAAACAACAAAAAAGGCAACTAAAAAAGAAGATTAATTAATCTTCTTTTTTTTATCCAATTACATATTGCTCAGCAAATGGATCAGCACTAGGATTATTAGCATAGTATTGATTTAATTCTTGTGAAGAACCATTTCCATACATGCCACCTAAAGTACTAAATAATTGACCAATAGGTGTATTTGCAAAGCTACCAATAAATTGATTTAACATAGCGTCTAATTCATATTCAGTAGGAACTATTGCTGTAGAAGTATCTATATCAGCAATCTTAGCATTGTAATCAGCATTTAGATTAAATTCTAATCCAATCTTATCTGAACCACTTTGTAATGAGAATAAAATATTTAATTTACTGAAGTCATCGCCTTCATCATAAGTTAATTTAAATACGCCACTAGCACTATTATTACCACTCTTGATAACATAATCTAGATCAATATTATTTTCATCCCATTTTTTAACAACCATTGTTGCGACTTCTTCATTATTCATCTTAACTGACACATTAGTTTTTTCTCCATCTTTAGTACCAGTTACAACTAAGTTAACTTTTTCAACTTGTTTATCACTAACTACATCACCAGTAGTTAAACTTACTTCCATATCATAGATTTGTAATTCATAACCTTTATCATCCCAGTAGTAAGACATTAATTTTTGACCATTTGCTTCAATGTCATAACCAATAACATCTTTCTTTCTACCAGCTGTATAAATGTTAATCTTTAATTCTTCTATTTCTTTAAATGCTTCTTTGCTGTTCTTTAATTCTTCACGCATTGCACTAATATTTGAACCATCTTGTTCTAAATAATTCTTAGATATTTCATCTTTTTCTAAGCCTTCAAGAATGAAATCCATTGTTCTAACAACATCATCACTATTCATTACATAAGTATTTTTCTCTACTTTAACAGAGTCACCTTTATATGTAATAGTTGATTTCTCATTAGATAATTTCTTTTCATCTAATGATTCAATAAATAAATCAGCAACTTTAGTAACTACATGTTGAATATCATTATTATTAGTAGATATATCATTTAATGATTCTTCATATTCTTTAAATGTTTCTGCTAAATCAACAGTATTATCACCTAAAGCAATTAATTGATCTGAAGAACTAAACTTTAAGTAATTCTTATTATCTTTAACATATGTTTTCATAGAGTATTCATTACTATTAGGATCTTTCATATAAATAGAAGCTTCTAATAATTTCTTATCTACATCAATACCTGATCTATATCCATATGTATAACCTGAGAAAGTTTTTAAATCTTCTATGTTAGTATCAAACTTAACATTGATATCATATAAAGCATTAGCTTTTGGAGCTTTATCTATATATGTATTAATATTCTTAGCCATATCTTTAATAGTAACTTCAAATACATTCTTAGGATTACTCATAAATCTATTTACAATAAATGGATATATTACAAAGTAACCTAATGCACCAAGACCTATTAATAATACTAAGATAGCTAATACTAAAGAAGTTTTATTTTTCTTTGGTTTTGCTGGTTCAGGTACTACAGGTTCTTCTAAGTTTGCATGAGTTTCATTAGTAACATTCATTGATTCCATAGTTGGTTCATATGTAGGAATATCTTCTTCCTTCATATCATCTAAACCATGACGTTCACTAGAAACTTCTTCAACTACTGGATCTGGAGTATCATGAACTGCTTCAACTTCAGAAGGAGGAGTAGGGAACACTTCTTCATTTACTGGTTCCACTTCAACTACTTTTTCTTCATCCATCTTATCAGCATATATTTCGTTAACATCATTAACGATATCTTCTTTAACTTCTTCAGGTTTATTTATCATTTCACCATTATCATCTAATTTAATTATTGGAATAGACATTGTACTGCTGATGTAATCATTCATTTCATCTAGTACTTTATCTTTGCTTTGTGTATTCTTTAATTTATCTTCTTCCATCTAACACACTTCCTATTCTTACCTAATATAATATCATATAATGGCAATAAAAAAAAGGCTTTTAAGCCTTTTTTATTATTAAATACCAATCTCTTCTAAAGCAGCTTTTAATGTTTCTTTTTCAACAGTACCTCTAAATGCCTTAACTACATTACCATCTTTAATTAAGTAAATAGCAGGTGTTTCAGAACAAGTTTCTGCAGAACAAGTATATTCAACATCTTCAACAGCTTCATCGAAATCATAATTTCCATAAGAACTATCTAAATAATAAGAATGGAAATCTAATTCTTTTTGTAATTCTTTTAAACTATTTAATTGAGACATGTCATTATTTCTTCTGTAATCATAATAAGAAGCATAGAACAATACAGTAGGTCTTGTTTTCTTTAATACCTTAATTGCATCTTCTTCATCAACTTCTATCATATTATTGTAATTGTATTGAATACCAGAAGATTCAAGATCATTAACTAATTCTAATGCTGCTTCTTTGATTATTTCATCATCGCTATATTTTTCTGCAATTTTAGCTCTTAATTCTTTCCAATCAACATCAATCATTTCAGTAGCATTCTTAGTAGAGAAGCCTTCTACTTCAGAATCAAATTCAATTTTATAATCACCAGAAATAGCAAATTTGCCTTCCTCAGATTCCATTGAGAACTTGTATTCTCCAGTAATATCATGTTTACCTTCTTTAGCAGAAACATAAATAGTACCACTAACTTCTTCTCCGCCTATACCAAAACTATCACCATAAATAGTATAATCTAAATCAACTTTTTCTTGTTCCCAAGCTCTTACAGTGAACTTAGCAACTTTTACTTTACCAACTTTTAAAGTATAATTTGTTTTCTTTCCTTCCTTAATTCCAGAAAGAACAATTTTTTCATAATCATCATTGATAACTAATTCAGTATTTCCTTTATGAGAGTAATATTCAATTAGTTCTTCTTTACCTTCTTTTAATTTGAAACCAACAACATCATTAAATAATCCTTTTGTATATATTGAAATAGTAACAACTTCGTCTTTTTCCATTTCAATGTCATCAGCTTCTTCAATCAATTCAGATAAACCATCTTTAATTTCATCAGAATCAAATTCTAAATCCATATTATCAGCAAGTTTATCAATTGCTTTTAAGAATTTCTTATCATTTTTTAATGTCTTAGCAAATGTCTTTAAGAAATATTTAGATGATTTCTTATCTAACTTATAAGTTACAACATTTACTTTTATTTCTTTACCATTAACAGAAAGTGTATCAGTTGATCTTTCAAGTGCATCTTTATCGATACCTTTAACAACTGCATTTCTAATTGATTTTAATATTTGGAAACCACTCTTAAAGTCTGGTTCATAATCAAGTAAAATATCATATAAGTAACCAAAATCTTCAACATCAAAATTACTACTATCAGATACATCAATAACATTATCTAATATTTTTACATAAGGAGTTTTACCCTTAATTGCCATTGAGATATCAAAATTATCATCATGTTTTAAATCAGCATCAACAACTAATAACTTTTGTTCTGCATCAAATCCAGCAGTACCAGAATACTCAATACCATCAAGTTCTTTTAATTCTTCAAGATCTGATTCGAATTTCATGCTATAAGTCATTTTCATTGGTTTTTTGAAATCATATTTTTTCCATAATCTTTCATATTCTTTTAAATCATTTCTTGCTTCATTGTATACACGATCAACTGCTCTTATAGCAACTGGTTGTGGCATTCCAGTAAAATATAAAATACCTAAAAGTGATAATAATACAACTACTACGCAAGCAATTGGTTTAATATATTTACCAATTTTTGAAGGACATTTAACTTTTTCTTTTTTTACCGGTTCAGCTTTAACTTCTTCAACTTTTTCTTTCTTTTCCTCAATCTTCTTAACTTCTTTTTCTTTCTTTTTCATATTCAACCTTTCTTTCTATTTTCTTGATATTACTATTTTACCATATTTTTATTAATATAGAATAATTAAATTAAATTTATTATAATATTACTAGGTGAAAGACATGGATGGATTTATAGAAGAAACACTACAAGAATTTTTTAGGCAAGCAGCCGAAGGCAAAGTAAAAGTTAATGATGAAATTTATAATGTTGCTTTTAATACCAAGATAGTTTATCCAGATGGCAGAGTATTCCAAACTAATGGTAATGATAGTTATCCAACATTATATATAAATAATTATCCTTTATTTAAAAGTAAACTAGCTGATTTACTATTACTACAAAATTATCGTACTAACGATTATTTCCGTAGAATCCAAGATAAAATTAGATTCTTAACAGCTTATACTTTTGCTAATGCTACTTTTGATGATTTTGCCAATCCTTTATCTTATTTAGATCGTACAATGGCTTTCATAAAAAATACTACTTTAACTGAAACAAATGAAATAGTAGATTTAACTGATACACCACTTGAAGCTGACGAAGTATTAATTCAAAATCAAAAACAATCCATTTATATGGAAACACCAAACAAAATGACTTTCACACTTCATGGCTTCTTTAATGATGAAGAATATGTTTATCGCTTACCAGAAATATCTTATGGTATCTGTGAAGAAAATGGTGAAAAAGTTTGTTATATTTATAGTTCTCTTAATCCAGAGAAACTACAATTTGCCAATGAAGAAATGGGTCACATTTATAAAAAATTACAAAGATCTTTTTATAAAGTTAATAAATCAGTTTCTGAAGAACCTGACTTATTAAACTTATCACCATCATCAATCATTTCTATGTCATTGTTCTTAGGTTTATTAGAAAAAGAAGGAATCAAACATTTTAAAGTAATTGATTATCTTCCAGTTCGTTATTATTCAAGAGAAATACGAGCTCAAGAATTACCTAAATTCACTGAAGAATTGCAAGAAAGAAATGATCGTATTCAAACTAATGCAACTAATAAATTTACATCTATCTTTGTTAGAATGACATCTCACTTACCAAACCTAGCACTAAAAGGTGAGCTAGGGGACAGTATAATGAGATTTCAACTAGATCCTTCTGAAGGAGAAAATGATGATTTAGTTAACCAGTTGTACAACAAAGGAAAAAATATTAAAAATCAAATGCTTATGTAGACTTTTTATAAAAATTTTATTATAATTAAATGTATAAAAGTAAGGAGATTAGTTATGGAAGGAAAATATTTACCAGTAGGAACAGTAGTACTACTACAAAACGGAACAAAAAGAGTTATGATTAATGGTTTCTGTGCAATTGATCCAAAGGAACCAAATAGAATATATGATTATTCTGGTGTTTTATTCCCAGAAGGATCTTTAAGTTCAGATCAAGCATTATTATTTGACCATACTCAAATCGTTAGAGTTGATCATATTGGATTACAAGATGATGAGGAAAAAGAATTTAAAAACAAATTAAATATGCTTGTTGAACAAATGACTAAGAAAAATGAAGGTGCACCTGCAGCTCCACAAGCTCCACAAGCACCACAAAATCCTGAAGCTTAGTTGTTGACAAAGTATAAAATATCGATATAATATAACGAAATCGATGAAAGGGACATAGTATAAATATCTCTTAATAATAGTGAACTTAGGATAGTGGAAACTAAGTAATTAATGTATTTATATTCCTACCCTGAAGAGAATTATGAAAATAATTCCGGTTAATAACCGTTATCAAAATCAAGTAAAGCAAAGGATGGTACCGTGCAATTGCACTCCTTATACCATTCTTTTTTTGTTTATTAGGAGGAATAATTATGAAACTAAGAAATAGTTACTTTTATACTTTAAGAGAAGATGCTAAAGATGAAGAAAGTATTTCTGGTAATCTATTAGTTAGATCAGGTATGATCAAGAAAGTAGCAGCAGGTATTTATATGTACTTACCATTAGGTTTAAGAGCATATAAAAAAGTACAACAAATTATTAAAGAAGAAATGGATAGAGCAGGTGCTCAAGAATTATTAATGCCTTCTTTAATGCCAGCTGAAGTATATGAAACTTGTGGTCGTGTTGAAGCATTCGGTGATGATATGTTCAACTTAAAAGATCGTAAAGGTGCTCATATGGTACTTGGTCCAACTCATGAAGAAATGTTTACTATTGCTGCTAAAGCAATGGTAAGAAGCTACAAAGATTTACCATTCACTCTTTATCAACAAGCAGAGAAATTTAGAGATGAACCACGTCCTCGTTTTGGTTTAATTCGTGTTCGTGAATTCATCATGAAAGATGCTTACTCATTCGATAGAGATGATGAATCATTGCGTGTTTCTTATGATAAGATGTTTAATGCTTATAAACGTATCTTCGATCGTATGGGAATCAACTATGTAATAGTTAATGCATCAGTTGGTGCTATGGGTGGCGATTTATCAGAAGAATTCCAAGCTGTAACAGATCGTGGTGAAGACACATTAGTACTTTGTGATGGTTGTGATTATGCATCTAACTTAGAAGTAGGAACATATAAATACATTGATGATAATGAAGCAGAAAAAGAACTAGAATTAGTTGAAACACCTCATTGCAAAACAATTGAAGAAGTATGTAACTTCTTACATTTAGATATTAAAAAAAGTGTTAAAGCTTTATTAATGAATGTTGATGGTAAATTAACTATCTTCTTTGTAAGAGGAGATCGCGACTTAAATGAAACTAAAGCTTTAAAACTATTAAAAGGTAAAGAATTAGGTTTCGCTAACGATGAATTAATTACTACATCAAATGCTGTACCAGGATTCACTGGACCAGTTAATCTTGAAGGAGCAACAATCGTTGTTGATGAAGAAGTAAAACACATGAAGAACTTCTGTGTTGGAGCTAATAAAGAAGGATATCATTACATTAATTGTAATTTCAAAGATATTAAAGCTGATGTCGTAGGTGATATTGGTACAGTTGTAGAAGGAGATATCTGTCCTAAGTGTGGTGGAACATTCTACTTCAAGAAAGGTATTGAAATTGGTAATACCTTCAAACTAGGTAAACACTACGCAGAAGACTTAGGTTTAACTTACTTAGATGAACAAGGAGCTTCTCAAGTTCCAACAATGGGTTGCTATGGTATTGGACCTGGACGTGTACTTGCTTCAATCATTGAACAAAACAATGATGAAAATGGTATGATTCTACCAATGAATATTGCTCCATATCATGTTGCTTTAGTTCAAATTGATATGAACAATCCTGAACAAACTAGCATTGCAGAAAAGATCTATGAAGAATTAACTAATGCAGGAATCGAAGTATTATATGATGATAGAGATGAAAGACCTGGTGTTAAATTTAAAGACATGGAACTTATTGGTATACCACTACGTATAACAGTAGGTAAACTAATAGGTGAAAATAAGGTTGAATGGCGTGAAAGAACTGCTAGTGAAAATCAAACTGTTGATATCAATGAAGTTGTCAACAAAGTCCAAGAATATGTAAAAGATGGTTTAAAATAAACCATCTTTTTTATTAATTTGTTATACTTAAAGTAGGGTGAGAATATGGATGATCTATTAAGAAAATACTGCTTATATCTTATTGATGATGAAAGAGATAGTGATCTTTTAGAAACTATTAAAAATGAAGCTAAAGATGACTTCCCTAAATATCAAAAGAAAGCACGTAGTTATGTACATAAATTAAAAGAGTTCGCTTTAAAATATAACACAGATATTGATTTCACATCATTCTATAACTTATTACAAAAATACATAGAAGAAAAAGATAATATGAATGATGATGAAAAAAAATCATATCTTCTTTTAATGCGCTTACTAGCTGATATTCATAACATTGATTTAAAAAAAGAACTAGCTTCTTATGTCAGTGAAAAGAATACAACTGAAGTACTAAATGAAATAATTGATACAGAAATAGAATCATCATATTTAATGAATACATTATCTAATCCTTTAGATAATGATACATTCTTAAAATCATTATTATTCCAAAGATACAATAATGGTTCTTTTGAAGTACGCGAAATATCTCTTCCAGGTGAAAAAAGACCAGATGATGAAGAAGAATTCGATGAGAATATCATGTATCAAAAACAAGCAGAATTAATTATTCATTTATATTCTATCTTTATTGATAAAATGAATAACTACGCTTTAGATGATTTAAATCCATACTTTATTAAATTAATTAATGAAGAAGATTTAATTAAACTAGGTGAATTAAATGAAAGTGATATCATTGAATTTATTACAAATGATAATCAAGATGAAGTTCAAACTAAATTAAATATCTCTGAATCATTATATACATTTATTAGTGAATCACTTAAAACAGTAGATTACCAAGCTGAACATATTGGTGAAGAAGGAACCCTAAACTTATTCCATACACCACATAGTGATTCACATTATACAATTCGTATTTACTTAAATTCACCAGCACGTAATGATATCTATGATTTCTTAAATTATTATATAAATAAATGTGTTGATGAAAATATTAATTATAATATGAAAGGTATCTGGAATACCTGGGATGGTTCAGTAGTTAAAGATCGTACTATTCTATATGCAGACACTAAAGATATTGATGATAAGATAGCTATCTTAGATGAAATAAAAGAAGTATATCCAGAAACAGTTAATGCTTTTGGTGAACCAATCTGTGCATGTGGAAGAATTCATGATTCATACTATGGAATTTCTCATGCTGGTATTATAAGTGATAAGAATCATAATTGTGTTCAAACATATAATGATTACTTTAATAATATCTGTGAAACAGCATATTACAGAACCCTAGCTAAATTAGTTATAAATCTAAAAGAACTAGATGAAGATGATAAAGAAATAATTCAATCTTTAATAACTTTAAATCAAGATACAATAACATTCACTGATGATTTAAAATCAGCAACTAATATAGTATGTGGTAATTACACAATAGAAAAAATAAAAGATACAATAGATTATTATCTTCAAAATATCTTAGAAACATTAAATTATTATTTTAATAATGAAGAACAAATAAGCATCTTGGTAGATGAATTTAAAAAATCATTATTATATATATCTAATATCTTACAAGGTAGAGATAAGAAGACTATATCTAATATAGCAATTAGTTCTTTTATGGAAGAAAATCTACCTAAAGAAATGTCTAATCAATTTAATGAATAATATGTTATAATTTACTAGAATAGGAGTGATACTATGGCATCAGCAATAATCCATTTATGTATAGCTAAAGAACTAAATAAACACTTACATATGAACGAAAGATTATTATTCCTTGGTTCTATAGCTCCTGATATATCTAAACATTTAGGAGAAAGCAAAGAAATATCTCATTTCTTAAATCCTGCCATGGATGATGATATACCACAAATAGATAAATTCTTAGAGAAATATCGTTATGAATTAAATAGACCATTTGAAATGGGTTATTTCATTCATTTATTAACAGATAAGTATTGGTTTAGAGATTATATCTATCAATATGTAGATCGTTATACAAGAGAAAACAATAAAAGAAAACTAACTGCTAGTGCTTTAAGAAATATTATCTATAATGACTATACTAATCTAAACACTGTTCTTATAGATAAATATGAATTATCACTAGATATCTTTTCTAATCCAATGGAATTACCAACTAGTAAGATAACAGAAATACCTGTTAATAAATTAGGTTTATTATTAGACAAGATGGGCTATATCATTGAAGAATCTCGTGAAGAGAAAAACTTTATCTTTGATACAACAGATATTGAAAAGTTTATTGATGATACAGTTAAGTATATTATTAAAGATCTACAAATGTTAAATTTCAAAATATAATAGAGAGCAATCTCTATTTTTATTTACATTAAACTTAGTAAATCAAATGTAACAGCTTATGTAAAAAAATAAATAAAAAACTACATTTTAAATATATTTGTTGACGAATCGTTGACTTGCAAAAAAATATACCTTATATTTTATATATAAGATAAAGTAAGGAGACGATGATAGTGAAGAAAAAATATATTATATCTTTATGCCTTATCGGCTTCTTATTGTTCCTTGGCTTATCTATATCTGTAGGTTATGGTTTATGGGTTAATACTAAAAAGGAAGTTAAGGAATCAACTACTTTAAATTGTTTTAAAATTTATTATTCAAATAGTGATGGAACTCTTGAAAGAAGAAATGTCAAACCTGTCGTAAACGAAGAGGGCAAAGAAACTTCTCCAATCACTTTGACAGTAACTAACATCTGTCAAGAACCAAAAGAATTACAATTAAGATTAAATATTACTAAAGAAAGTAATATAAATATTGATGGTTTAACATTATTAGCAACAGGTCATATCGAAAAAGATATAGTTCTATATAATGACTTAATCAGTACTAAAACTACTGATCCAGAAGTAACAGATTCTAAATTGATTGGTTCAATCAAAGTAGAACCAGGTGAAACTGTTAGAACAAATATTAAATATTGGTTTGATGAAAGAAAAACACCAAACCTAGATTCTACTAAAATATTTAAAGCTAAATTTGAATTAATTGATACTGAGTCATCAATCAAACCAACATTTAGTGAAACTTTATTAGCAGATAATAAAGTTAATAAAGAAAAAGGTATTGATTATAGTAAAGCAGCAACTGCTGATGAAGGTTTAAATTATACTACTAATGATAAAGGAGAAATCTATTTCTTTAGAGGAAATGTTAAAAACAATTATTTCTTCTTTGCAGGTCAAACATGGCGTATTCTAAGAATCAATAGCGATAAATCAATCAGAATCGTTCTAGATCACGCTGTATCTATCACACCATATAGTAGATACAATAATGCTATTGATTATACTGGTTTAAAATATGTTTATAACGCTGATACTATCAACAATGATATTAGTAATGTTTTAAATGATTGGTATTACAATACAATAACTATTGTTAACATGGATAAATATGTAGTAAACACTAGTTTCTGTAATGACTCATCTAGTTGGACAGAAAGATATCATACATATTTTAATAGTTTACCTAGAGTAACTAATACAGCACCATCATTTACTTGCCCAGGAACAAATAATGACTTTGGTGGAACATATAATCAAAAAGTAGGATTAATATCAGTAGATGATGCTATGTTTGCTGGAGCCGTAAAAGATACAGCAAACACTAGTTACTTCTTGTATATACCAGTAGAGTATTACACAATGAGTCCAGTAGAATATTATAACTATCGTGCTTATATTTTCTATATGAATGGTAGTGGAACATTCGGTATTACAACAACTACTGATCCAAAAGGAGTAAGACCTGTAATTAATATAAGTCCTACAGTTAGTGTTAAAGGTAAGGGAACTAAAGATAATCCTTACGTAATTGATAACAGTTAAAAAAGTACTACAGTGTAGTACTTTTTATTTTAAATTAAATAATAATTTGTTATAATGATATAGAAGAATGAAGGGATATTCAATGGAAAAAGAAGAAGAAAAGAAAACTGAAAATGTTTCTACTGAACAAACTGAAGTAAAGGAAAATGTAACACCTGTTGAAACTCCAGCACCTGCTGAAGCACCTGCCGAAACTAAAGAAGCTGAAACTAAGAAGGAAGAACCAGCAAAAGAAGAAGCTAAACCTGAAGAAGCAGCACCACAAGTAGGCATTGGTGAAGAAATTCCAATGAGTGAAGCAGAAATAGCAGCTAAAAAAGCAGCTCAAGAACAAAACTTCAATGCTAAAGAAGAAGTAGTATACAAAATGAAAGCCGAAAAAGGAGCTAATCCTATCGGTGTAGCAATCTTCTTCGCCTTATTAATTGGATTTGTTTTGTTCTTACCAAAAATAGTATCTAAATATGGAAGTATTTTTGAACAAAAGCATCATTACTTTGATAGCTCACAAAATCTTCCAGGCGATGAAAAAGATCCAGAAGAAGGATCTGACACAACCAAAAAAGATACTTATAGTTTTGCTAAAGCAGATAGAGTTAAAGTAGATGAATTAACATTCTTAAACTTTGTTAAATCAAATTTAAATAATGGTCAATATACTTTAACATTCTCTGTTGTGAATGAATCAGAATCATTATTTGATTTCAAAACAAAATATTATATTGAACTATATAATGGTGATATTAAAATAAGTGAAAAACTAATTCATTCATATGAAAGTATTGCTCCTAAATCAGCAGTACAAGTAACAGTTGCTTTAAATAAAGAAGATTATAACAGTAGTCATTTCAAAATAACAAAGAGAACTACTGATGATTATCCAGAGGTAAAACTTGTTGATAAAGATGCTGATTACGATAAATTAACATGTGTAAAAGATAACAATACAATGGTTTATTACTTTAAAGATAATTTATTAGAAAAGATAGATGATGATATTAGGGTATCTAATGATAGTGAAAACTATGGGGCTCAATTAGAAGGAGCTAAACAAAGAGCAGAAACCCTAAGAGCAATAGAAGGTATTGATTCTAATGTAATAGAAACAAGTCAAAGTGGTTATAACTTAAAAACAAATATTGATTTAAGTACTACTCAACCAAACAATCTAACTGCATTAAAACAATACAAATATTTCATCTTCCATGAAAAAGCTAAAGTAGTAAAATACGAAATGACAGCACTAACATATACATGTAGTTAGGATGATTTATATGACTTACAATTTTTGTATTAATGATTTTGAAGGTCCATTAGATTTATTACTTCACTTAGTAAAAGAATCTAAAATGGATATCTATGAAATAAGTATTCATTTAATAATTGAACAATATCTAGATTATTTACATGAACAAGAAGAACAAAACATAGACATTGCTAGTGAATACTTAGTAATGGCTTCCGAATTAATACATTTAAAAAGTAAGTTATTAATCAATCGTCATGATGATGAAGTAGAAGAATCTGATGAATTTACTATTAATTCAGAAGAAGATCTAAGAAACAAATTATTAGAATATGAAAAATATAAAGAATTAACTAAAGACTTTCAAAAATTAGAAGAAAAAAGAAATGAAGTATATACTAAACTTCCAGAAAGTCTTAAAGAATATCTTCCAGATAATCACTTACCAAAAGGTGAATTTGATCTTGATGATTTAATGTCAGCTTATGAAAAATATTTAGAAAGAAAAGAATTAGAAAAACCATTAAAAACCAAGATTACTCGTAAAGAAATAAGTATGGAAGATAAAATAAAGAGTATAAGAAATATTTTACATAGTAAAAAGAAAGTAGAGTTCTTTGAATTATTTGATTCTTTTGATAAAGAGAATGTAGTTGTAACATTCTTATCTATCTTAGAGATGACAAAGAACAAAGAAATAACTCTTTCTCAAAAAGACAATTTCAGTCCCATTATGATAGAAAGTGTGAAATAGCATGAACCCACTAGGAGTTTTGGAAGGCATTCTTTTTGTAGTAGGAGATGAAGGTGTAACTTTAAATCAAATATGTGATATTATGTCCATTGATGCTGAAGAAGCAAAAAAACTATTAATGGACTTACGTAAATCATATGAAAGTGATGAACGTGGTATCCGTATTAGTTATTTAGGTGATGCATTTAAATTAACTACTAAAAAAGAACATAAAGAATATTATCAAAAATTAATTGAAAATCCAGAGAACAACACTTTATCAAGTGCAGCTCTAGAAACTCTAGCAATCGTTGCTTACAATCAACCAATTACTAGAGTAGAAATAGATGAAATGCGTGGTGTAAGTTGTGTTCATATAATAAGAAGATTAGTTGCTAAAGGTCTTATCAAAGAAGCAGGTAAAAGTACCATGCCAGGTCGACCTAATCTATATGCAACAACTTCTGAATTCTTAGATTATTTTGGTTTATCATCAATTAATGATTTGCCAAAAGTAGAATCTAAAGAAATAGTAGAAGAAGATCAAGATTTATTTACTTCTATTTATAAGGAGCAAACAAACGATGAGTCTTAAAGATTTGTTAATTGAAGAAGAAGAGAACATTTATGATGAACACATCAAAGATCTTCGTATTGAAAATGAAAAAATCAAAAACAAAACATTACAAGATATAAACTTTTCTAATGTTGAAATAGTTGAAGCAGAATTTAATAATGTTTTTTTTGAAAATGTAACATTTGATAACTGTGATTTATCAAATACTAAATTTATAGATTGTGGTTTTAAAAAAGTAACAGTCAACAATTCTAAAATGATAGGTACTAATATTATTAGTTCTAATCTAACAGATACAATAATAAAAAATAGTAAATGTCGTTATTTAAACTTAGCAGAAATAAAAGTAAAACAATTAGAAATAAATGATTCTGATTTAACAGAATCAAGTTTATTTAAAGTATCATTTAATAAGTTTAAAACAGATAATACTAATTATCAAAAAGCCGAAATATTAGAAACACCATTAAGAGATATTGATTTTAGTAAATGTGATATAATGAATATTAGAATAGATCAAGTTAGTTTGAAAGGTATCAAAGTTAATTCACTTCAAGCTATAGATCTATTAAGATTATTTGAAATTAATATAATAG
>JAEEGL013782552.1_pt1 | contig 15228 bp, 20 predicted proteins | sample 9134231 | NCBI WGS metagenome assembly JAEEGL01 (sample SAMN16246548, study PRJNA631951) | gut metagenome | biome: gut microbiome; feature: rumen; material: fiber-attached | host: Bos | place: Iran: Karaj | collected 2018-10 | reverse complement strand
TAGAGATTTAACTCCATGGTATGCCACAATGTATGTAAAAAAAGAATATAGAGGAAGGGGATATTCAAAAAAACTAAATGATGCCATTCTCAAGGAAGCAAGCGCTTTAGGATATATTAAAGTATATTTAAAGACAGAATTAGAAAATTATTACGAAAAATTTGGCGCGATATTTATGGAAAATTTAAATAATGAAGAAAAACTTTATTATATTCCACTTAATGATTAGATCGTAATATTAAAACACTAACTATTTAGTTAGTGTTTTTTCATTTCTAATTATAATATGTTTAAAATATTGTTCTTGAAATTCTGTCAACGCTTCTATTGCATCATTAGAATAATGTTTGCCAATAGGCGCAATTACAAGCTTATCATCATCGTCATTAGTTCTATGTATTATGGCAATGCATTCTCCCTCATATTCTTCTACAGGATTAAATACACCTAGAAGGTAAGCATCTAGTTCTTCTCCGTCACCGCTTACAGTATTTGGAACGTATCCATAATTGACTGGATATATAAATCCGTGCTTTGGATGTTTTGTTCCGAATGGCCTATCAATCTTTATTTTTATAATTTTACCTAAATAATCTTTGTTTTCCATATAAACACCTTGACATAATTATATTATATAGATTACCTATTTTATCTATATAAGTTTTCTTTTCTCCCTTGTTCTTTTAATCCTAATAGTTTATTGTTCCATAACTTAATTTTTTTATTAGTTAAACTAAGCGAATATATATAAATATCAGCCTTAAAAAATTCATCTTTATCATCATCTCTATCATAAAGTTCTTTTATCAAACCTCTTGATTCATATAATTTATGTGCAGATTTAGCATATTCATCAGTATATAATCTAAAATTAGTATATCCCTTTTCTTTTGCAATATTAATTGTCATATCTAAAACTTTACTGCCATAACCATATTTTCTATATTCTTCTAAGATTCCGAACCATCCAAGCCATGCGTCATTTGGATATTCATTATATGAATAAATACCGGTTACACCAATAGGATTTTTGCCTAAATATACAATCGAATAATCTATTTCTTTTCTATATGGATCTTTATTAATTTGCTCAATATAGTTTTGCCTAGCGTCTTCTTTGGGAAAAATTTCATTTTGTATTTTGCAGGCAATTTCTAAATTATCTTGTGTGATATTTTCAAGTCTAATTTCAGTATTCATAGTATCACCTATATTCATTATATCAGATATTTGAATTATATAGGCATGAGAACCTGATATAAATAATATTATCTATTTGACGAATCTGATAAAAAGTATTAGAATAAGTACTTAATTAAGTTATATTTAACTTTTTGGGGGGATAATATGATAAATTTTAATTTGAATGATACAACTATATTAGTAAGATTTACAAGACGTGGTGAAATGTTATATTTGAATTTAAATCCAGAATTACAAATGTCAGAGACTGGATATTACGAATTAAATATGGATCAAGTATTTAGTTTATATAGAATTGTTTTAATGGGCGATCCAAATGCTAAAATGAGTGATATAGTTAATGATGAAGTACTTATTAAAAAGGAAGTTACGAAAGAACCAGTAAAAAAACATTAAGATAATTTAAAAAAACAACTATTTGTTGTTTTTCTTTTTTGTACTTATAAATGTATATGCACATAAGGCTAAACCTTCTATAACAAAGAAGAAACCTGTTAGGCGCATAACTACACTTCTAGTAATTTCATCGCCAAAATGATACCATCCTGCTATATATGAAACTAGAAAAGTTAAAACTAAAGATATTATTATTGTAATAATAATATTTAAAGCTTTCTTCACACGACTCACCTCTATAATAATTATAACATAGAATTATTTAAAATTCACGTTTGCTATAGACTTTTTTTGATATCAAATATGATATTGCTGTAACAACTATAGCGCTTGCTGGGAAAACGATATTGCCATTTTTATCTAAAAATGATATTAAACCGCTTAGACTATTGGGATTAATTAATTGCTTACATATAAATACTATACCTGCAATTGTGATTGCTGCTATCACCATAACCATTCTTCCTTTTTCTGCATTGTATTTGAAGAAAAATGGAAATATAATAGATACAATGGCTAACATTCCAACTACTGTACCTAATGTTGATTCTATATTGCTATCAATTACGAATTTAGGATTTACTTTAGAAAAGATGAATGTAATACCTATTGTTAGTATAGTAGACACAAGCATTAATAATATTGTCACGATATATTTTGCTCTGACAAAATTCTTTTTACCATTTGGTATTGTTGCTAAATATGCATGCCAATTATTGAAGTCATCATATGAAAAACTTGATATACATATCATGACGATCATTAATGGTAAGAAACCTATTATATTTAGATCGAATGCAAATATGTAGAAAAAGTACAATAGTATTGCTACAATGATTGCCTTTAGATTATTTTTGAACATGTAAAGTTCTTTTTTTATCATTCCTAACATTATTTATCCCCCTTAATCATGAGTAACATTAAATCTTCTATAGTAATATTATCTAGTATTAAATCTTTATATTTTTTATTACATTTATCCATATTATCTATTAATATTTCATAATCATATTTGTTCTTTTTATAAGCCACAATATCTTTTTTGTCGATCTTATCGAATGAATCAATATCGCATTTTAAAATACCATAATTATCCATAATCTCATCTCTTGATTTATTTAAAAGAATTTTTCCAGAATCAATAAATGTAATATTGTCAGCAACATGTTCTAAATCGCTTGTTATGTGCGTTGAAAGAATAATAGTGTGATTGTCATCTTTCATAAAATCTAGAAAAATATCTAAAACTTCATTTCTAACAATAGGGTCTAATCCTGATGTTGGTTCATCTAAAATTAATATCTTTGGTTGGTGAGCTAAAGCAGTTGCGATTTCTACTTTTTTAACCATACCTTTTGACATTGTCTTTAATTGTTGTTTGTCATTAATTTTAAAATTTTCTAGATATTTATAAAATAAATTTTCATCCCAAGTTTTATATATATCTTTCATAATGCTATTGATATCTTTAGGATTCAGTAAATTTGGAAAAAATGAATTATCTAAAACTACACCGATATCTTCTTTGATGTCAAAGTCATTACTATCCTTACCGAGAATTTTGATGTCACCAGAATCGATATTTATAATGTTTAAAATGGATTTTATGAATGTTGTTTTACCTGCGCCATTTTCACCAATAAGTCCCATTATAATACCGCTTGGAATTGTAATATTATCAATATCAAGTTTAAAATTCGGATAATTTTTTTGTAAATTTTTAATTTCAATCGCGTTCATTATTTATCACTCCCATAAAATAATTCAAATATATCTATAACATCTTTTTTAGATATATCAAATTTAGAAGAAATATCTACTATTTTTGATATATAATCTTCAATATCTTTTTGAGCTTTATCTTTGGCTAGTTCACTATTTTTAGGTGATACAAATGTACCTTTACCTTGTATCGATTTTATATAGCCTTCTTCTTCTAATTCATCATATGCTTTTTTTATAGTCATTACACTTATTTTAATATCTTGAGCTAAATTTCTAATTGATGGAATCATATCGTTTTCTTTTAATTCATCATTCATTATTTGTGAGATGATTGAATTTTTTATTTGCTCATATATTGGTGTTGGGCTACTATTACTAATAATCATTTTCATAGAAATTCCTCCTTACATATAACACTATATAACACCATATAACATTTGTCAACACAATATTACAAAATTGATGTTAAATTTTTGAAATAGATTGACATTTTTCTGACAAAACGGCAAAAAAGCAAAAAAACATAGTAAGCATATTAGGTAAAAAAGGTAACATTTATGCAAAACATACATAAAAACACTAATTTTAAATACAATGTAAATATGAAGGGTGTGTGTTGTCTGTTTTAAATATTTACAAAAATAATATCCGGTGATAAAATGATACTAGGAGGATTATATGAAGAAGTTTTTAAGTTTAATAATTATATGTATGTTATTTGTGATGCCTGTTAAAGCGGATGAAATTGTTTTAGAAAATGAAATAGATTTTATTCCTGAACAGGCAATTGACGCTGGTGAATCAGTAAGACAGAATAAGAATACTGATGGTAGTGCTATATTAGCGGGGAATGATTTAGAGTATACTGGTAATACCAAAGGGATATTGTTTGAAGCAGGAAACGATGTATTAGCTAATGGTAATAGTGAATATTCTATTCTTGCTGGATACAATGTTAAACTAAATGGTGTTACTTCAAAAGATGCATTTTTATTCGGAAGCATGATTGAAGTTTCCGCCAATGTTAAAAGAGATATATTAATTTTTGGTTCTACTGTAACATTATCTGGTAATTTCGATAGAAATGTAACTATATATGCTTCTAAGGTAATTTTGAAAGATACTAATATAGCTGGTGATGTTAAAATAAACGCAAGTGATATCTTTTTAGAAAAAGGAGTTATCATTAATGGAAAGTTAGATTATGTATATCAAAATGCATCTATTGATAGCAGTGCAGTTATAGGTGAAGTATCTGGTATAAAACAAACTACAACATCTAACGTTAATAATATGATAAAATATCGTGCGATAAGTTATGGTAGCATGCTTTTAGTATTCGTATGTTTAGCCTTAATCGTACCTGGTTGTTTCAAAAATGTAGGCGAAAATAAAGTAGCTTTCTTTGATATAATATCTTATATAGGATATGCGTTGGTATTTATAATATTGGTACCAGTACTTGCATTAATGCTTGTGATGTTAAGTATAGGTATTCCATTAGCATTAATGGTATTCGCCCTATATTTACTTGTTATATATTTATCATATGCATATTTTGGTTATTATATTGGTAAACAATTATATAAGGTCAAAGGATTAGAAGATAACGTATTATTAGAAGGATTATTGGGTATAACAATACTATATTTAATATCATTAATACCTGGATTTGGTCCATTCGTAACAATATTATCATATCTATGTGGTATAGGAATAATTATCTTTAAATTTAAGAAGTAGCAATACTTCTTTTTTTTCATATGATATACCGAGGTGATATAGTGTATAATGTATATCAAGTACGATACGATGACACTATGGATTCCATAGCGTCTGCCTTTGGCATTACCAAAGATGAACTTGCGATGCTTAATAATATAAATAATTTGACATATGGTGATTTCATAGTTGTACCAAACAGTTCTAATGATTTTTTTAAATATGAAATTAAAAAAGGAGATAATTTATATGGCATTGCATCAAAATATGGTACTACTATAGAAAATCTAATTTCCTTAAATGGTCTTAATAAAAATGACTATATATATCCAGGAGAAGTATTATTAATACCTAAATCTAAAATTGGGAGATATGAAGTTAAAGAAGGCGATACTTTGAATAAGATATTAGCTTTAACAAGTATTGAAGATATTTTAGATAATAATAGTAATATTTATCTATTACCTAATCAAGTTATTCTGTATACAAAAGAGTAAATACTCTTTTTTTTTGTTTCAAAATATTATATAATGTTTTAAGAGAGTGTGATGTTATGAAGCGTAGAAATATTTTATTTGCTTTTTTAGCAGTTTTAACAATATTTATAACAGGATGTGCAAAAAAAGGGTATACTGAGATATCATATTCTGATTTAAATGAAATGGTTGATAGTAAAAAAACATTTGCTTTATTTATAGGTAAGACATCTTGTACTGCATGTGATACTTTTAAAGGTATATTAAAAAGTACATATAAAGGTGAATATTCTAAAGAATTTACTATATATTATATTGACTTAGATAAATTATCTGCTGATGAAAAAATTGTATTTAATTCTACATATGATTTTTCTAGTACACCAACTGTAGTTATAGTAGTAGATGGTAAATTTAATACGTCTAATGTAGTTTTAGATAGTACAGATGATTATGATAATATGGTTGAAGTTTTTAAAAATAAAGGTTATATAAAAGGGTGATAATATGGATTTTGATATAATTGATGTAACTGAACCTACAATGTTTTCTGGTAAAGAAAAAAAAGATGTAGCTTTTGATGCATTAGGATTATATGGTGAGGATTTAACGGCAAAAACTTATGTTGCTAATCCTGCGATTGCTAGAGATGACGAAATTAAAAAATTAATTGTTGTGTTACTAACTCCGGATAAATCAGGATTATTGATAGGTAAAGCTGGTATAGGTAAAACAGCTATTGTAGAAGGCTTAGCATACCAAATACAAAATAATACTGTTCCTAATGCGATTAAAGGTTATAGAGTAATAAAAATTAACTCTACATCATTATTAGGTAAAGTAGAAATTGATGGTAGAGAAGAGATGATCATCTCGCTATTAGTCGATCAATTAAAAAAAACAGAAAAGACTATATTATTTATAGATGAGGTTCATACACTTATTGGTGGTTCAAACGATGGACCTATGGATTTGGCAAATATATTAAAACCAGCACTAGATCGTGGTGACATAAAAGTAATTGGTGCTACTACTACAGAAGAGTATTCAACATATGTCATTAAAGATAGAGCTTTCCTAAGAAGATTTGATCGTATTGACGTAACTGAACCAGATGAAAAAACTACAGTTGACATTTTATATGGTTCACTTCCACGTTTTGAAAAAACTACAGGAATTAAATTTAAATATAATGAATATGTAACGAGATTGTTATTAGAATCTATCGTATCAGCGACTTCTGAATTTAAACGAGTATATGGTCTTGCAGCAATGTATCCTGACGTTGCATTTTCAGTACTTAGCCAAGCTTTTTCGCTAGCTTTATATGATAATAAAAGTGAAGTTGATATAGTTGATGTATATAACGCTATTAGAAATAGTAAACGTATATATCCAGATAGTATATATAAAGAGTTAATTGCATTTAAGGCTAAATTTAAAGATTTCTTAAAAGAACAAAATATTGTTTTGCCTGATGTAACAAGAGAAGAAATAGAAAGTCAAGATGAAGTATACTAATGATTAATATTGTATTATATGAACCAGAAATTCCACAAAATACTGGGAATATTATGCGTACATGTGCTGGTACAGGTGCGCGCCTGCATTTGATTGAACCTATGGGATTTAAAATTACTGATAAGACAATTAAAAGAAGTGGTGTTAATTATATTGAACACTGCGATTATACAATTTATGAAAATTGGGAAGATTTTAAAAGCAAAAATAGTGGAACATATTATTATTTAACAAGATATGGAAGAAAGCCACATACATCTTTTGATTTTAGCGATAAAAACGAAGATATATATTTAATCTTCGGTAAAGAAAGTACTGGAATACCAAAAGAAATACTTAAGGATGATTTAAATCATTGTATGCGTATCCCTATGAACGCTAATATAAGAGCTTTAAATGTTTCTAATTCAGTTGCCATAATGTTATATGAAGTTCTTCGTCAACAAGATTATCCAAATTTATTAAAGGAAGAACCATTTAAAGGTGCTGACTATTTAGAAAAATAATATACTTGATAAATAATTAAAATAATGATAAACTAATACTAGAGAATAAGGAGGATGTCTGTATGGATATAGCATTTTTAGCTGCACAATACAAATGGATTTTAATCGCATTTATTTTAGTTGTAATGCTTATCATTGGTTATATAGCTGATACTACAGATTTTGGCCATAAAAAACCGGTTAAGAAGAAAAAAGAAAAACCAATTAAAAATCCGAATGAGGTAGAAGAATTTAAAGTTGACGATATAGCACGCAACGAAAAAATTATAGGTAACGATGAAGATTTGAATGTGCCATTTGGTGACACTATTAAATTACCTAAAATTGATGAAGAAGTTGCTATGCCAATTGAAGAAGATTTAACTAAGCCTTTGGAAGATGTTACACCTATAGTTGATGAAAAACCTATAGAAGAAGTGGTTTTAGATGAAGATTTAACTAAACCTTTAGAAGAAGTAAAAGAAATTGATGGAACTCCTGCTACTGAAATAGCTTTAGAAAAAGAAGATGATAAAGCAGAAGAAATTGTCACTTCTAAAGAAGTTAAAAAAATTGACACACCTAAAAAGGGTAAAAAATCTAAAGAAAAAGTAGTCCCTGAATTTATTGCGGATCAATATAATCCAAATGGGGAAGTATCTTCTGATGATGATATATGGAATTTTTAAGATAGTTGTAAACTATCTTTTTTATGTATAAATACAATTTTAATTTATCAAATTATATGGTATAATTAATAATGTGTTAGGAGGATATTATGACAGTTGATGGAATAATTGAACTTATAAGAAAATTAGTAGATGTTTTAATTGTATGGTTAGTATTTTACTATATACTTAAAAACTTAAGAAAAAATGTAAAAATGGTATTATTATTTAAAGGTATTCTTATTATCATTGGTTTAAAAATACTAAGTGATTTATTTAATTTACCAACTATTGGCTATTTACTAGATTATATTATTCAGTGGGGACCTGTAGCGCTTATTATAGTTTTCCAACCTGAAATTAGAAATGTATTGGAGCAACTTGGTAGAAGTCAACTTCTTGGTAGACATAAGACATTAACTGTGGATGAAAGAGAATCTGTAGTTTATGAAATTGTTAATGCCTTAGAATATTTAAGAAAATATAGAATAGGTGCGTTAATTGTAATCGAGCGTGAAAATAGTTTAGCCGACTATATTACGAGAGCTAAAAAAATCTACGCTAAGATTTCAAGTGATTTATTAATCGCAATATTCTATGAGGGAAATCCATTACATGATGGTGGTGTTATCATTGAAGGCGACCAAATAGTATGTGCTGGTGCTGTTTTCCCTACAAGTGATAGTTTAAAAATTAGTAAACGTTTAGGTACAAGACATAGAGCGGCTCTAGGAATATCAGAAGAGATGGATTCAATATCTATTATTGTATCTGAAGAAACTGGTAGAGTTTCATTAGCTATCGGTGGTGAGTTATATTATAATATGACAATTGATGAAGTTAAGATGCGTCTATTAGAAGAGTTAAAACCTAAATCAGTCTTAACTTATGATGAAGGAGAAGATATAAATGAAGAAGAAAAATAAGCATATATCTTCGATAAGCAAAGCATTTGATAAATATGTTATAATGCCAATTACAAAATTGATAGTAAATATCAATGAAAAGTTTGGCACTAAAAGTAAATATTTAGAAAGTTGGCTATCTAAGAGTAATACATTACTATTTATATCTCTTGCTTTAGCAGTAGTTATGTTTATAGTAATAGATCAAAAGATTTTAGTATATTCAGATAATTCTGCAGAGATATTAAGAAATCAACCTGTTAATACTATATTTAATAGTGAAGCTTATGTTGTAGAAGGGCTACCAAGTAGTGTTGATATAACATTGATAGGTAGCAAGGCAGATTTATATATTGCAAAACAAGCCCCAGCTGGTGAAGTTACAGTAGATTTATCAAATTTAAAACCAGGACAACATAAAGTTGAATTAAAATATTCACAAGCATCGACTTCAATTGAATATAAGGTTAATCCAAATATTGCTACTGTATATATATATCCTAAAGTATCTGATACTAGAACTGTAACAGTAGATTTATTGAATCAAGATTTATTAAATTCAAAATTAATAGTCGATAGTGTCAATATTGATACAGATAAAGTAGTAATTAAAGGTGCAGATTATCAAGTTAAAAAAGCTGCTACCGTAAAAGCGTTAATAGATGTTACAAATATAGCAAAACAAGAAGTTGGTACATATACATTAAAAGATGTTGAATTAAAAGCATATGATACAGATGGAAATGCTGTTGATGTAGAAGTTGTTCCACAAACTGTTGAAGCAACAGTTAAAATTACATCACCAAGCAAGACTGTTCCACTAAAAATTATTCCAACTGGTTCAGTTGCGTTTGGTCAAGCAATTTCGTCTATTACACAATCAGTAAACGAAGTTACAATTTATGGACCTGAAGATGCATTATCATCATTACAATTTATTCCTATAGAAATAAGTGTCGATGGTATTAAAGATAAGACAGATTATAATGTTGAAATTGAAAGACCATCTGGCGTTAGATATATGAGTGTTAATATGATTAAAGCATCAGTATTCTTAGATACTGTTTCTGAAAAAACAATTGATGGAGTTAAGATAGATGTTAGAGGACTTGCGCCTAATTTAAGTGCACAAGGTCGTACGGCTGCTGATACAACTGTATCTGTTACAGTAAAAGGTGTTAGTTCCGTAATCGATAAAATTACTTCTGACGATATTACTGCATATGTTGATTTGAAAGGATTAGAATCAGGAGAACATAAAGGTGTTAACGTACAAGTATCTGGAACAGATGTCAGAGTAGAATATACTGCAAAGACTAAGACTGTTGATATTGTTATATATAAATAATTAAAAACTCAAGGTGACTTGAGTTTTTTGTTTTAATCTATAGCTTCTATATGATTAAATAATATGCCTATATTTACGAGGCCGGCAATTCCAACAAGGATATAAACTAGTGTAGTCATAAATCCATTGACCCCAAAAAGGGTAGTCACCAGATTGAAATTAAATAAACCAATTAGTCCCCAATTGATTGCACCAATAATGGTTAAAACTAAGCAGATTTTTTGTATCGTCTCCATAATATCCTCCTTTATTAATTATTCTTTGCCATTTTTTTCATATTATGCAAGATATTTAATATACTTTAATGAAAGGGAAGTGTAGCGATGAAAAAAATGTTGATTCTGGCCTTTATAGTAATGTCTATTTTTTTGGTCGGATGTAAGAAACAAGAAAAGGATGTAGTTTCAAAATTAAAAAATAATATTGAGTCATTAGAATCATATAAAATAACTGGGACTTTAGAAATAGTAAATAATGAAGATGTATATAAATACGATGTTGAGTCTGCATATAAAAGTGATAATCTATTCCGTGTAAGTTTAAAAAATACAAATAATAATCATCTACAGATTTTGCTTAAAAATGCCGATGGTGTTTATGTTATAACACCAGCTTTAAATAAAAGTTTTAAATTTCAAAGTGATTGGCCTTATAATAATTCACAAATATATTTGTTGCAAACTATTTTAAAAGATATTTTAGAAGATAAGAATGTTGAAATATCTTCTTTAGATGATGGTTATGTTATCAAAAGTAAAGTTAATTATGCCAATAATGATAAATTGGTAAAACAAAAAGTTTATATAGACAAAAATTTTAATATATATAAAGTAGAAGTATTAGATGATAAAGATATTACTTTTATGTCAATCAATATTGATAAAATAGATAAAAAGCCTAATTTTTCTGAAGAGTATTTCTGCCTTTCGAATTCTACTAGTGTTAATATAGAAAAGATTATTCCTGTGTCTAAAATAGATTCTATATTATATCCTATGTATATACCAGAAAAAACCTATCTATCTTCACAGGATAAGATTTCACTTGCAAACGGTGAACGTGTTATATTAACATTTGATGGTGATAATCCTTTTATGTTGATTCAAGAAACATCTTCAATATTAGATAAGGATACAATAATTCCAACTTATGGAGATTTTGATATTGTTTCAGATACTATAGGTGTCATGAAAGAAAACTCAATAACTTGGTCAAGTAATGGTATAGATTATTATGTCACATCAGATAGTCTAAGTGAAAAAGAGTTGCTTTCAGTTGCTAATTCAGTAACAATATTACCAGTCGGCAAATAAAAATAGTTTAACACACGGAAAAATTGTGTTATAATTATTTTGGGTGGTAATATGAAAAGGAAAGTAGCAGAAGACGAATTAAATATAGTAAATTTTTTGAAAATTATTGCAGGAGTGTTAATAGTATTTATAGTATTCTATGGAATTACTAGTTTGATAACTAACAAAAAACCTGCACCAGTGGAAGCGAATATCCAATATGATAAAATATTAGTTGGTAGTATATTAAATCGCTTAGAAAGTGAATACTATGTTATTGTAGAAGCTAGTGATGATGAAGAAGTATCAAATTATGATGCATCAATTAATAACTATATTAAAAAAGAAAATCATTTAAGATTTTATAAAGTAGATTTATCCGATCCTTTTAATGCTAATTATATAGGAGAAGAAACTGTACTAGATATTAATAATATATCTGAGATCAGATTTAATAAATCAACTTTATTACATATAAAAGATAAGAAAATCGTATCATATAGACAAGGTAGTGATATCACTTCATATTTAAATAATTTAAGTGCCTAGGCACTTTTTATTTTTGTGGTATTATGATATACTAACAGAGGAGATGGTAGTTAATGAAAAAAGAAAAGAAAATTACATTAACTAATATAGAATTTATATTAATTATAATAGTTGGTTTTATAATGGGCATGGGAATAATGCTTTTTGTTATACCGACATTTGGGAATGAAAAATATACTAAAGTTGATGATAATATTCAATCTGTGATAGATACATATAATAATATAATAAAGAATTATTATACTGAGGTTACTCCTAAAGAAATTTCTGATGGCGCAATCAAGGGAATGTTATCTGCTGTAGAAGATCCATATACATCTTTTATGGATGAAGCAACAAGTGATAGATTTAATATTATGATAAATGGTGCATATGAAGGTGTAGGAATAGAAATATCTAATATAGGTAATGATTTAATTATAGTAGGCGTTTTATCTTCTTCACCGGCAAAAGAAGCAGGATTAAAAGCGGGAGATATAATATTATCTGTTAATGGTAATGATTTTTCCAAAACTACTGCAAACGATTTTTCAAACTATATAAAAAATAATAATGATGCTACATTTAAAATAGTAGTAAAAAGAGAAGGAAAAGAAAAAACGTTTGAGGTTAAAAGACGCCCTATCACTTTAAAATCAGTTACTTCAAATATAATCGAAAAAGACAATAAAAAAATTGGATATATATATACATCTATATTCGCTATGAATACATATGAACAATTTTCAAAGGAATTGAGTGAATTACAAAATAAAGGTATTGATTCTTTGATAATAGATTTTCGTGATAATTCTGGTGGTGAGCTAGGCATTGCTACTAATATGATAAGTTTATTTATGAAAAAAGATAAAGTTATATATCAAATTGAAGATCGTGATGGAAATATCGAAAAGAAATATTCAATAGGTAAAGAAAATAAAAAATATCCTATTATAATATTAGTTAATGAAAATACTGCTTCTGCTGCCGAAATAATGACAGCAGCACTTAAAGATAATTTAGGTGCAGTAATAATAGGTAAAAAAACATATGGTAAAGGTACCGTTCAAACTATTGTTACTAATACAAATGGAGAAAAATATAAAATAACTATATCTAAATGGTTAACTCCAAATGGAGAATGGATAAATGGTGTAGGTATTAAACCTGATATAGAAGTAGATTTAAGTGATAATAAAGATTCACAACTTGAAAAAGCTATTGAATATATTATGAGTCATTAAAAGAAAGTTAAAAAGGCTTTCTTTTTGTGTTAAAAAGTCTTATAATAGTTTCAAGAGGTGTTTATGGATAATTTAAGTATTGGCGATAAGTTGCAAATACAATGCTATAAACATAATGGTAAGATTCACCGTTCGTGGGATGAAGCTTTAGTATTAGACGTAAAAGAAGATTATATTGTATGTGGTAACAATAAAACTTTAGTTACAGAATCAGATGGCACTACATGGAAAACTAAAGAACCGGCAATAATGTATTTTTTTAAAGACAGTTGGTATAATATTATAGTTCAATTAAAAAAAGATGGTATATTTTACTATTGTAATATAGCTACGCCGTTTATAATTGAAGAAAAGACAATAAAGTATATTGATTACGATTTGGATTTAAGAGTATTCCCTAGTGGAGAATATAAGATATTAGATAGAATGGAATATAAATATCATAAAAAGATAATGCATTATAGTGAAGATTTAGATATTGTTATAAGATCTTCTTTAACTGAACTTATAGAAGTATATAAAAAACACAATTTTGCATTCGATAAAAATAATAATTTAAAATATTATGATGCTTATAAAACTTTATATCCAAAATCGAAAAAGACATTATAATTATGTGTCTTTTTTTCTTTATTATATATAAAGATGTAAAAAAGTGAAAAATTTTAAAAAACTTTAAAAAATATATTGACTAAGCTATTTTTATTTGGTATATTAGTGATGCTTTCCAAGGGGAAAAGGCAGTACTTATGTAAAAAATAAAAAAAGTTAAAAAAACTTAAAAAAAAGTATTGACTTAATTGGAAGGATTTGATATATTATTAATGCACTTGCGAAAAGTGTATTAATATTGCACTTTATTACATATAATAAAGTGTATGAATGATCTTTGAAAACTGAGCAAAATGTCAATTCAAATTTAGCTAGGTAATCAATTCAATTTAAAAATATTATTTTTTTTATGAGAGTTTGATCCTGGCTCAGGATGAACGCTGGCGGCATGCCTAAGACATGCAAGTCGAACGGAGTGACCCATTGAAGTTGGAGTGCTTGCACAAAGACGGATTTGGATTTTCACTCAGTGGCAGACGGGTGAGTAACGCGTGGGTAATCTACCTCAAAGACTGGGATAACTTCTGGAAACGGATGCTAATACCGGATGATTCATATTTAGATAACTAGATATGCTAAAAGGAGCTTTTGCTTCACTTTGAGATGAGCTTGCGTTGTATTAGCTAGTTGGTGGGGTAATGGCCTACCAAGGCAACGATGCATATCCGAGCTGAGAGGCTGATCGGACACATTGGGACTGAGACACGGCCCAGACTCCTACGGGAGACAGCAGTTAGGAATATTCGTCAATGGGGGAAACACTGAACGAGCAATGCTGCGTGAGTGATGAAGGCCCTATGGGTTGTAAAACTCTGTTGTAAAGGAAGAACACTTATTATAGGTAATGATGATAAGTTGACGGTACTTTGCCAGAAAGCCCCGGCTAACTACGTGCCAGCAGCCGCGGTAATACGTAGGGGGCGAGCGTTATCCGGATTTATTGGGCGTAAAGCGTGTGTAGGCGGTTTATTAAGTTTAAGATAAAAGCCCGGGGCTTAACTCCGGTTCGTCTTAAAAACTGATAGGCTTGAGTATGGTAGAGGTAAATGGAATTTCTAGTGTAGCGGTGAAATGCGTAGATATTAGAAGGAACACCAGTGGCG
>JAEEGL010373441.1_pt1 | contig 15228 bp, 10 predicted proteins | sample 9134231 | NCBI WGS metagenome assembly JAEEGL01 (sample SAMN16246548, study PRJNA631951) | gut metagenome | biome: gut microbiome; feature: rumen; material: fiber-attached | host: Bos | place: Iran: Karaj | collected 2018-10 | reverse complement strand
GCCAATCAGATGATGGAGATCGTGCGCACCGTCGTCATGTTCTTCACCGCGCTTGTCATGATGCTCGCCATCGACGTGCGCATGTCGCTGATCTCGATGGTCACGCTGCCGATCCTGGCGGTGCTCAGCTTTGTCTACTTCCGCTTTGTGCGAAAGTATTTCACCGAGGCCGACGAAGCCGAGGGCGCTCTGTCTACCGCGATCCAGGAGAACCTGACCGGCGTGCGCGTCCTGCGCGCCTTCGGCCAGCAGCGCGCTGAGTATGACAAGTTCACCAAGCTGAACACGGACTACCGGCAAAAGAACATCTTCCTGAACCGCCTGATGGCCTACTACTGGAGCGGCTCGGACGCCATCGGCTATGTGCAGATCGCGCTGTCGCTTGTGTTCGGCGTGTACTTCTACGCCCAAACGCGCGGCACGGCCGATCCGTTCACGCTCGGCAATATCTATCTGTTCCTGTCGCTCACCAACCGGCTCACGTGGCCGGTGCGGCAGCTCGGCAGAATCTTAGCCGATCTCGGCAAGGCGACCGTTTCGCTGAACCGTTTGAATGAAATCCTGAACGTCCCCGCCGAGGCAGAGCCCGGCGCGGCAAAGCGGGATATCGACCTTGTCGGGGATATCACGTTCGACCATGTCTGCTTCGGCTATGACACGCCGAACGACGTGCTGGACGACATTTCCTTCACCGTCAAGGCGGGGCAGACCGTGGCGATCCTCGGCAGCACGGGCAGCGGCAAGAGCTCGCTTGTGCAGCTGCTGCAGCGGCTATATACAACCACGTCCGGCACGATTTCCATCGGCGGGACGCCGATCAACGATATCGACCACGAAACGCTGCGGCGCAATATCGCCATCGTTTTGCAGGAACCGTTCCTCTATTCGCGCACGATCAAAGAAAACATCAAGCTTGTCCGGCCCGATGCGACCGATGAGGACATGTACGATGTGGCGAAGGAAGCGGCCGTGCACGACGTGATCATGTCGTTTGCCGACGGGTATGATACGATTGTCGGCGAACGCGGCGTGACGCTGTCCGGCGGACAGCAGCAGCGCGTGGCGATTGCGCGGGCGCTGATGCAGAATGCGCCGATCCTGATCTTCGACGATTCGATGAGCGCCGTCGATACCGAGACGGATGCAAAGATCCGCGATTCGCTGCATGCGCGGCACGGCGCGGGGATCCTGTTCTTGATCTCGCACCGCATCACGACGCTGTGCGAAGCGGATGTGATCCTTGTGCTGGAGCACGGCAAGCTGGTGCAGATGGGCACGCACGACGAGCTGATGCAGCAGGACGGCCTCTATCGCCGCATTGCGGAGATTCAGGACGCGCCGGTGAAAGGAGGTGCAGTCGCATGAGTTACGATACCGAGCAGGATTATCAAAACCAAAAAGTCGATCTGAGCCTATGGAAACGGCTGTTCGGCTATGCGCTGCGCAACAAAAAGCAGCTGGTGCAGAACATCATCGCCCTGATCATCGTCGCCGTGATCGACACGCTGTACCCGATCATGACGCGCTATGCCATCGACCACCATGTGAACCCCGGCGGCGAACCGACGCTGGACGGGATATGGCTGTTCGCGCTCGGCTATGTCGCCTTGATCCTTGTGCAGACATACGGCACGATGACGTTCATCAAGCGTTCCGGCGATATCGAAATGGCGATCTCTTACGATATCCGGCAGGAAGCGTTCTTGCATCTGCAAAACCTGTCGTTTTCGTTCTATGACAAAACCTCCGTCGGCTATCTGATGGCGCGGATGGTCAGCGATGTCGGCCGTATCAGCGAAATGATTTCGTGGAGCATGGTCGATGTGCTTTGGTCAAGCTGCTACATCGTGTTCTCGATCGTGGCGATGTTCCTGTATAACTGGAAGCTTACGCTGGTCGTGCTCGCGGTGATCCCGCCGCTGGCACTTGTCAGCTATTACCTGCAAAAGAGCATCTTAAAGTATCAGCGTGCCGCCCGCAAGCAGAACAGCCGCATCACCGGCGCGTTCAACGAGGGCATCATGGGCGCGATGACGACAAAGACGCTGGTGCGCGAAAAGGCCAACGACGCCGAGTTCGAGGAGATCTCGACCGACATGAAGAAGGCTTCGGTCAAGGCACAGGTGCTCGGCGCGACGTTCTTCCCGCTGATCATCTCCCTGTCCGCCATTGCCACGTCGGCGGCGCTGATCCTCGGCGGCGCGGGCGTGAGCGCCACACTCGCGGGCGGGGCGACGTTCCTCGGCGCGATCACGGCGGGCACGCTCGTATCGTTCATCACGTATGCCAGCGGCCTGTTCGAGCCGATCCAGAACCTGGCGGGCATCCTGGCCGAGCTGCAGAGCGCGCAGGCGAGCGCGGAGCGCGTGATCGGCCTGCTGGATACGAAGTCCGATATCAACGATACGCCCGAGGTCGTCGAGCGTTACGGCACGACGATGGATCCGAAAAAGGAAAACTGGGAACCGCTTGTCGGCGATATCGAGTTTGTACACGTCGATTTCCATTATAAGGAAAGCGAACCGCTGCTGAGGGACTTCAACCTGCATATCCGTCCCGGCGAAACCGTCGCTTTGGTGGGCGAGACCGGCGCGGGCAAGAGCACGATTGTCAACATGATCTGCCGCTTCTATGAGCCGGTCGCGGGGCAAATTCTCATCGACGGCAAGGACTACCGCGAGCGCAGCGAGCTGTGGCTCCAGTCGAATCTCGGCTATGTGCTGCAGCAGCCGCATCTGTTCTCCGGCACGATCCGCGACAATATCCGCTTCGGCCGTCCCGATGCCTCGAACGAGGACATTGTGCGCGCAGCCAAGATGGTGCACGCCGATGAATTCATCATCCATCAGACGAAGGGCTATGATACAGAGGTAGGCGAGGGCGGCGTGCGCCTGTCCACCGGGCAGAAGCAGCTGATCTCGTTCGCCCGCGTGATCCTGGCGAACCCGCAGATCTTCGTGCTCGACGAGGCGACAAGCTCCATCGACACCGAGACCGAGCAGATCATCCAAAACGCGATTACCACGGTCCTGGAGGGGCGCACGTCCATCGTCGTTGCGCACCGGCTTTCGACGATCCGCAACGCCGACCGCATCCTCGTTATCAAGGGCGGCGCAATCGTGGAGAGCGGCACGCATGACGAGCTGCTGGAAAAGGGCGGCTATTACCATGACCTCTATGTGCACCAGTTCCGCGAGGAAACGCTGGCGCAGGCGTTGGTATAAAAGCAATATTCGTCCCATTGGGGCGAGACAGAAAGGATTCTCCGTTTCGGCGGGGAATCTTTTTCGTATCATTTTCCGGAAAAATAGAAAAAAGTTATTCCCACCGCTTCGGATTTTTGCTATAATTATCTATTATGGAAAGGAATGGACGGCTGATGCTGCTTTTGTACTGGCTGCTGCAATGGACGTGGGGCATTGTGCAGAATGTCGCGGGCGGGCTTTTGACGCTCCTGCTGCGGCGCTGCCCGCACTTTCGCTATCGCGGCGCCATCGTCACGCGATGGAGCTTCGGCGGCAGCATGGGCCTTGGCATGTTCATCTTTTTGAGCCGTTCCTTTACCGATGCGCCCGAAAGCGTCCGCGCATGGGAAGCGCGCATCCTTGTCCACGAATACGGGCACACCGTGCAGAGTGCGATCCTCGGTCCGCTATACCTGCTTGTGATCGGGCTGCCGTCGTTTGTGTGGGCGAACGTTCCGGCGCTGCGGCGTATGCGGGAGAAACGGCATATTTCCTACAGCAGCATGTATCAGGAGCGGTGGGCAAACCGGCTCGGCGCGCGCGTGACCGGCGAGTCTGCACCCGAAGAAAGCGATCTATAACCGAAAAGCAACAGAAAAGAGGCAATTCATGAACAACACACCCAATTCCGGCGGACGGAAAAAGACCGTCGGCACCGGCAGCGGCAGCGTCCGCAAAACCGAAAAAGTCAATACCACCGGCCCGGTCGGGCGCAAGGACGGCTATTCCGGCCGCACCGGCGGTTCCGCACCAAGCGGCAACGGCCCGCAGCGCGGCTCCTCCGGCGGAACAGGCCTTTTGGGTCTGCTCTTCGGCGGCGGCCTTAAACGGATCATCGTGATCATCGTGCTCCTCGTCGTGCTGTTTTTGCTGTTCCGCGTCTGCACCGGCGGTTGCGCGTCCACGCCCGAAATGGGCTTGCTCGACGATTTCCTGTCCGATTATACGACGGAGGATGCATCCAATTCCTACAACAGCGGCAGCACGGGCAGCAGCGATGCCTCGTCCGGCACGTCGTTCACCGATCTGATGGAGCAGTACCTGTCCGCGTCCTATGACGAAACGGACAGCACCGCGGCGCCGATCACGCCCGCCACGACCTCCACGCAGTCGGTCGTCACGACCGTTTCGAATCGTGCGCGCGATAAGTACACGACGCTGAAGGGCAACGGCAGGGACACCGTTACGCTGATGGTCTATATGTGCGGCACCGACCTCGAATCCGAGAACGGCATGGGCACCGCCGACCTCAACGAAATGCTCCACGCCGCGCTGAACGACGATAAGGTGAACGTCATCGTCGAAACCGGCGGCACAAAGCGGTGGAACAACTCGGTCATTTCCAATTCGACCAACCAACGCTACCGCGTCACCTCGCGCGGGCTGCAGGCGCTCGATAAAAACCTCGGCCGCAAGAGCATGGTCGATCCCTCGACGCTGTCCGATTTCATTCAGTTCTGCGCTAAGAACTATCCCGCGGATCGCTATTGCCTGATCATGTGGGATCACGGCGGCGGCTCGCTGTCCGGCTACGGCTACGACCAGTATTATTCCGGCTCCATGACGCTTGACAAGCTCACGACCGCGCTGAAGAACGGCGGCGTCAAGTTCGATTTCATCGGCTTCGACGCGTGCCTGATGGCAACGCTCGAAAACGCGCTCGTCTGCGAGCCGTATGCGGACTATCTGATCGCGTCCGAGGAAAGCGAACCCGGCTGCGGCTGGTATTATACGAACTGGCTGACCGAGCTGTCCAAGAATACCTCGACACCGACCGTCACGTTTGCGAAAACGATCATCGACGATTTCAACAGCGTCTGCCGCAAGAACTACGGCAGCTGCAACACGACGCTGTCCATCGTGGACCTTGCGGAGTTTGCGGGCACCGTGCCGGAGCCGTTCGCCGCGTTCTCCAAGTCGCTGAATACGCTGCTGGATAAGCAGGACTTCAAGACCGTTTCTACGGCTCGCTCCGGCGCGCGCGAATACGGCAGAACGAGCAAGATTAACCATGTCGATATCACCGACCTTGCGACCAAGATCGGCACAAGCGAGGCGAACGCCCTTGCCGATGCGATCCGGGGCTGCGTCAAGTATAACCGCGCGTCCACGTCGATGTCCGGCTCCTACGGCCTTTCGATCTACTTCCCGTATTCGAGCTTCAAGGGCATGAACACCGCTGTCAAGCTCTACGACACCATCGGCATGGATGCGGGCTATACCGACTGCATCAAGAGCTTCTCGTCGCTGGCGGCGGGCGGCCAGATCGCTACCGGCGGCACGACCTCGTCTCCGATCGGCTCCCTGCTCGGCGGCTATACCGGCGACACGGGCTTCTCCTCCGGCGATATGCTCGAATACCTGCTCTCCGGCTATCTCGGCGGCGGCACGACCTCATCGTCCTCCTCGTCGTCCGGCGATTTGCTCGGCAGCCTGTTCGGCAGCGCGATCCCGTCCAACTCGTCCTCCGACCCGACCGATTTCCTGTTCGACATCCTCGGCGGCGGTTCGTCAAGCTACGGAAGCTGGTTCGACAGCGGCCGCGCGCTGCGGGCGGCGGATTACTACACCGAAAACTCCTTGTCCACCGCGGATATGCTGCTGACCGAAAAGAACGGCGGCTATGTGCTGTCCATGTCCAAAGAGAAGTGGGACCTTGTCGAAAGCGTGCAGCTGAATGTGTTCGTGGACGACGGCGCGGGCTATATTGACCTCGGCCTCGACAACGTTTATGCGTTTGACGGCGACGGCGATCTCAAGGTCGAATGGGACGGTACATGGGTCTCGCTTGCCGGGCATATCGTGCCGTATTACATGATCGACGACACGACCGACAACGGCGTGAACACAGTCACCGGCCGCGTTCCGGCGCTGCTGAACGGCGAACAGGTCAACGTGATCGTTTCGTTTGAGGACGGCAACGGCGCTGTCCTCGGCGCACAGCGCGTCTATGCCAACGGCGAAACCGACACGGTGGCAAAGGATCTTCTGCCGATTCAGAACGGCGATACGCTGACGTTCCTCTGCGACTACTACACCTACGACGGCGCCTACGACGCTTCCTACAAGCTCGCCGATACGCTGACCGTTTCCGGCCCGATCACGGTCGTCAACCTGCTGCTGAACAACAGCCGCGTCGAGTTCTGCTATTGCCTGACCGACATTTACGGCAATGCGTTCTGGACCGAATCGCTGATCGCGGAATAAAAAACAGACCGAAATACAACAGCGCCGCCCTCGTTTCGGGGGCGGCGCTGCTTTTGCTGTGCGCTTAATAGAACAGCTTTGCAATCGGGCTGGAGGCGTCCAGAATCAGCGTCTTTTGCTCGCCGGTCATGGATTCCTTCAAAGCGTCGAGCGCGATCATGAAGGTATAGAAATCGGCTTCCTCGTCGGTGTCGTAGACCTCGGAGAGGATGCGCATGTATTCGGCGTCGCCCTCGGCGCGGACGGTCTCGGCCTTGGCCTGCGCTTCGGAGAGGATCACCTCCACCTCGCGGTCAGCGGCGTTGCGGATGCGCTTTGCGTCCGCGTTGCCTTCGGCGGTGTAGGACGCCGCGATGTTGTTGCGCTCGGAGATCATGCGCGTATACACCGCGTCCTTGTTGTCGTCGGGCAGGTCGAGCGTCTTGGTTTCGACGGCTAAAATCTCGATGCCGTAGCGGTCGAAGCTCGTGCCGATGTTCTCCATCACAAGGCTGACGATCAGTCCGTCTCGACCGGAAATGATCGCCTCCTGGTTCTGCGAGGAGATCACGGTTTTCAGCGCGTTATACACGTTGGCATTGATGCGGCTTTCGGCGTTGGTGAGACTGCCGGACAGCGATTCGATGAACAGACGCGGATCGCTGATGCGCCACATCGTAAACGAATCGAGCACCATCGAATGTTTGTCGGCGGTGATGACGTCGCTGATCGGCAGGTCGTAGAGCAGAACGGTCTTCGGCAGCGCGGATACGGACTGGACGAACGGCGCCTTGAAGTAGAGTCCCGGCTCGGTCTTGATATCCACGACCTTGCCGAATTCGGTCACAACGCCGTATTCATTCTGCTGCACGACGAACAGGCAGCCGGACACGACCAGAATGACAAGCAGCACGGCGGCGGCCGCGACGACCGTAGTTACGATATTGCGGGTAGTCATGTGGATCGCCTCCTTATTCTTCGGTCTGCGGCACGGTGGGAGCAGCAGAGCCTGTGACGCTGCCCATCAGCGTGTCAAGCGGGAGCAGCGTTTGCACCTCGCTGCCGTCCTCGCCCATGATAATGACCTTCATGCCGGGGAAGATATCCCCGATGGCCTCATAGAACAGGCGCTGCCGCGTGATTGCCGGGTACTTCGAGTATTCGGCGTAGAGCTCCTTGAAGCGTGCGGCCTGCCCGTTTGCGGCGTTGATCCGCGCCGTCTTGTATGCTTCGGCCTGCTGCAGAATCTCGTCCGCATCGGCGTGCGCCTTGGGGAGCACCTCGTTCGCGTACTTGTTCGCGTTGTTGGTCGCGGTTTCGGCGTCCTGCTTGGCGGTTTCGACGGCCTTGAACGCCTCCTGCACGGCGGTTGTCGGCGGCTCGGCGTCCTGAATCGTGATCGAAACGAGCGTGATGCCGAGATCCTCCTTTTCCAGACGGGAGAGGATCTTGTCCTTGATCGAGGCCTGAATCTCGCTCTTGCCGGTCGTGATCACGTCGTCTACCTTATAAAGGCCGATGGTATCGCGGATATAGGACTGGCAAAGCATCTTCAAAATGCCCACCGGGTCCTCGGAAGCGTAGAGGTACTTGACCGGGTCGGTCACGCGGTATTCCACATAGAAGTCCACGTTGACAAAGTTGTAATCGACGGTGATCATCACCGATTCGCTCGGGATCGACGCGGTGGAGTAGAGATCGTAGCCGATGGCAAAGCCCTTGGTGGCCTTGGAGACAATGCGGCGGTTCTGGATGAACGGTACCTTCCACTTCAAGCCCGGATCGCTGACGACCGACGGCTTGCCGAACGTGGTGATGACCGCGAATTCATCCTCGTTCAGCTCGTAGAACGAGCTGAACAGCAGCACAAGGGCGACGATCACCAGTACACCGGCTATCACGGCGTTTCTGATGAGGCGTCCCCGGCGGGAGTAGTCCTTGATGGGTGTGGTTTCCATACAGGTGATTCCTTTCTGTTATGTTGATAAATCAGCTGCGCCGACAGCGCCGCAGCAGTTCCGCTTCGTCGATAACCTCCACGCCGAGCGCACGCGCCTTATCGAGCTTGCTGCCCGCGGCTTCGCCCGCAACGACGAACGAGGTTTTTTTCGAGACGCTGCCCGCCGCCTTGCCGCCGCATTGCTCGATCAGCCCTTCCGCATCCCGCCGCGAGAGCGTCGGCAGCGTGCCGGTCACGACGACGGTCATGCCCGAGAGCGGCTGCTCGTCGGCCTGCGCTTCTTCCTCCGGCGGGTTCACGCCGCGCTCCAAGAGCAGGTCGATCTGCGCGTTGATCGACGGATCGGCAAAGAACGTCACGATATCGTCTGCGACGATCTCGCCGATGTCCTCGATGGCAAGCAGCTCATCTTTGGTCGCCGCGCGCACGCGTTCCAAGGACCGAAACGTTTTAGCAAGGTCGCGCGCGGTCTTGACACCGACGTTCGGGATGCCGAGCGCAAACAGGAAGGCCGACAGCGGACGCGTTTTGCTCGCTTCGAGCGCGTTCAAAAGGTTCTGCGCCTTCTTGTGCCCGAAGCGTTCAAGCGCGACAAGCTGCTCATGCGTCAGCGCGTACAGCTCCGGGATCGTCGAGATGCCGAACGCGTCGATGAACTGCTCTGCGGTCTTGTCCGAGAACGTTTCGATATCCATGGCGTCGCGCGAGGCGTAGTGCGACAGGCGCGCCGCGATCTGCGGACGGCAGGAGAGGGAATTGGTGCAGTAGAGATGTGCGCCGCGCATTTCGACGTGTGCGCCGCATTGCGGGCAGCGGGTCGGCTTTTCGACCGGCGCTTTGGGCACGTCGCCCGGCACTGCGCCGAGGATTTCGGGGATCACGTCGTTGCTCCGGCGGATCGACACGCGCGAGCCGATGCCGACGCGCTTGCGCTGGATATCGTCCCAGTTGTTCAGCGTGGCCTTGCGCACGGTCACGCCCGCGAACTCGACCGGCTCGACATGCGCAAGCGGCGTGAGCTTGCCGGTTCGGCCGACCTCCCACGTCACGTCCTCGACGATGCAGGTCGTTTCCTCGGCGGCGAATTTATACGCCATCGCCCAGCGCGGGAACTTTTCGGTGTAGCCGAGATCCTCGCGCAGCGCAAAGTCCGTGGCCTTGATCACCATGCCGTCGATCAGAAAATCGAGCGACGAGCGCGTGGCTTCGGCAAGGTCGATCTCGGTTAGGATTTCGTCGGCCGTTTCGCACCACCGCACATAGGGGGAGACGGGGAAGCCGTTTTCCTTCAAAAATGCGAGCATTTCGGTTTGATCATGGAGCGTTTTTCCCTCGATATAGCCGACGTTATAGCAGAACACGTCCAATTTCCGCGCGGCGGTCACGGCGGGGTCGAGGTTGCGAAGCGCACCCGCAGCGGCGTTGCGCGCGTTTTTCAGCGGCTCGGTGGAGGTCTTATTGTAGGCATCGAGCACGGACAGCTTCATGATGCACTCGCCCTGCACCTCCATGCGCCCCTTGTACGGGATCGACAGCGGCACGCTGCGGATCGTGCGGATCTGAGGCAGGATCGCCTCGCCGGTAACGCCGTTGCCGCGCGTCGCGCCCTGCACCAGAACGCCGTTGTCATAGGTGAGGTTCACGGTCAGCCCGTCGAACTTGTATTCGAGGCCGAATGTGACCTTGCGCGCGCCTGCGGCCTTTTGCACACGCTCGACAAAGTCGCGCACGCCCTCGATGGTGCGCACCTTGTCGAGGCTCCACAGCGGGGCAAGATGGACGTGCGAATCGAATTTCGTCAGCGGCGCGCCGCCGACGCGCAGGGTCGGGCTGTCCGGCGTGACCTCGCCGCTTGCCTTTTCGAGCGATAACAGCTCGTCATACAGCACGTCGTATTCGGCGTCGGACACCACGGGCGCGTCCTGTTCGTAGTAGGCCGCGGCATAGCGGTTCAAAAGCTGCACCAGTTCTTTTTGTCTTTCGGAAACCATGCGGTCCTCCTTGGGTGTAATACAGAAAAAGGGGCAGGAGCGTTTTGCTCCCGCCCCGGGGAATGTCGGAATGTATGATCTGCGAAGCCGTTTACGCGTCGAGCTTGTCGAGCGGCGCGAACGCGGCGGCGAGCTTCTTGGACATGCCGTTGTCGAATTTGATTTCGACGATCATGGCGCTGCCGCTGCCGGAGATGCCCGCAATCGTGCCCTTGCCGAATACCTTGTGGTTCACGCGGTCGCCCACGGCGCCGTCGAACTTCTTTGTCGGGGCCTTCGGCGGCTCCGGCTTGGTCAGCTTGACCGCCATCGAGGTCGTCACCTTCGGCGGTGTGTAGGTCCGACGCTCGGCTTGCTCCGCGGACTGCCGGAACGCCTGCCGCGGCTGTGACCGGTTGATCGGGAGCGCGTCGCCCATTTCGGTGAGGAAAGGGGAGGGTGCGGCATAGTTGATGCTGCCGAACAGCATTCGCTTTTGTGCATAGGAAAGGTAGAGCTTTTCCCGGGCGCGCGTCACGCCGACATAGCACAGGCGGCGCTCCTCCTCCATTTTTTCCTTATCCCCGCGCGACTGGTTCGACGGGAACAGCCCGTCCTCCAGACCGCAAAGGAACACGACCGGAAATTCAAGCCCTTTTGCGGCGTGCAGCGTCATCAGGTTGACGCATCCGCTGCCCTCATCCACGGCGTCGGCCTGCGAGAACAGCGCAACGTTCGTTAGGAATGCCTGCAGCACGTTGCCGTCCGGCTCGTCATAGCCCTTTTCAAACTCGTCGATGTAGCCCAAAAGCTCCTGCACCGTTTCGGCTCTTGTTTCATAGTTTTCCTTTTTATCGGCGCGAAGATACGCGTCGTAGCCGATGGTATTCAGCAAAGTTTTCGTGAACACGGACAGCGGCTCGGTCATGTACTTCTGGTACAGCTCCATGAACATATCCAGGAACGGGAAGAACTTCGTCGCGATCCTTGCGGGCAGATCGCCGGGGTCCATTGCGGCGGCCATCAGCGGCACGCCGGCTTCGCGCGCATGGGAGATCAGCGCCAGAATCGAGGTCGCGCCGATGCCGCGCGGCGGCAGGTTGATCACGCGAAGGAACGCTTCATCATCCGCAGAGTTTAGGATCAGACGCAGATACGCCAGAATATCCTTGACCTCGGCGCGGGAGAAGAACGAAATGCCGCCGTAGACCTTGTACGGGATGCCGAAGCTCTTTAGCGACATTTCAAGCACGCGGCTCTGCGCATGCGTGCGGTAGAGGATCGCATAACGGTCATAGCGCGCGCCGAGCCTCACGGCGTTCGCAATGCGCGAGCAGATATAGCTTGCCTCGTCGCGCTCGTCCTCGGCCTCGTGCACGTCGATATCGTCGCCGCCCTTTTGCGCGGTCCACAGCTTTTTGGGCTTGCGGGATTTGTTGTTCGCAATGACCGCATTCGCAGCGTTCAGTATTTTTTCGGTCGAACGGTAGTTCTGCTCCAGACGGATCACCGTGCAGCCGGGGAAGTCCTTTTCAAATTCCAGAATGTTGCGGATGTCCGCGCCGCGCCACGCGTAAATGCTCTGGTCGTCGTCGCCGACCACGCAAAGGTTGCGGTGCTCCTTGGCGAGCATGTTCACGATATGGTACTGCGCCAGGTTCGTGTCCTGATACTCGTCCACAAGGATATACTGGAAGCGGCTGCGGTATTTTTGCAGCACGTCCGGGAACTGCTCGAACAGCTCGATCGTCTTCAAGAGCAGATCGTCGAAGTCGAGCGCATTGGCGTCCTTCAGACGCTTTTGATACAGCTTGAACGCGTCGATGACCTGCCGCGGCTGCGCGGTCTCGGCCAAAAACGCTTCCGGATGCAGGGAATGGTTTTTCGCGTCGGAAAAGATGCTCGAAAGCATCCGCTTGCTGAACATCTGATCGTTCAGGTTCAGATCCTTGATAACATGCCCGATCAGGGACTGCTGGTCGGCTTCGTCATAGATAATGAACGCCTTTTTATAGCCGAGCCGTTCGATCTCGGCCTGCAGCACGCGCACGCAAAAACTGTGGAAGGTGAACATCCAGATCGAGTCCGCGCCGGTCGAAACAAGCGCCGTGATGCGCTCGCGCATTTCCTTGGCGGCCTTGTTCGTAAACGTCAGCGCAAGGATGCGGTACGGCGCAATGCCAAGCTCCTCGATCAGATACGCAATGCGGTGCGTCAGCACGCGCGTCTTGCCGCTGCCCGCGCCCGCCAGTACAAGAAGCGGCCCCTCCGTCGTGACGACGGCCTGCCGCTGCTGCTCGTTCAGTGTCCCTAAATCCATTATACCCCCCTCTGATCAGTTCGTCCCGTCCGTTGTTCCCTCGTACAAAGTCTTCCAAATGTGATCATACAGCGGACCGCTTTCCGCTTCCCAGCGGCTGCGCATCACAAGCGCAGCCTCCTCCGAAGCGACGGCGAGCTGAATACAAAATACCGTTTCCTTCCCGTCGAGCACCAAAAGCTCCAGCCGGTAACCGTCCCGCTCGTTGCCGGAGATACGCGCGGTCGTCTGCGTTTCACGGCGAAAACCGGCGGCGTTTTCGGCAAGGACGGCGGCGAGCTTGTCCCGCTGCGTGGCGGGCAGCGTGTCGGCAAACAGCTGCACCTGCTCCTGCCCGGCCTCGGTTAAGGCATAGCAGTCCCCGAACGGGCGCGAGAAGGACGCCACGAATCCGTCGCTTTCCAACGCGGGCAAAAGCGTCTCGAATTCGAAGAAGGTCATGCTGTCGGTCCGGTCCACGACGCGGTACAGCTGATCATGCGTCAGCGGCGCCTTGCCGAGAAATAGGATGTACAAAAGCACCAGTTTGTTTTTTGTGTCTCCGTGGGTAAAAAATGGCATTCCGCATCCTCCGAAATATAGAAAAAGTATACCATAAAACTATGGTATAGGGCAAGAAATTTTTACAACAAACTGATAGGTTTTCGCGGAAAAATTACGAATTAACCGAAAATTCGTTAATACCGAACCTGTTTTATTTGATGAAAAAAGGGCATGAAGCCCTTTCTTTCACAGGAAACCGGCACTCAGCACCGCAGCAATCTGCCGAGCAGGGTAAACCCGCCGAACGCGACGATATCGACGACGACAATGGTGGAGCCGACCGGCGTTCCGAACACGATGGAGGCCAAAATGCCGAGCGCCGCACAGCAGACCGACAGCACCGCCGAGCAGACCGTGACGGAGCGGAAGCTCTTGAACACGCGCATGGCGGACAGCGCCGGGAAGATGACGAGGGCGGAGATCAGCAGCGAACCGACCAGGTTCATGGCCAGCACGATGATGACCGCGATCACGACCGCGATCAGCAGGTTATAGAGATCGGCGCGGGTACCGACGGCCTTTGCAAAGTTCTCGTCGAACGTGACGGAGAAGATTTTATTGTAAAACAGCACAAAGATCGCAACGACGACGACCGACAGCACAATGCACAGCCAGACTTCGGCTTTGGTCAGCGTGAGGATCGACGTGGAGCCGAACAGCGTGGAGCACACGTCGCCGGACAGGTTGGACGAGCCGGTGGGGAACACGTTCATCAGCAGATAGCCGACGGCGAGCGCCCCGACCGAGATCATGGCGATGGCGGCGTCGCCTTTGATGCGGGCATTCTGCCCCACGCGCAGCAGCAGCACGGCGGCGACCACGGTGATCAGCAGCACCAGCGGCATTTCATTGTTCATCCGCAGCACCGCGGCAATTGCCATCGCGCCGAAGGCAACGTGGCTCAGACCGTCCCCGATGAACGAAAACCGCTTCAAAACGAGCGTCACGCCCAAAAGCGACGAGCACAGCGCGATCAGCACGCCGACGATCAAGGCATACTGCACAAACGGGAACGAAAGATATTGCCCGAGCTTTGCCAGCATTTCGGTCATGCGGTTTCGCCCCCTTCCGCAAAGCGGCGATAGAACGCGCTTTGCATGTATTCGTCCCGTCTGCCGAAGAACACGGTGCGGCCGATATGCAGGATATGCGTCGCGTTTTTCACCGCGGCGTCGATATCGTGCGAGATCATGATGATCGTGATGCCCTCCTCATGCAGCGACCGGATCAGCTTATACATCTCCGCGGTCACGACCGGGTCGAGCCCGGACACCGGCTCGTCCAGGATCAGCAGCTTTTGCGTTGCGCAGAGCGCCCGCGCAAGCAGCACGCGCTGCTGCTGTCCGCCGGAAAGATCGCGGTAGCAGCGGTTTTTCAGCTCGCCGAGGTGCATGCGCTCGATGGCGCGCTCCGCCAGCGCCTTTTCGGCACGGTTATAGAACGGCCGCAGACCGCAGCGCGCCTGACAGCCGGAAAGCACGATCTCCCACACCGACGCGGGAAAGTCGCGCTGCACGACCGTTTGCTGCGGCAGATAGCCGAGCTCGTTTTGCTGCAATCCGTCGCCCCATGTGATGCGCCCGGCAAGCGGCGGCGTCAGGCCGAGGATGGTTTTTAAGAGCGTGCTTTTGCCGGAGCCGTTTTCCCCGACGATGCACAGATACTCCCCGGCGTTGACCGAAAAGGTCAACCCGGAGAGGATCGCGTCGCCCTCATAGCCGAGGGACAGGTTTTCACATTCTAATTGCGGCATGGTTTCTTCCTTTCATGCGCGGTCAAGGGGATTTACGAAATGCCGAGCGCCTGCCGGAGCACGGTCAGATTCTGCTCCATCACGCCGAGGTAGGTGGTTCCGCTTTTTATTTGTTCCGCCGTCACGGACTGGAGCGAATCGAGCGTGAGGATCGCTTGGCCTTGGCTTTGCGTCGCCTTGCGGATCGTTTCGGCCATTGTCCCGTTTGCGCTTTCCAATTGCAGGATCGCAGGGAGGTGCAGCTCGTCGAG
>JAEEGL017133777.1_pt1 | contig 15229 bp, 17 predicted proteins | sample 9134231 | NCBI WGS metagenome assembly JAEEGL01 (sample SAMN16246548, study PRJNA631951) | gut metagenome | biome: gut microbiome; feature: rumen; material: fiber-attached | host: Bos | place: Iran: Karaj | collected 2018-10 | reverse complement strand
AATATTGCAGAAATAGCTATAATTTTAGTAGGTATGTTTACTTTTAAAAATATTATATCTCCGATACATGTTCTTTATATCGATTTAGTAGCGGATGCTGTTCCTTCGATATGTTTGGCTTTTGAAAAAGCTAGTAAGAACGTTATGAATAGAAAACCAATTGGTTTAAATCAAAAACTATTTACTCCTTACTTTACTGGCTTTTTACTTTCTTCTGTTGTAATTGAAATAGCTCTTTCTTTATTGATATTTTATCTTGTTGATATGAATTATGGTTTAAAGCTTGCTCAAACTATGGCACTTCTTAGTGTAGTAATAAATGAATTTGTATTTGCTTATAACTGCAGAAGTATTGAAGAGGGTGTATTTGATCGAGGAATATTCTCTAATAAGCAACTGAATATTGGTATTTTAGCGTTGTTATTGGTTCAATTGCTTGTCTTTTTAACACCTGTTGGTAGTTTCTTTGGACTTGTTAAATTATCTTTTTCTGAGTTCTTTGTAGTTATATTAGCTAATGTAGTTGGATTTGTTTTAATTGAACTTTTGAAGCCAATTGTTAAGAAAATAATTAAGTAAATTATACTTGAAGAATTTATTAATTTAATATATAATTTTGATAGTAGGATGTGATTATATTGAAAACTAGAATAATTAGTGCAGTTGTGATGTGTGCAATTGTGATTCCAATATTAATAATTGGGGGATTACCATTTAAAATAATGGTTATAGTTCTTTCGATAGCTGCAATGTATGAGATATTAAAAGCTAGATCTTCGAAGAGTCAGATTCCGTTTGTAATGAGATTAATATCTTATTTGGTGATGGGATCGTTTGTATATTTCGGAACAACTATTGATAGTGTTAACTATGAATTTCTTTATAAAATCATGGCTGATGTTTTTCTTATATATTTTATACCTGTTGTTCTTATTAATAATACTAAAGAATATAGTGTAACGGATGCTTTATATGTCCTTGGTAGCACGATATTTTTAGGAATGGCTTTTAATTCGTTTATTTTAATTAGTAATAATAGTATGTTATATGTTATTTATTTGGCTCTTATTACTGTTATTACTGATACCTTTGCATATTTTACTGGATACTTTATTGGAAAACATAAAATGTGCGTTAAAATATCTCCGAAAAAAACTTGGGAAGGTGCTATTGGAGGATCAATTGTTGGGACTGTTATTCCTACTTTATTTTACTTATTTTTCATTAATTCAAGTATCAATATATTTATGCTTGTTGGCATAACATTTGTCTTAACTATTGTTGGTCAAATAGGTGATTTGTTTTTTTCAAGTGTTAAGAGACATTATGATATAAAAGATTTTTCAAATTTGATACCTGGACATGGTGGCATTTTAGATAGACTTGATAGTATTATTTTTGTTGTAATAACATTTATTTTGTTTATTGATATTATGTAGGAGGGCAATATGATTTTAACAATAATATTATTTGTACTTATTTTAGGAGTTATTGTTTTAGTTCATGAAGGAGGACATTTCTTCTTTGCTAAAATGGTTGGAGTTCATGTTTATGAATTCTCTATTGGTATGGGACCTTTGGTTGCTAAAAAAATTGCAAAGGATAAGACTCAGTATTCTATAAGAGCTATTCCTATTGGTGGTTATGTGTCACTTGCAGGAGAAGAAATAGATGAGAAAGCTCGTAAGAAGACTAAAGGAAAAAATCTTCAAGATAAGACAGTTTTTGAAAGATTTTTAGTTATGTTTATGGGAGTTGGTAACAACTTTATCTTTGCTTTTTTGGTGCTATTTTTACTTGGTATTTGTTATGGAGCTCCTTCTACAGTACCAAAAATTAGTGATATAACTGATGGGTATCCTGCAGCTGCAGTAGGCTTAGAATCAGGTGATGTTATTAATTCAATTAATAATCATAAGGTAGAGTTTTTAGATGATATTAGTTTATATTTAACTATATCTGATTTATCTAAACCTGTTACTTTTAAAGTTACAAAGGAAGATGGAACTTCTAGAAAATATGTTCTTAATCCAGAAAAAGTAAAAGATGCAGAAGGAAATACTAAATATGCTGTGGGGATTGTTTTAAAAGCTGAAACTAGCAAAGGATTTATTCCTTCTGTTAAATATGCTTTTAATGAAGAAAGAGCTATTTTTAAGCAAATGTTTGTTGTACTTGGAAGTTTGTTTACTGGTGGTGTAAAAGTAAATCAACTTTCTGGCCCAGTTGGAATATTATCTATTGTTGGTCAAACCAAAGAATTTGGTTTTGCTGGAATTCTTAGTTTAACAGCACTTTTAAGTGTTAATGTTGGAGTAATTAACTTGTTACCATTTCCTGCGTTTGATGGAGGCAGAATATTATTTTTAATAATTGAAAAAATAAAAGGATCTCCAGTTGATCCAAAAGTTGAAAATACTATTCATAGTATTGGATTTATTTTGTTAATACTTTTAATGATATATGTAACTTTTAATGATATCTTGAAATTGTTTTAGGTAATATGTTATAATCTTTATAGTATTATAGAAGTCTATTAAGGAGGATTGTTATGAAAAAGGTTTTGAGTAAAGAAGCATCTGCCAAAAATAGAGTTATGTTTATTTCAATTGTTGTTATACTGATTACTGTGATTGCTCTTGTTTTTGCGTTTGGAGTTAAAAGAAAAGAAGTAGTTAATGATTTGAAGATTAATTATTCAAAAGGGGAAGAAGTAAAACTTACTAAGTTTAAGAAAGATTTTACTGAAGAGCGTACTATTACTATTACTAATACTTCTAAAGAGGCTAAAACATATAGTTTAGAGTGGTCTGATGTTTCTAATACATTGAAAAAACAAAATGCATTTATATACGAAATAAAAGGATCTGGTGATAGAGTAGCAGAACTTGGTAAATCTCAAGTTCCTGGTGCCGATTCTGTTGTTTTTGCTCAAGTACTTATTGAAGCTGGTAAAACTCAAACTTATACTATTACATTTACTTATTCTGGTAGTGAAAGTGCGAAATTTGCTGGTAAATTAAAAGTTAAATCTAAAAAGGTTGATACAAAAAAACTTGAAAAGGAAGAAGAAAAACGAAATAAAGAATTAGATGAAAAATTAAAAAAACAAAGAGAAGAAATAGATAAGAAAAAAGCTTAATAATTAAAATACCTATATGGTATTTTTTTTGTTTTTTCATATTATTAATATAGGTGATACTGTGTTTAATAATAAAAGACTATTATTATTTGTTGTTATGTCTATTTTAATTTTTATAGGACTAGTAATGATTTTTTCTTCATCATATATATGGGCGGCTTATAAGTTTGGAGATGCGCTTAAATATTTAAAACAGCAATTATTATTTGTTATTATGGGTTATGTATTACTATATATTATTTTAAAACTTAAACCAAATTTTTTTTATACTTACTCAAAGTATTTTTTAATTATTTCTATTATTTTTCTTATTCTTGTTTTAATTCCTGGAATAGGAACAATTAGAAATGGTTCTAGGAGTTGGTTTGGAATAGGACCATTTGGAATTCAACCTAGTGAGGCAATGAAAATTGCTATTGTTGTTTTTGTTTCTAAATATTTAAGTTTTAATACTAAAATTTATAAGAATGTAAAAGCAACGTTTATTCCGCTATTGGTAACTTTTTTTTCTTTCTTTTTAATAATGCTTCAACCTGATTTTGGAACAGGTGCTATTTTAGTTCTGTCTGTTATTTCAATTTTATTTATTGCTAGAGTAGATATGAAGTTCTTTTATGAATTTGGTTTCCTCGGAATAATTGGATCGGTTTTTCTTGTTATTATTGCTCCATATAGACTTAATAGAATTACATCGTTTTTAGATCCTTGGAGTGATTCTTTGGGTAGTGGTTTTCAGATAATACAAAGTTTATATGCAATTGGTCCTGGTGGTTTATTAGGATTTGGTTTTTTAAATTCTAGGCAAAAGCATTTTTATTTACCTGAGCCTCAAACGGATTTTATCTTTTCAATAATATGCGAAGAATTTGGTATAGTAGGAGCATTAGTAGTGATTGGTCTTTTTGCTATACTTTGTTATTTAATTTTTAAACTTGCTCTTGAGCAAAATAATTTGTTTAACAAGTATCTTATTTTTGGTCTTGGATTTCAAATAATATTTCAGACAATTTTAAATTTATCTGTGGTTATTGGACTTATTCCAGTTACTGGAGTAACACTACCATTTATTAGTTATGGAGGAAGTTCTCTTCTTGTTACTATGGTTAGTATTGGTATAGTTTTAAATGTTTCTAGCTATAATTGATGCTTATTTATTGTTGTTTTAAATATATTATATTATTGAGAAGATGATAAATTTGCTGTGATGCCTAAAAGATCAATAACAATAAAATTGTTATTGATCTTTTTATTTATTGTGTTTTTGATCTGTATATGATAAACTTAAATCAGTTTCGGAGGTATATATTATGAAGAAATTTATTAAATTATTTATATGTATTGCTTTGATGTTAGTTAGTGTATATGGTATACATTATTACTATACTGAAATAGAGCCTACTGATATTAATAGTAAAGGGTTTATTAATCCAAAAGATGATTTGGGAAGTTTGTCAGATTTAAAGGAAAAATATGGTAATAATGAAATAGTAATGTATATTGATATACCTGATGTTATATCTTTGCCAATTGTTCAAACTGATGATAATGATTATTATTTATCTCATGATTTAGATAAAAAAGAAAATAGTGTAGGGACACCATTCTTAGACTATAGAATAAGCTCATTAAATGATAAAAAAGTAATTGTTTATGGTTATAATGATGTTAATCCAACACTTCCATTTTCTGCTCTTACTGGATATCAAGATGAATCTTTTTATAAAGCTCATCCTATTATCTTAGTTAATTCTAATGAAGGTAAGAGGAGATATGAAATATTTTCTTGTTTTGTAGATGATAAAAACTTTAATTATGATGTTTTAAATGTATTTAATAATACCAAGTATGAAGAGCAACTTAAGATTCTTAAAGAAAAATCTGCTTATGATACAAAAATAGAAGTTACTCGTGATAACAGAATACTTATTCTACTTACTGGAACTCTTAATGAGTCAAAAGATAGCTTAAAATATCAATTTGTTATTGCTAAGGAAAAGAATAGTTGTTGCGGATAAACAACTAATAATAAAAAATAGTTGATATTTCTATGCTTATTTGATATAATAACCTGTAGTGAAGGCAAGAAAGGAGGATTGAGTAATGACTGAAGTACAAGTAAAAGGTAATTTAGATAAAGCACTTAAGAATTTTAAGACTAAATGTGCTCGTGATGGAGTCCTTTCTGAAGCCAAAAAAAGAAAGTTTTATGATAAACCAGGAGTAAAGAGAAGAGAGGAAAAAAAGCAAAATACAATTAATTCTAGAAAAAGAAATAGAAGAAATAACAGAAACGGAAGATAGTTTCTGTTTTTATATAAGAAAGGGTGAAAATATGATAGAAGAATTAAAAAAAGATTTAGTTACTGCGATGAAAGAAAAAGATAGGGTAAAACTTAATACACTAAGATCTGTAAAAGGTGCTTTACAATTAGAAGTAATCAATAATAAAAAGGAAGAATCTGATGAATTATTACTTGATGTTATTAATAAGCAAATAAAAATGAGAAATGATTCTATTGAGGAGTTTAAAAAAGCTAATCGTGATGATTTAGTTAGTTCATATCAAGCTGAAATAGATATTTTAAAAGGGTATATGCCTAAGGAATTAACAGTTGAAGAAATAGATTCAATTATTAAAGAGGCTATAGAAAAAACTGGCGCTTCTAGTGCTAAAGATATGGGGCTTGTTATGAGAGAAGTAACACCGCTTGTTAAAAATAGATGTGATATGAAAGAAGTATCTACTAAAATAAGGGATTTATTGAGTTAAATCTCTTTTTATTTGACAAAATTTTTTGCTTAGATATAATAAATAATAACGGGAGGTATTATGGGGAAATATTATGTTTTAAAATTAAATTGTGCAAGGAGTAGTACACTGCATAATAATGATAATAGTTTTGATATGATGGGACATTTATCTTTTTATCCTAGTGCTAAGTATAAAAAAGATAGTTCTAAATTTTTTGCTTTTAATAAAGATGCCTCTTTTGATGGTTATGATGAACCTGGTTATGTTATGGCAGAGAAAAAAGGCGATCATTTTGAAGAGATAATTACAGGTTCTAAAATTTTATATAAGACTGATTCTATACAAGATATAAGAAAAGCTTCTTTAGAAGAGTTAGAAAAAGAATATGCTAAACCTAATCAAATTAGTTGTTTTTCTTATCAAGAAACATCTTTGGAAAATGTCCAAAAATATGTTAAGCGAATAAGAAATGATTGTGGAATATATTGTAAGTTTCTTAGTGAAATAAGTGATTTAAGAACTAAAAGAATATTACACGAAGAAATAGTTAAAAGAATAGAATTGCAACAAGGAAGTGCTAAAGAAGAAAGTGAGAATAAGCAATTAATTAGATAGATAAAACTAAGATGGTTTCAGTTTGACAAACGAATGTTTTGTTTTTACTGAAACTTCTTTTTTTTTGCTTAAATCTATTTACAAAAGGGTAATCTGCTAGTAAAATTGTGGTAGATAGTGGATGATTGTGGAGAAAAGTGGTGATTTTTATGTTAATGGGTGAGTATCATCATAATCTTGATGACAAAGGTAGGATAACTATTCCTTCAAAGTTTCGTGAAGAACTTGGAGAAAATATTATTATTACCCGTGGTTTAGAAGATTGCCTTTTTATCTATTCGGAATCTGAATGGAATAAAGTAGTTTCTAAACTTAAAACTTTACCATTTACTAAAAAAGATGCCAGAAGTTTCACGAGAATGTTTTTATCAGGTGCAACGGATGCTTTATTTGATAAACAAGGACGTATAAAAATTAATCTTCCACTTATCGATTATGCAGGACTTTTTAAAGAGTGTATAATTATTGGGGTTAATGACAGACTTGAAATATGGGCTAAAGATAAATGGGATAAGTTTATTGCTAATGCAGAGGAAAACTTATCTGATTTAGCGGATCACCTATTTGAAACAGAGTTTGAAGGTTGATAAAATGGAAAAACATATAAGTGTACTACTTAATGAAACGATTGATTTATTAAATATTAAAGAATCAGGTATCTATATTGATGCTACTTTAGGTTTTGCTGGTCATTCTAGCGAAATACTTAAAAGAATTCCTTCAGGGCATTTATATGCCTTCGATAAAGATATTACTGCTATAGAAGACAGTAAACAACGACTTAGTAAGATCAGTTCTAATTTTGATATCTTTAACGAAAGTTTCTCAAATATTAAAAAAGAAATGGATTATCTTTCTATAAAGCCTGATGGTATCTTATTTGATTTAGGCTTGTCTTCTGTAGAAATAGATGATGCTACAAGAGGCTTTAGTTATATGAAGGATGCCTCATTAGATATGAGAATGGATTTAAGTAGTAAAAAGACCGCTAAAGAGGTTATTAATACTTATAGCGTAGAATCATTAGTTAGAATATTTCGTTTATATGGAGAAGAAAAACATGCTTTAAAGATAGCACAAGAGATTGAAAGGGAAAGATCTGTAAAACCTATAGAAACAACTTTAGAACTTGTATCTATTATTGATAGATGCTATCCATATAAAGAAAAAAGAAAGGGACATCCTGCTAAAAAAGTTTTTCAAGCTGTTAGAATAGAAGTTAATAATGAACTTGAAGAATTTGAGAAAGCACTTAATGATTCATTAGATATTTTAAATATTGGTGGTAGGATTGCTGTTATTACATTTCATTCTTTAGAAGATAGAATATGTAAAAACATATTCAAAGAGGTTACTGCAGTTGATCCTATTGTAAAAGGGATGCCTAATATACCTAGTGATATGCTTCCTAGTTATAAACTTATAACTACTAAAGCAATAATTCCTACTGATTTAGAAATTAGACAAAATTCTAGAAGTAAATCCGCTAAATTAAGAGTAATTGAGAGAATAAAATAAGGAGAGATAATATGAGAAAAAGAAAGAAAAAAAGCAAATTAACGAGATTTGAAAAGTTTTTGATAACTATTACATTAATCGTAGGATTGTCTTATCCTTTTATGAATATTTTTGCTAAGAGTACTCTTAGTGAAATGAATTATAAGGTTGAAAGTGATAAAGAAAAGATAGCGTTACAAAATAAAAATAACGAGAGTTTAAAGATGAAAATAAATGAACTTGCATCACTTGAAAACTTAGAATCAGTTGCAAAAAAGATGGGTTTGAGTTATACTAGTAATAGTATAAAAACAATAAATGAGTAGGGTGATTTTAGATGAAAAAGAAAGGGCAAAGTAATACATTAATTAATTTGTTTATACTTATTGCTCTTTTTTCTTTTGTTTATATTGTTTATAGAGTTTCTTTTATAGCTTTATCTAAAGAAGTTGATGGAGTTGATTTAAAAGAGTTTGCAGATAGTAGAAGTATAGTTTCTAAAAAAATATATCCTAAAAGAGGAAATATTTATGATGTAGAGGGTAAGTCGCTTGCTATTAATGTATCAAGCTACACTTTAATTGCATATCTTGATCCTTCTCGTAGTGAGGGTGAGAAAAAACTTTATCATGTTAAGGATAAGGAAATGACAGCTAAGAAACTTGCTACAGTTTTAAAAATGAAAGAAAAGGATATTCTTGATATTTTAAATCAAAAAAATAGATATCAAGTAGAATTTGGTAATGCAGGTAAAGGACTTAATGAACTTGAAAAAGAAGCAATTGAAAAACTTAATTTGCCTGGTCTTGATTTTATTGAAGATGAAAAAAGATATTATCCAAATGGTAATTTTGCATCATATACACTTGGTTATGCTAATACTGATGATGATGGTTTTATAACTGGAGCATTTGGACTTGAAGATCTTTTGAATGATGTTCTTGCAGGTACACAAGGTTATACTACTTATCAAAAAGATGTAAACGGATATAAAATTCCTGGAACTAAAGAAGTAACAGTTGATGCGATAAATGGTAATGATGTATATTTAACACTTGATTCTAATGTTCAATTTTTTGTAGAGCAAGCTGCTAACAAAGCAGAAGATAAATATAATTTTGATTGGCTTACTTTAGTGATTGCTGATGCTAAGACTGGTAAGATTCTAGGTACTACTCAAAAGCCTTCTTTTGATCCGAATAAAAGAGATATAAAGAACTGGATAGATATAACTGTGGGAGAGGCTTATGAACCAGGTTCTATTATGAAAACATATACATATATGGCTGCAATGGAAGCTGGAACTTATAGGGGCGATTATACTTTTCAATCTGGTAAATATAAAGCAGATGATGGTACTATAATCAATGACTGGAATGGTTATGGATTTGGTCGTATTACTTATGATCAAGGGTTTCAAGCTTCTAGTAATGTTGGTGTTATTAATATAGTTAATAATTTTATAAGTAAACAGATTCTTATGGATTACTTTACCAAAATGGGCTTTGGTAAAAAAACAGGAGTAACTTTAGCTAATGAAGTTCCAGGACAAATTAAGTTTAATTATCAAACTGAAGTATATAATGCATCATTTGGACAAGGTATTACAACAACTCCTATGCAACATATACAAGCTCTTACTGCTATAGCAAATGATGGTATGATGCTAAAACCATATATTATTGATAAAGTTGTAGATGAAAAAGGTAAAGTTGTTTATCAAGGCAAAAAAGAAGAAATTGGAAGAGTTGCTTCGAAGCAGACCGCTGAAAAAATAAGGGAATTAATGTATCAAACGGTAAATACATCTTGGTATGCTGCTACTGGTGGCGATTATAAAGTAAAAGGTTCTGATGTAATAGGTAAAACTGGTACAGCGCAACTTGTTAATTCTTATACTGGTAATTATTATACAGATGATTATAATGTTACTAAGTCTTTTATAGGTATGTGGCCTAAAAATGATCCTAAAGTAATAGTTTATGCTTCTGTAAAAAGGGCAGGTACTAGTAAACCTATATCTGATTGTATTACTAGTATCGTTAAAAACATGAACAAATATATGAATATCTTTGAAACAGAAAAAGATACTACGCTGCATAATAATAAAATCGATAATTATTTAAATCAAAATATTAGTACTGTTAAGAATGAAACAAAAGGAATTAAAAAGTTAATTATTGGTACAGGAAACAAAGTTATTAACCAGTATCCTGTTTCTGATAGTGCGTTTGATATTAATGAAACATTAATACTTTTAACTAATGATAAGGAATATAAATTACCTAATTTAAAAGGATATAGCAAAAAAGAAGTAGAAGAAGTATGCAAAATGCTTAATTTATCGTGTTCTTTTAAGGGATATGGATATGTTATTAGTCAAAGTAAAGTAAATGAAAAAATTAAAGAAAATGAGAAAATTAGTTTTGAATTAAAATAACGAGTTCAGTTTGAACTCGTTATTTTATAAATCCTGCACTTTTTAATTTAGATTCTATTTTATCTTTAGTTACTTCTCCTTCAATTTTTATTAGTTTGTTTTCTTGTCCTTCATCATAGAAAAGCACTGTAGGAGTACCATCTATATCAAACATATCATCATATTTTTCTTTTTCTTTGTCAGATAAATCTGTTAGATTTAAGGCATAAGCTTTTAAATTATGTTTTTTTAATACACTCATGAATCTTGGAGTGAATACTTTACAATGTTCACAGTTAGTTTGTTTTATGTATAAAATGAAAGTTTTTTCTTTTTCTTGCATTTTTATAATATTTTGAATACTTGTTTCTTTAATGTAATCACTTTCTTTATCAGAGAATGATATTGCTATTACTACAAGGGCAATAACAATTACAGATAAAATAATTAACCATTTATACTTTTTCATATTTTGCACCTCTTTGTAATAATAACATATTTTTTTATTAAATACAAATAAATTTGTTTGTTTTACTCATATATTATTTTAGTAGATTATATTGACTTAAGTGTACTTTTTGTGTTATAATTTACGAGTAATTGGTGGTGATTCAATGAAAACTTTTTGTGCTGATACTGCAGGTATTTGGAGGGTAATTGGTTATGTTGTTTACATAATAAGAATAGCTATTCCAATTATCATAGTTCTTCTTGGTACTTTGGACTTAGGTAAGGCAGTAATAGCAGGTGAAGATAAGAAAATCAAAGAAGCTCAAAAGTCGTTTATTATGAGACTTATTTATGGTATAGCAATATTCTTTGTATTTACTATTGTCAAAGTAATATTTGGTATTTTGGGAGTTAATACTGATAGCGGTGATCCTAAGATTTGTTGGGATTGTGCTACTAAACCAAATAATAAAGCATGTACAAGATATACTGATAAAGATGACACAAATACATATAATAATTATGATGGTGATGATGATTATTATTATGATGCTGATAGTGGAAATTTAAGACATTCTAAGGAAGATGCGTAAAATATAAAAAAGATAATAAAAAGTGTTTGACATAGTTGTGGTTAAATAGTATAATGTGTTTAGAATAGAAATTTAAGGAAAGAGGTAGATGATATGTTACAAATTTTAGCAAGTTATGATACTAATGCATTTTGTAGAGATACTTATGATATTTGGGCTTTGATAGGTACTATAATTAAGATTATAAGAATAGCGATTCCAATTTTAATTGTTCTTTTGGGTACAATTGATTTAGGAAAAGCAGTTCTTGCTGGTGATGATAAGAAAATTAAGGAAGCTCAAGGAATGCTTGTTAGAAGAATTATCTATGGTGTTGCTGTGTTCTTTGTTCTTGTTATAGTTCAAACTATATTTGGTACTCTAGGAAAACGTAATACTGCTGATGATAGTAGTTTGTGTTGGCAAGCTTTATCTGGAGAAGTTCAAGACGGAAATTAAAAATAGTGTAAAAAAATATAAAAATAAAGTAGAAAACTTATTGTTTTGTACTTTTTTTTTTGGTATAATAAAATGGGTAATTAGTATAAAAAAGTGAAGGTGATTTCAAATGCTAAAATCTTTTATTTATAAATCTTATATTTTAGGAATAATATATAATCCAAAATCAGCTTGCAATGATGTATTATCTGATGGCTTGCAAGAAGTATTAAAGGATGCTTATACTGTTTTAATGGTTGCGGTTCCAATACTTGTTACTTTGTTATGCGTTGTTGATATTTTACGTGCTGTTGTTGCTCAAGATGAAAAAGATATGAGTATTGCTCAATCTAGAGCTATTAAAAGAGTTATTATTGGTATGATTACATTCTTTATTCCTCTTTTACTTGATATAGTTCTTGAACTTGCTGGATTTGCGAGTGGTACTTGCGGAATAGGAGGCTAGAATATGGGGAATTTTATGGTTCCAATAATGCTTGCTGTACTTGATAAAGCATGGGCTAGCGCAAAATTTGATTTAGTGTCCTCTGTTTATTTAAGTGTGGCTAAGATATATGATTATCTTATAGAGTTAAATGATAATACTGGTTATTTTAACTTGTTTTCTCAAGAAAACTTTGTGGGTTTATCTCAAGCTATTTATGTTTTTGCTGGTATATTTATGTTATTTAAAGTTACTCTAGCTATGATACAAATGATTATAGATCCTGATTCTGCTACAAAAAGTGGTAACGATGGTGGAGCAAAACTTTTAGTTAGAATAGTTACTAGTTTATTGATGCTTATTATGTTTACTCCGAAAGGTTGGATATTTAATCCTTATAATGGTATTGTTAAAAACCTTGAAGATGGTATTTTAGATTCTATGGGTAACTTTATGTATGGCTTATCTGGTGAAGAAGATAAAAAAGTTAATGTTACTGATAACTATGTGCTGGAAACTGTGGAAGCTGCTAAAAATAGTTTAACTTGTTATTATTATGAAAGGGCTTCTATTGCTTCTTCATCTACTAGTGACGATTCTAAAAAAGATGATGCTGCTAAAACAGTTTCTATTGTTGGCGTGCATAAAGTAATTTATTATAGTGAAAGTGTTAGTGGTGCTAAATCTGTTAAATGCGGAAGTGATACTTGTTATTATAAAGTGGATACGAAAGAATCTGGCTTTTCAAAATTATCTGCTGATATAGTAGACGTTGGTAGTTTTAATAGAACTATTATTAAAGGTGATAATTTTGGAATAGGAAATAATAATTGTCCTACACTTTATAAATATGATTCTGGTTATACTTCAAAAAAATCTATGAGTACTACAACTCCAGTTATGGAAGGCTTTAGAACTAAAAAAGATATGGACAAAAAAATCACTGCTATAATAAAAGATAAAAATACTACTGTTAGTAGTGACGACGAGTATATATTGAACTTAATGAATTTAGGAGTCTCAAATGCAGCACTTAATTTTGCAAGGGGTATAGCTAAATCATTTCAACAATGTCAAAGTGATATTTCTGGTTCATCTGCTGATATAAGCAAAAAAATAGCTGAATGTGAAGCTTTGCAAGATACGATGTTTTCTCCTTCTGCTGCAAGTGAAGCTATAGTTAAACTAATTACAGAAGGTGTTTTAAAAATTGATACTATTACTTCAATTATTGTTGGGGTTATAGTTATGGTTTATTTAGCGTTTATCTGTGTTGAAGTAATAGTACGTAGATTTAAACTTATGTTGCTTGAAGTACTTGCTCCAATACCTATAATTGCTTATTCCGATCCAAAAGATGATACTTTTGGTAAGTGGGCTAAGATGTATTTAGCTACTTTTGCGGAATTATTCTTAAAGTTATTTGCGATAAAAGTTGGAATTGTTTTACTTGATTTTGTATATGCACAATTAAGTAGTACACAAGGACTTTTAACAAAATTTTTATATGTTGTCGGAATACTATTATTTATTAAAGTAGTACCTGATATAATTTCTGAAATATTCGGATTAAAGATGAAATCTGGATCGTTCAAGAATATACTTGATACTGGTAAAAAGGCTCTTGGAGTTGGAGTTGGTGTTCCACTTGGAGCTGCAGTTGGTGCTGCAACTGCTCCTGGAGGATTCTTTGGAAAAACTGCTGGTTTTGTAAAAGGTGGTTTTAGAGGTATTGGTGGAGGTATGAAAGGTGATGCTTTTGCTGGTGCTAAATCTATTGCTGGAGATAATAAGAAGTTAAAAGATTCTATATCAGCAAATGGCGGTAAACCACTTAAACTTACTGATAGAATGTTAATTGGTGCGCAAACCTCTCTTGGTTTACAAACGCGTACTGATAAGAAAAATGAAGAATTACAACTTAATAAGAGTAGTCAAGATACTATTAAAGCTATTCAAGATGCAGGTGATGGAATAGCTAAATCTATTCAAAAAGGTTCTGCAAAACTTGGACAAATTAATGCTCTTGAGGCTCGTGGTATCTTTGATGCTCAAACTACTAAAAACCTTACTGGTGATGTGGATAAATATATTAGTGCTAATCATAGATATGGGAATGATGTTTTTGATGAAAATGGGAATATTGTTCATCAAAAGGGTCAAATCAGAGAAGAGAACTTTTCTGTTACTTTGGGTCAATTAATAAAATCAAATTATGGTTATAATGAAGATGGCTCTGAACGCACAAACGCAGAAACTTATGCTGCTGCTAAAAAGAAATTTGGCGATTTGCAATATGATTCAGAAACAGGTCAATATAGTTTAGTAGGTAAAGATGGCAATACATATATGTCTGATGGAGATCAATTTGCTATTTCTACGCCATATATTAAAGGTGTTAACACTGCTGAAGCTTATTATGATAGCGTTATTCAAGATGCTCGTGAAAATACTGCTGTTAATAGAATGCTTGTTGATGTTGGCGTTAACTTAGATGCTGCAATGAAGGTTGAAGTTGATGCTGATGGTAGTGAAAGGATGGTCAAAGTACCTGGCGCTACTGGTGCGACACAAGTTATTGGTACGACTTTTGATGCTGATGGTCAATTAAAACGTAAACAAATCGAAATTGAACGTGACATTCGTGAAAATAAACCTACTGATGATTTTGTTAAAGGTAAATAAAAAGGATGTGATACTGCATGGATTATAATTATTTAGTACCTGCTAATAGTAAGAAACAGGGACTATGGTTTGGTTTTTTAAAACCTATTGATGCCTGGATATTAGGAGTGGGGTTAGGACTTTCCTTTCTTCTATTCCTAATACTTAGAGCATCTACTCTTACGCTTGGATTAATTGCTATTTCACCTGGTGCTATTGCAGCACTTTTGGTGTT
>JAEEGL015260322.1_pt1 | contig 15229 bp, 12 predicted proteins | sample 9134231 | NCBI WGS metagenome assembly JAEEGL01 (sample SAMN16246548, study PRJNA631951) | gut metagenome | biome: gut microbiome; feature: rumen; material: fiber-attached | host: Bos | place: Iran: Karaj | collected 2018-10 | reverse complement strand
GAATCCTTCGCTGTCCATCACTCCGAGGTCGCCGGTATGGAGCCATACGTGGCCGTCGGGATGGGTTTGCAGGGTCTGGCGGTTCTCCTGTTCGTGGCCTATGTAGCCGAGCATCATAGACGGTCCGGTGAGGCAGATTTCTCCCTCCTCGCCGTATGGCACTTCCTCGGTGCTGCCGCTCTTGCAGATCTTGAAATAGGTGTCCGGGAAGGGGATGCCTATGGAACCTTCCTTTTCCTTATTGTAAGGAGTCAGGCAGCAGGCAGTGACGCATTCCGTGGTCCCGTAGCCCTCTCGGACGCGCACCGATGCGTTGTGCTCTGCCAAGAAAGCGTCGAACTTTTTCTTAAGTTCTATGGTCAGAGAGTCGCCTCCGGAGAACACTCCGCGAAGGCACGAAAGGTCGGCCCCGTCGAGGTAACGGTTACGCGTAATCGCCTCAAACAGAGTGGGTACGCCGGCTATGAAGTTCGGCTTCGTCTTGCGGATGAGCTTGGCGTAGCTCTTGACATTGAAGCGGGGGACTAGTATGGACGTGCCGCCGATGAACATCATCGTGTGGATGCAGACTCCTAGGCCGAAGCCGTGGAAGACCGGCATAGCGGCCAGCATCTTGGAGTGATGGACTTCGCGATTGGCCATATTGGCCGTCTGCCAGGCCAGGGCGTTGAAATTGAGGTCGCTGAGCATTATGCCCTTGGTCGTCCCGGTCGTGCCGCCGGAGAAGAGTACGACCGCCTCGCTCCGGTAGTCTTTCGCAGCGACATAGGATTCGCAGACTCCGTCGCCCATAGCGATGAAATCCGCCCAGTCGAGATCTCCCTGCAGTTTGGGGAACTTTCTCTCGCTGAACCACTTCTGAGCGATTGACAGAGGGAAGGGGAGTTCGTCGGAAACGTGGCAGACAATTAGTTTCCCGATCGGCCGCTGTTTCTTGACTTCAAGAAATTTCCCGTAGAACTGGTCCAGGGTTACGGCGACCTGGCAGGAGGCTTCATTCAGGTAGAACACCAGTTCGGACACCGCCGAAAGGGGATGGACCATAGTCGGGACCGCGCCGAGACGGTTGAGGCCGTAGAGGCAGAAAACGGCCTGCGGCACGTTCGGAAGGCATACCAGCACTCTCATCCCGGGCCGGACACCCAGGGCGTGGAAACTCCTGGCGACACGGTCGATTTCCTCGGCAAGCCGCTTGTAGGAGCTCTCCTTGCCCATAAAACTCAGGGCAGGGAACTCTCCCTCCCGGGCTGCGGTCTCGAGGACGGCTTCGGAAATGGTCTTTTCGCTGTAATCCAGATTGGGGGCCACTTCGCCATAGCTATCCAGCCACGGCGCGGCGACATTGTCAAGCTTGTATCTCATCTTCTCTAGTCGGTCTCAATCAGTTCAGCGGCAGGACGGTCCAGTAGCTCGGGCTGAGCGAAAATCTTGCGGAGTATGCGTAGGGTCTTTGCGAAATAATAGCCGTCAGCGATGCGCTCGTCTACGGTCAGGCCGAGTTTGATGGTGTTGCGCAGTTCGTAGCTTCCGTCCTCTTTGAAGAAGGGCCTCAGTTTCTTCTCACCTATGGTCACGAAGAAGGAGATGGTCCCGCAGTTGAAGAGGTGATGGTAGTCGGCGTTCATCTTTATGGAGCCGAGGTTGGTCAGGTAGGCGCTGGAATAGGTGGGGTCGTCCTTGGCCAGGCTCTTGGGATAGAGGCCGTAGTACTCCAGTTTGCGGAGGGTCCACATCATTATCCTCCAGGCAAAGCGGGGGAAGTGGCTGATAAGCTTGAGGGCGTCATCCACTCCGACTCCGGAGTTGTCGGAACGGACCTTTGTGACGAACTTATGGACGTAGTCGTGGACTTGCTCCAGGGGGGATCCGCCCTCGGGGTCAAGGACGAACTTGGCCATCGCCTCTTCGCCTTCGTCGGAGAACTGGCGCTTGACATTGAAGGCTATCTCTATCTGCTTGCGCTCGAAATAATGCCCGCCGGCGATGAAATAGTTCATCTTTGGTCTCAGAAGTATGGTCTTTGCGATTGCGGCCGCGATGAAATGGAACCAGGTATATTTGAATTCAGGATTTCCGGCGTTCTTCGCGGCGAGATACTTGTCCACTTCCGTCAGGTCCAGGACTTCGCCGAGCACGGCTTCGTTTTCAATTCGTGAGCCGAACATATACGGCATCATCACGTGGACGGGGTCAAGGCCGCGGATGCGGTATCCGTCCCAGCGGTCAGCCCAGCTTTTCTTTCGTTTTCCCATTTCAGGTTCAGGTTTTAAATATCTATAAACTTTGTTCGTAATCTTTAAGCGCCTTTATTGCCTTAGGGCAGAGCAGCAGTATGGAAATGACTGTTACCCAGGCCATAAGGCCCACTCCGATGTCGCCCAGCTGCCATATCATATCGGCTTCCTTGACCGCACCGAACACAACGGCTCCGAGCATAAGGGCCTGGAGGATGCGTATGGAGATCTTTTCCTTCCGGCTCCCTTTGCCGCCGAAGAGGTAGATAATGCTGGTTTCAGCGTAGAAGTAATAGGCCATTATGGTCGTGAAGACGAAAAAGGCCATCGCGACGCTTACGAATCTCCCGCCGAAGCCGCTGAAAACCGAGTCCACGGCGCTCTGGGTGTAGTTGACATAGTTGTTGGCGAGCTCCGGCGCTCCGGCGTAGAGCAGCTCTCCGTCGGCTCCGAGGATGTTGAATGTGCCGGAGCAGAGAATCATCAGGGCGGTCGCCGTGCAGACCAGGATGGTGTCCACATAGACCGAGAAGGCCTGGGCGAGTCCCTGCTGGGCAGGATGGTCGACGTCCGTCGCGGCCGAGACTATGGCCCCGGTTCCCTGGCCGGCCTCGTTGGAAAAGATTCCTCTCTTGACGCCCATCGCTATTGTCGAGCCAATGATGCCGCCGCATATCGGGTTGATTCCGAAGGCATTGGTGAATATGGACGCGAACACGGCCGGGACCTTGTCGATATGGAAACCGATGACTACGAGTGACATTATTATATATCCTATGGCCATAAACGGCGTCACGTAGGACGCTACATTGGCGATACGCTTGACTCCGCCTACTATGACCAGGCCGAGGACCGCCGCAAGGACGAGGCCGGACACCAGGGGAGAGACGCTGAAGGCGTTGTTGATTGCGGAGGACACTCCGTTGGACTGGACCGTGCAGAGGAAGATGCCGCAGGAGAGGATAGTGATGACGGCGAAGACGACACCAATCCATTTCTTCCCCAGGCCTTTCTCTATGAAGGAAAAGGGGCCGCCCCGGTATCCGCTTTCGTGGGGGAATTTGTAGATCTGGGCCAGGGTGGACTCCACGAAAGCCGTGGATGCCCCGAAGAAGGCGACCACCCACATCCAGAAGACCGCCCCCGGACCGCCGAAGGCAATGGCGGTGGCCACGCCCACTATGTTGCCGGTCCCGACTCTGCCGGAAAGGGCGAGGCAGAAGGCTTCGAAGGAAGTGATGCCCCGGCTGTCTTTCTTTTTGCTGAAGAGGTTCTTTATCATCAGGCCGAACCTTCTGACCTGGACGAAGCGGGTGCGGAAGGAGAAGTAGAGACCGGCGGCGATAAGCAGGACCACGAGGCCCGGATTCCACACGATTTCGTTCGCTTTGGTGATAATTCTCTCAAGCATAGTGCAAATATACGTAAAAACTGGCTAATATTTGAAATCTTGATAATAATCCGTAACTTCGTAGGCTGAAATCATAATTAGAAATAATAGTAATGTTCATCAATTCACCCGATGCCCTTGAGAGCATCCGACAGGAAGCTGTTAAAGCATTGTCCTTGAGGGAGAAGAGCAACAGCTCAATCTCCGCGGAGGCCGCCGGACTCGAGAAAGGGACGCCCCATATGCAGATTCTCTGCTGCGGCGGTACCGGCTGCAAAGCCTCTGAAAGTGCAAAGATAGTCGAGAATTTCCACGCCTCGCTCGAGGCGCACGGTATTGCGGACAAGGTTGATGTCGTGGTCCCCGGTTGCTTCGGCTTCTGCGAGAAAGGCCCCATCGTCAAGATAGTCCCTGACAATACCTTCTATACCTCAGTGCGTCCTTCGGATGTCGAGGAAATAGTCACATCCCATATAATCGCCGGAGTGAAGGTCGAGCGCCTGCTTTATCAGGATCCCGGCAGCGGAGAGCACATCAGCGACTCCAAGCATATGAATTTCTACCGCAAGCAGCTGCGTATCGCGCTGCGTAACTGCGGTTTCATCAATCCGGAAGATATCCGCGAATACATCGCCCGCGACGGCTACAAGGCTCTTGCCGACAGCCTGAAGCGCGACAGCGCGGATGTCCTGGCCGACATCAAGGCTTCCGGACTTCGCGGCCGCGGAGGCGCGGGTTTCCCCACCGGCGTGAAGTGGGAGATCGCCCGCAAGTTCGACGCTCCGGACAAGTATGTGGTCTGCAACGCCGACGAGGGTGACCCGGGTGCCTTTATGGACCGCTCCATTATGGAAGGAGACCCTAATTCGGTACTCGAAGCAATGATGATCTGCGGATATTGCATCAATGCCCATCACGGCTTGATCTATATCCGTGCCGAATATCCTCTAGCCGTCCACCGTCTGCAGGTAGCCATAGCCCAGGCCCGCGAATGCGGCCTTCTCGGGAAGAATATACTCGGGACCGGCTTCGATTTCGATATCGAGATCCGCTATGGTGCAGGCGCATTCGTCTGCGGCGAGGAGACTGCCCTCATCCATTCTATGGAAGGAAAGAGGGGAGAGCCGACTCTCAAACCTCCGTTCCCTGCCGAGGCCGGCTATTTCGGCCGTCCGACCAATGTTAACAATGTGGAAACGCTTGCCAATGTGCCAGTTATCCTCACCAAGGGTCCGCAGTGGTTCGCTTCCATCGGTACGGAGAAGTCCAAGGGTACCAAGGTTTTCGCCCTTGCCGGAAAGATCAACAATGTCGGCCTCATCGAAGTTCCGATGGGCACGACCCTGCGCGAAATCATCTATGACATCGGCGGCGGAGTCAAGAACGGCAAGAAGTTCAAGGCCGTCCAGACCGGAGGCCCTTCCGGCGGCTGCCTGACTGAGAAGCATCTGGACATTCCCATTGATTATGAGAGCCTTGCTGCGGCCGGCTCGATGATGGGCTCCGGTGGTATGATAGTTATGGACGAGGACGACTGTATGGTCTCCGTGGCCAAGTTCTTCCTGGAATTCACTGTCGGCGAGTCCTGTGGAAAGTGTACCCCCTGCCGTATCGGCAACAAGAGGATGCTCGAGATCCTGGACCGCATCACGGACGGTCGCGGCACTATGGAAGACCTCGACACCCTCGAGAATCTTGCCAAGGTCATCAAGGACACCGCCCTCTGCGGTCTCGGCCAGACCTCTCCAAACCCGGTCCTGTCGACTCTCGCCAATTTCCGCGAGGAGTATGAGGAGCACGTCCGCGACCACGTCTGCCGTGCCCATAAATGCAAGTCCCTGCTGACCTATTCCATCGATCCCGTCCTTTGTAAAGGCTGCAGCGCCTGTGCTCGCGGCTGCCCTGCCGAGGCCATCGTCGGAGAGGTCCGCAAGCCTTTCGTCATCAATCCTGAAAAGTGCATCCGCTGCGGAATGTGTATCTCCCGCTGCAAGTTCGGAGCTATCAACGTCATCTAAAGCTGCGCGAAATGGAAAATATGATTACTCTTACTATAGATAACAGGGCCGTAAGCGTGCCCAAGGGAACTACCGTGCTGGATGCTGCCGCTTCTATCGGCATCAACATTCCGGCGCTCTGCCATATGGACCTGAAGGGGACCTGCGTGAAGAACGCTCCGGCTTCCTGCCGTATCTGTGTGGTCGAGATCGAGGGAAGGCGCAATCTGGCGCCGTCCTGCGCGACTATGGTAACGGAAGGGATGATTGTCCGCACCAACTCGGCCCGCGTCGTGCGTGCCCGCAAGACCGTCGCCGAGCTTATCCTTTCGGACCATCCGAACGACTGCCTGACCTGCCCCAAGTGCAATGACTGCGAGCTTCAGAAGCTTGTCACCCGTTTCAATATCCGCCGTATGACCTACAAGGGCGAACAGTCCACCCGCAAGAAGGAAGAGACCGTCGCCATCGTCCGCAATATGGACAAGTGCATCCTCTGCCGCCGCTGCGAGACTGTGTGCAACCAGGTCCAGACCGTGGGCGTCCTCGGTGCCGTGCGCCGTGGTTTCGAAACGACGATAGCTCCGACCTTCGACCGTATGTTCAAGGATACTGACTGCTCCTACTGCGGCCAGTGCGTGGCTGTCTGTCCGACCGGCGCCTTGATGGAAAGGGACAATACGGACCGTCTCCTCGACGACCTCTGCAATCCCGACAAAATTGTCATTGCCCAGCCCGCTCCGGCGGTCCGCGTCGCTCTCGGCGAGGAATTCGGAATGGAGCCCGGGACCATAGTGACCGGCAAACTGGCAACATCCCTGAGGTATCTCGGCTTTGACCACGTCTTCGATACGGACTTCGCCGCTGACCTTACCATTATGGAAGAGGGCGCCGAAATCCTGCATCGCCTCAAGGCTTTCCTAGGAGGGGACAAGAGCGTCAAACTTCCGATTATGACCTCCTGCTGCCCGGCCTGGGTCAATTTCTACGAGCACAATTATCCGGACCTGCTGGAGTATCCTTCCTCGGCGAAGTCTCCCGCCCAGATGTTTGGCGCCATCGCCAAGACCTATTGGGCCCAGAAGATGGGCATCCCTCGCGAAAAGCTCGTCGTCGTGTCCATAATGCCTTGTCTTGCAAAGAAATACGAGTGCGAGAGGGAGGAATTCTCGGTGGACGGCAATCCCGATGTGGACTACAGCATCTCCACCCGTGAGCTTGCCCGCCTGATCAAGCGCTCCAACATTGATTTCAAGTCTCTCCCGGACAGCGACTTTGATTCTCCTCTCGGCGAATCCTCCGGTGCCGGCGCCATCTTCGGTGCCACCGGCGGCGTGATGGAGGCTGCCCTCAGGACCGTCTACGAGGTCTATACCGGAAAGACCCTGCCTCGTCTGGAATTCACTGATGTGCGTGGCCTGGACGGTATCAAGGAAGCGACCATTGACCTCGCGGGCTTCCCTCTGAAGGTCTGCGTCGCCCATACCCTCGGTAACGCCCGTATCCTTATGGACAAACTCCGCGCTGGGGAACTGGACTATCACGTGGTCGAGGTTATGGCCTGTCCCTGCGGCTGCATCGGCGGCGCCGGCCAGCCTTACCACCACGGCAACGTGGAGGTCCTCAAGGCCCGTGCCCGTGCCATCTATCGTGAGGACGAGGGCAAACCCATCCGCAAGAGCCACGAGAATCCCGACATCCAGAAACTCTACAGGGAGTTCCTCGGGGAACCTCTGGGCGAACGTAGCGAGAAACTACTCCATACCAAATATTTCAATAAAGCCAAGTAGTTATGAAAGTATCCTGTGAGGCTCTTCGCAAAGTCGAAGAGATTTGCAAAAAGTTCAATAATGATCCGGGAGAATTGATTACCATTCTCCACGAATGTCAGAACTCCCTCGGCTATATCCCGGAGGATGTCCAGCGTGTCATTGCCCGTTGCCTGGGCATACCGGCCCAGAAAGTGTATGGAGTCGTGACATTCTATTCCTTCTTCTCTATGGTCCCGAAGGGGAAATATCCCGTGTCGGTATGTCTCGGTACGGCCTGCTATGTCCGTGGCGGTGACAAGGTCCTGGAAGAATTCAAGCGAGTGCTTGGCATTGAAGTAGGGGAGACTACTCCTGACGGAAAGTTCTCCCTGGACTGCCTTCGCTGCGTGGGCGCCTGCGGACTGGCTCCGGTCGCCACGATAGGGGAGAAGGTCTACGGACGTCTGAATCCGTCGGACATCAAGAAGATAGTATCAGAGTTTGATTCCTAGTCTCTCTGAAATCCCTTGCAGAAAGGCAAGGGCTATTCCATAGTTTGTAATCGGCACTCCGGCGCGGAGTGCCTTTCTTATACGTGCGCGGACCAGGGTCCTGCTTGCGACGCAGGCTCCGCAATGGATGATCAGGGAGTATGGGGAAAGGTCTTCAGGGAAGTCATTGCCGGCGGCGATATCGACGGATACGGCCGCGCGTTTTCTGAGCAGCGCGGGAATCTTCACCCTGCCTATGTCTTCCGTGTCGGGCACGTGAGTGCAGGCCTCGGCGATGAGGACACGGTCGCCGTCTTTCAGCGATCCAATTGCATGGGCTCCTTCGAAATACACGTTGAGGTCACCCTTGGCGCCCGCCAGAAGGATGGAAAAAGAAGTCAGGGGTACAGTTGGAGGAATCTTTTCATTGACCGCCTTAAAGACTTGGGAATCAGTTATTACCAGCGCGGGGTCAGACTTCAGGCTTGAGAGTGCTTCCCCGAGCTTTTCCGGAACACAGCAGAGCGGGAGGCAGCCCCGGTCCAGAAGTTCCCTGAGCACCTGGACCTGGGGCAGTATCAGCCGCCCTTTCGGCGCTTCGCTGTCCTGGGGCATCACCAGTACGACCGTATCTCCGCTCTTGACAAGCTCGCCTGTCAGGTATTTGTTCTCTTCTTCAGGAAGGACTCCGGCGATGCGTCTGATTATGGATTCCGCGCTTTCGCCCCTTGTCGCCGTCACGGTCGGTACCTCGGCCTCCTTCAGGAGTTCCATCCATTTTGCATCGTCCGGATGTCCCGAAAGCAGGAGGACTGCCACATCCGCAGGGTCGATCGCTGCCCGGCTCATTCTCTCTCTCTCCGCCCCCAGCGCACTCGAGTCTCCGTAGCCGGCAGTATCGGTAAGTACGCAGGGACCCAGTCCGGGAATTTCAATCGCCTTGCGGACCGGGTCGGTAGTAGTGCCGGGCTGTCCGCTCACCAGCGAAAGTTCCTGTCCGGCAATTTCGTTTACCAGAGTGGATTTTCCGCTGTTGACGGCTCCGAAGACGGCTATATGGATGCGTTCCATATCCTAGAAACGAAAATCGCGTTCGCCGTCCTCGATCTGCTTCAGGCGCTGGATTGTAATCTCTCGAGTACGGCCTTCCGGGATGTCAGCCAGGCTTTGCCCGATCATCCTTTCGCCCTCGGCGCGAGTCTCCGGCGAGGCGTAGTCCATCAAGTATTCCTTCAGAGTCATCAGTGCATTGGGCGTACAGCAGAGGCTGATTTTGCCGCTTTTGCAGAGTGACATAAAACGGTCTCCGGTACGTCCCGCCCGGTAACAAGCAGTGCAGAAAGAGGGGATATGGTCCTGTTCTAGCAGCCAGCGTACGACTTCGTCCAGGGGACGGGTGTCGGAAACATCGAACTGGGCGGTCTCATTGTGCCGTTCAACGGTGGTGTAACCGCCGACGCTGGTGCGCGAACCTCCGCTTATCTGGGAAATGCCGCAGTGCAGAAGTTCTTCCCTCATACGCTTGGATTCGCGGGTGGATACGATCATCCCGGTGTAGGGGACGGCGATTCTGAGCACCGCGACCAGTTTGCGGAAGATATCGTCCGGGAGAGCGTCTTTGAAATCTCCGACGGAGATGTCGTCGGCAGGACAGATCCGGGGGACGCTGATTGTGTGAGGGCCTACTCCGAAGCGGGCCTCGAGATGCTCCGCGTGCATCAGAAGGCCGCAGAGCTCATAGCGGTAGCCGGCAAGGCCGAAGAGCACGCCTATCCCTACGTCGTCGCAGCCTCCTTCCTGAGCCCTGTCCATTGCTTCGGTGTGCCAGGCGTAATTGCTCTTGGGACCCGTCGGATGGAGTTTTTGGTACTGCTCCTTGTTGTAGGTCTCCTGGAAAAGAATGTAAGTGCCTATACCGGCGGCTTTGAGCTTTCTGTAGGATTCTACATCCGTAGCCGCGATATTGACGTTTACCCGGCGGATGGAATTGCCTCCTTCGCGGACCGAGTAGATGGTCTTTATGGATTCGAGGATATAGTCAAGGGGGTTGTGGACGGGATCTTCTCCGGCCTCTACGGCAAGCCGCTTGTGGCCGCAGCGGATAAGGGCGCGGACCTCCTCTGCTATTTCCTCCTGGGAGAGTTTCCGGCGTGGAATAGTCTTGTTCTTGGCGTGGTAAGGACAATATACACAGCCGTTTACACAATAATTCGAAAGATAGAGCGGGGCGAAGAGAACGATTCTGTTTCCGTAGAATTGATGCTTGATTCGAGAGGCCAGGGCATAGATTTTCTCTTCCGTGGCGGGGTCGTCGCAGTCCATAAGAATGGCGGCTTCGCGGTGGCTGAGCCCTTTCAGAAGGGCGGCTTTTTCGAGTATGGAGGCTACTCGCGAGGGATTCTTGCTCTCTCTCCGTGCTTCTTCCAGAGTGCTTGAGATTTCCTCGTGGTCGATGAATTCTTCTGCGTATGGAGATGAAACTTTGTACATATTCTGTCGATAAAGTTTGCGAATTTACTAATTTTTCTGCATTTCTGTACCTTGCAATCATTGAATTTCTCTAGTAAAAACACTAAATTTGCGAGCGTAAAAATAGAAACCAATCAAGATGCTTATCATATTTAAACTCCTGGGCTCCATCGCCCTCCTTATATTCGGTATGAAGTTGATGAGTGAGGCCTTGCAGAAGATGGCCGGCCCGCAGTTGCGCCACCTTCTCGGAGCAATGACTACAAATCGTTTCTCAGGAGTTGCAACCGGTGCGCTTGTCACCGTCGCAGTCCAGTCTTCCGCGGCTACCACCGTGATGACCGTATCCTTTGTCAATGCTGCCCTGCTGAGCCTCAGTCAGGCTATTTCAGTGATTATGGGTGCCAATATCGGTACCACTATGAGCGCCTGGATAATGTCGGCGGGCTTTTCTTTCAATGTGGCAAATCTTGTCTGGCCGGCCTTCCTGGTGGGCATAATCCTGATTCAGCTTGGTCGTTACCGTTATGTGGGTGACTTTCTCTTCGGACTCAGTTTCCTGCTTTTCGCCCTCGGAATGCTCAAGACTACCGGAGTGGAGATGGACCTTGCGAGCAAGCCGGAAGTGGTCGCCTTCTTTGCCAGTTTCCAGACCAACTACTGGACGATACTTCTCTTCCTGCTGATAGGCACTGTACTTACGGCCGCCGTCCAGAGCTCGGCCGCGCTTATGGCCATTACTATGGTGCTCTGCGCCACCGGGGCAATCACCATCTATCAAGGTATCGCCCTGGTTATGGGTGAGAACATCGGTACGACGCTTACGGCCAACCTGGCGGCTCTGAATGCCAATACCCAGGCAAGACGCACCGCTATGGCGCACCTTCTGTTCAACGTGTTCGGCGTGATCTGGGTGCTGATCCTCTTCTTCCCCTTCGTCCGTATGGTCTGCTCGGTCGTGGACCTGGATCCGAATGCCGAAGGCCAGGATCCTACCAAACTTTCTTTCGCCCTGGCCACTTTCCATACTTTCTTCAATGTGATCAACACGGCCGTCCTGATATGGTTCATACCTCAGATTGAGAAGCTGGTCTGCGCAATCATTAAGCCTAAAAAGACAGATTCGGAGGATGAGTTCCGCCTGCAGTATATCCGTGGCGGTCTTATGAAGACTCCGGAAATATCCGTCCTGCAGGCCCAGAAAGAAATTACTCTCTATGGCGAGAAGACCCAGCATCTGTTCGCCCTGGTCAGGGAACTCTATGCCACTCAGGATGAACAGACTTTCAACAAACTCTTCGAGCGTATCCAGAAAGGTGAGGATATGAGTGACAGGATGGAGAATGAGATCGGTCGTTATCTCGGGGACGTGGGTTCCGCTCATCTGTCCGATGACACCAAGCAGAAGATCCGCGCGATGCTCCGTGAAATCGGGGAACTGGAGTCGATTGGGGACGGCTGCTTCAATCTGGCCCGCATAATGCGCCGCAAACGTGAGAACAAGGTCTGGTTTGACGACAAGCTCAATGACGGCATACTCCATATGTATGAACTTGTAGACGAGGCCCTCAGCCAGATGAATGTCACTCTCGGCGGTTTCAAGGAAGAACTGAGCATAAGTGTGTCGGAAGATATCGAGCGGCGTATCAATGCCCTCCGCGACAGTCTCAAAAAGCAGAATATCGCCAATCTGGACCAGCAGGCCTACAGCTATGAACTTGGCGCGGTCCTGAATGACCTTATCGCCGAGTGCGAGAAGACCGGGGACTACATTATCAATGTGGTTCAGGCTCGTCTGGGTGAGGCGTGGACTGAAAAAGACTAAAGATTATAATTGTGCTTCCGTTCTTTTGGAAGCACTTTTTTTTTTTGATTCTATCGCTTGCGATATAAAAATAAAGTTGTATATTTGCATCGTGAACGATATAAATTAACTTTTAAAAATAGATATTATGGACAAACAGAAATCAATCGCTACCCTTCAGGCCTATGCTACTGGCCTTGCCGCACAGTCTCTTCAGCATAAGGTTGAAGGAAAGATTTTCTCGGATCAGGGTTTCACCAAACTCGGCGAAAAGTTCGCAGAACACGCTGCGGAGGAGATGGCTTGGGTTGACCAGTTCATCGGGCGCATCATAGATCTTGGCGGAACTCCTCAGGTCCAGGCCGCCCCTGAGATGAGCGTTACAAATGATCCTGTAGAATACATCAAGGCTGACCTGGCCGTTTCCAGGGAGCAGGTTCCTATTCTTCAGCAGCTGACTCTCTCTCTTCAGGATGACTTCAAGACTTACGATATTCTCAGGGCCTATGCTCTTGACGAGGAAGAGGATATGTTCTGGAGCGAGACCCAGCTTGACCTCATAGAAAAGATCGGTCTCCAGAACTGGCTCGTAAAGCAGATGTAATTGATGTTAAAGAGTTTAGTTTCCGCTTTGCTGGCGGCAACCCTGCTTTCAGCAATTGCACAGAACAATATGGATATGGCAAAGATTTATGATTTCAAGACCGTCGGCAACAAAGGGGCCGAGGTGGATTTCGCTCAGTTTGAGGGCAAGGTCCTTATGGTCGTAAATACCGCCTCTAAGTGCGGTTTTACTCCTCAGTATGATGGTTTGGAGGCCCTTTATCAGAAATATAAGGACCAGGGACTGGTAATTGTGGGCTTCCCCTGCGACCAGTTCGCCGGCCAGGAACCCGGCTCCAACGATGAAATAGCCGAGTTCTGCCGCCTGAACCACGGAGTCACTTTCCCTCTAATGGCCAAGACCGATGTCAACGGGCCGAATGCCGAACCAATCTTCGAGTACCTGAAGTCTGTCGCTCCCAGCGAGAGCTACGACGGTCTCAAGGCCAAGGCTACAAAGCTTATGCTCAAGGGAATAAGCAAGACCGTCGAGAAGGAGAGCGATATACTCTGGAACTTCACCAAGTTCCTTGTAAACCGTGACGGCACCGTCGTCAAACGTTATGCGCCCGTCACGACTCCCGAGGATATCGAAAAGGATATAAAGGAAATGCTATGATTGAGGAAGCTTTCAAGTTGGACAACCAGCTTTGCTTCAGACTTTACACCGCTTCGCGTCTTCTCACACAGGCTTATCATCCTCTGCTTTCAGAGTATGGTCTTACCTATCCGCAGTACCTCGTGCTGCTGGTCCTGTGGGAGAAGGACGCCCAGCCGGTAAACGACATCGCAAGGCGTCTTTTCCTGGAAACCAACACCGTGACGCCTCTTTTGCAGAGGATGGAGAAGGAAGGAGTGCTGAGCAGGAGGAAAGGAGAGAACGATGCCAGGCAGATGATCGTGTCTCTTAGCAGAAAGGGGAAACTGCTAAGGAAAAAACTGTCCGGGGTCCCTTTTTCCGTAGGAAATGCCGTCCTGTGCGACAGCGTCACGCCGGAAAGTACTCCGGAACTCTTCAGAATGCTTGACGGCATTATCTTAAATCTTTCATCTCGTTGACATAAGATTTGTTCAAATTCAAAGCTTTTTGTAACTTAGTCGGCAGGAACTGAAGTTTTAACAAAAAGCTTATAGACTATGAACAAGTTTAAATTTTTGGCAGCAGCGGTTCTGGCTTCCCTGCCATTTTTCTTCTCTTGCAATTCCGCTTCCAAGCCTGAGGGCAAGCCCTTCGAGGAACTTCCTAAAGTAGAGGAATCGGACCTTCTTGCATTTTTCAAGGCTCTTCCTTCCGCTGATCTTCCTGAACTTGTCCAGGACCAAGGGAAACGCGAAGCATATTTCAAGAAATATATCGTGATGCGCACTGACGGTATGCTCGGTGACGGGGACGGCATTTACGCCGCGCCTTCCACTGACAATGTGGTTTTCTGGTCCGACTATTTCGAGGAACTTTCGGGAACCGAGATGGAGGATTCCGAGGACAGGCCTCATCCGTATTTGAATTTCTATGTATATGCCGGAGTTGAAAGTGGCAAATTCTTCGGTATCGTAAAGTCCGGCAGTTTTGAGGACAGCGGTGAGAAGAAGAATCCTGAAAAGTATTTCTGGTATGATTCCGCCTCAGCCAAGTTGACTCCCTGCGAACTTCCTCTGAATCCGCGCTATACGGAGGAGGATCTCACGGCTGAGCCGCTTCTTACCTTCGGGCACGGGGATCTTTACTTTTCTATCAAGAACGGCGGAGTATTCAACACTTATTATGACAAGGGTATGGAGGTTTATATCGAGGACATAGGCAGCACCGGGGTCATTTACGACTGGAACGGAGTGGAGTTCGTCCGCAATGTCACTGACCGTATCCCGTGCATCCGGAACTGGGGTTTTGCCAACATTGACCTTGGCAGCGATATTTCCTGGACTGTTCCCGGATACACGACAGATTTGGTCTCTGCAACAGAGTATGAGCGCACTTTCACCCTGGTAAAAAGCGGCGAAACCAAGCCGACGCTGGTCTTCACGACGGACAACGACGACGAAATCTTTATGATCGACGTCTGCTCTCCCGCTTATTGCAACCCTTATGGAATATATGCCGGAATGCCTTTCCCTGAGTTCATTGAAAAGGTCCAGGATATCAGCGAGTCCTATGGGTTTGAGCTTCCTTTTATCTCCATAAATGATTCCGAGGCAGACTTCGTCGTAATCTATGCCCGGATGGACGAGGACTTCTGCTATAAGGTGGACAAGTCCGAGTATATCGGCGACGGACAGTTCGCCGACGGCGCAAAGATCGCCCGTGTCTGCGTAATGAATGCCGTGGGTTAATGCCCGCGTTTTTGAATAGAAAAAGGGGCCGACTAAAAAGGGGCGGCCTCTTTTTTTTTGCTGTGCCAGAGCTCCGCTGCGGCAGCAGCTTGCCTCTTCGAGGACTCCGCTCGCTTTGCTCGCTCCGGCCCCTCCCATCGTCATCTGCGTCATCGCTGCGCG
>JAEEGL013442385.1_pt1 | contig 15229 bp, 10 predicted proteins | sample 9134231 | NCBI WGS metagenome assembly JAEEGL01 (sample SAMN16246548, study PRJNA631951) | gut metagenome | biome: gut microbiome; feature: rumen; material: fiber-attached | host: Bos | place: Iran: Karaj | collected 2018-10 | reverse complement strand
TGCCTGCGTTTTTTTCCTTTCTCTCCAGGTGCTTTCCATCTGGGAAAGAGCTTCCCCCAGCTGGCCAAGCTCATGGGCTCCCATAAAGTTCTGACGCTTGTATTCTCTGTATTTGGTGATTCCATTGCATGGATTGCTGTTTGACTTTCTAATCTGGTTTAGTTCACACCAGTTAAAGAACTTTGATAGAACGGCATAAGCCCTGTTAGCCTGATATGGCGTTTCCTTGAGACTGTCGTGAAATGCTGCAACGTCTGAATAAGATATGTCTTTAGCAAGCATTCTGCCAAAATAAGGCAGAATCAGCTTGTCAATGAGCCTGTTGTATGATTGTATTGTCTGTGGCTTAAGCTTTTCGATATGCTCAGATTGAAATTTTTGCAGCGCATCAGACATGAAGATTGCTTGCTTATCTTCTTTGAGCTTCATGCCTGGATCGATTCCAAACTGAATGTTTGCGGAAATGGACTTGGCTTTTTCTTTTGCCTGCTCAACAGTCATAACGGGAAACACGCCAAGCTTAATCCACTTTTTATCAAAATTTCTGCCTTTTCCCATGCGGTATGTATAGTAGAAAGACTTGCTCCCTGATGGAGTCACCCGCAATGCCAGGCCCGTCAGCGTGTCGTCGAAATAGGCTTCGCGCTTTTCCGCGGGCTTTATCGCTTCGATGGCGCGCTTGGTGAACTTCATTTTGACCCCTCCAAGGCTGCTGGGGGAATGCGCGTTGTGGTCCCTTCCGGCACCCACCGGGCACCCACCAGAGATAAAAACCTGTACAGCATGGTACCACGTCGTAAAAGGTATCTACCTAAAAACAGGCAAATAATCAAGGTTCGTAAAAAGTGAAACAACCAAGCGACAGAGACTGTTAATCACTAGGTTGGCGGTTCAAGTCCGTCTTGGGGAGCCAGAAATTTTTCTCGGGAAGCCCCGCAAAGACCTTAAGTCCTTGCGGGGCTTCGATTTTTCTTGCTGCTGGCCTCTTTGCAAGTCTTCCTGAGTCTCTTGCTGTCCACGCCGTTGTGCTGGGTGCGGCCTTGGGTGCCCGGGTCTGGACTGACCAAGCTCGAAATGCTCAGCTGCGGGACAAGATGTTCGCTGAGGCAGCCATCAGGGCGTTCAAGGCAACGGGCAGGAGGCAGGGCTGACGACGGCAACGGCCTGTGCACCTGACGGTCGTGGCTGACGGCAAGAGGTGCTTTGAGGAAGAGCATCTCGAGAACCGTATCGGCATTACCGCCACTGGAGTCGGTCTCTGCAGGCAGTGAAGAGTCCGAGGTCAACGTGGGCTATCTTTCCCAGTGCAAAGGGCGTAGGCACAGTCTTGTCGCGCACCAGCCGGAAGCCATAGCCCAGGGTCCCCGGTCCGGTTGGGCAAGCCTGCATCCGCGGCGCCGGACAGGCAGACGCCGGCAGGGCCGGCTGCACCATTTCTGTCGCGGCAGGCAGGATCAGGCAGCAAAGGGGCAGTTTTGGATCTTTTTCGAAGCTTCATTTCGGCGTAACAGCCTGTACAAGAATCCAAGAGTGCCGCAGGACGCGCCTTGCCTGCGCCGGCTCTGCTGCAGGCGGGACAGTCATGGCCCGGGCGGACTTGAGGAAGAGCTCTGGAACCATGGAGGGAGGAGAGCGCATGGCATCGATGCCAGGCTTGAACGGCGAAGCCGGAAGCGTGCAGGAGGATGCCGCCAGATCGGAAGTCGCCCGCATCAGCGCACGGCTCAAGGAGCGCCTGCTCTCGCGGCTGCGGGAGCCCATGACCCTGGAGACGTCCATCGACGGCCTCGTCCTTTCCCGGCGCGAGGACGTCAACTGCTCGGGCTGCGCCATCCACAAGCCGACGGCAGGCCTCATCGTCCAGGGGGCCAAGTGCACGGTGGTCGGCCAGACCGAGTACTGCTACCGGGAAAACCAGTTCATCGTGGCGGGCATGGAGCTGCCGTGTACGCTCTACGTCCAGCAGACCCGGCCCGAGAAGCCCTTCTTGAGCATCGGCCTCAGGCTCGACAGCTACCTGTTGTCCCAGCTGGCGGCCGAAGTGCCCCCTGGGCCCGAGAGCGACCAGAACCTTGCCTGCGTGGCCACGGGCGACGCCTCGCCCCAGCTCATGGACGCCTTTCTGCGTCTGGTCTGCCTGCTGGACAGGCCGGAGCAGATTCCCGTTCTGGCGCCGCTGGCGGTGCGCGAAATCCACTACCTGCTGCTCACGGGACCCTGCGGCGAGAGCCTGCGCCGCATCAACACCCACGGCACCCGCAGCCATCAGATAGCCCAGGCCGTCGCGTGGCTGCGCGGGCACTACGCCAGCCCCCTCAAGGTCGAGGATCTGGCCAGGGGCGTCAACATGGCCCTCTCGACCTTCCACCGCCACTTCAAGTCGGTGACCGGCATGAGTCCGCTCCAGTACCACAAGCGCCTGCGCCTGCACGAGGCCCAGCGCCTCATGGTGGGCGGCGGCGAGAGCGCCTCCAGGGCGGCCAGCCTCGTGGGCTACGAAAGCGAGGCCCAGTTCAACCGCGAGTACAAGCGTCTCTTCGGCTCCCCGCCAAGCAGGGATGCCAGAGAGAAGACAGGGCGCCTCAAGTAGGGTGCCGGAGCCGCAGGCCGTGCGGCGCTCTGGAGGGATGCGTCCCCAAGGCGGCGCCTGCTGCCTGCACCCGAAGGTTCTGGCTTGGTCTGCGAGCGGCGAGTCGCGTAGCCGGGATGCCTGGCAGAGGCTACTTGGCCCTCCGGGAGCCGGCGCCGTCGTGCCCGCCTTGGCCGTCCTGGCCTGCAAAGGGATCGCCGGCCAGCTTCGTGAAGACGGCGTCGCCGTCCTTTTCCGACGAGAGCGTCAGCGTATCGCCCTTGATGGCGTAAGTCATGGTCTCGTGCCAGGGGCCTTCGTCGCAGTCCGCGCCGCCTTCGTCGAGGAGTTCGCCGCGCATGTCGACGATGTTGCCGTTGAGGGTGAAGGTGCCGCCCAGGGCAAAGTCCTCGTGGATGAGGTAGCGGAAGGCCTGGCCCTGGAACTGGACCAGGGGGAGGCCCGAGGCATCGGGCCTCTGGCTGCGCCACCAGCCCTCGAGCGGCGTGGGGCTGGCCTTGACGGCCTTGAGCATGGCTTCGTGGTTTGCCTGCAGGCGCTTCTCCACGTCCGCCCACTCGCCTGAGGCGGGCTGCTGGTTCTGGGGCGCGTCAGGGGCCGCAGGAACGGAGGCGGGCAGGGCCAGTGCAAGGGCCATGAGCAGGGCAGGGAGACTGGTGTGGCGCAGGGACATGGCAAGGCCTCCTGAAGGGGGGGATGTGCGGGCGGAACGTGTCCCGCGGGTATCGAATGTCGCTTTTTCCGGCCGCGGGGTCAAGGGTTCTGCAGACTTTGCCGCGCCTGTCCGCTCTGCCGGAGGACAGCTTTCCAGCCTTCCCTCCTTCCCGACGGACGGCGTTGACAGCCAAGATCTAGATGCGGCACAAGAAATGCGCCGTCGGGGTCAAGAGGAGCTCGGAAGCCTTTGCCCAGACGGCCTTTCGGAAGGGGCCGCGCGTCCAAGGGGCGGGCCCCTTCCTCCGTTTTCGGGGCGCGGAAGGCGGACCGGCAGCTCTTTCCTGCGCCATGGCCAAGGGATAGAGCGCAGGGCGGAAGGGGAGAAGGATGGTGTCTGCAGGCTCCTGCCTGCGTCCGGAATCTCCCGGCATGCCTGGAAGCTGGAAAAAGGGGCTTTGGGCGTGCGGCCGGACGAGAAGCTGGACGCTGTGTGGCGAGACAGGTTTTTGCTTGCGTCGCTGCATGGCCGTTTTTGACAGGCCGCGCCTGGCTCCAGCTGGCATGAGCTTCCGCGTCCTGAGTGGCATGCTGGAGGACTCTGCATCTGGATCTGCTGCAGGCGGCCTTGCGGCAGTCTGGCAGAGGGGCAGGCAGAAAGCCTGCTGGACTGGCCTCGGCACCTTGCCATAGCCATTTGCCATGCTGGCGATGTGCGTGGCGCCGGGGGCCGCGGAAGGCGCCGAAGGCCCAGACGCCCGGCCGACATTGCCCTTGACTTCCGCCGAGGAAAACGAAACTATCTTCCGCTGGACGCCTGCGATTCTGCCGTCCAGCCAGACCGGAACCCTTGCGCGGAGGACGCGATGCTGCTGTTTGACGACGACGATGACGAAGGCGGAAAATCCCTTGCCAACGCCCTGAGGCCGGGGCTGGCCGCCGTGACGGTCTTTGTCATGGTGCTGCTCATCATGCCGGCGTGGCTTCCCAACATCGAGCACTTCCTGGGACTGCTGGCAGGCTTCTTCGCGACGGCTGCGGGCGCTTCCTTCCTGCTCGCCTTCTGGACCCTGGCAAGGCGCGACAGGGGCCTGTGCCAGGAGGCAACGAGGCTCGGCCTGGTCCACAAGTTTCTCTCCTGCCACTGGGACCTCGTGCGCTGGGCCGTTTCCGGCGCAGCCGTGGCCCTTTCCATGTGGCTTGCCGTGGCCCAGGGCAAGGTGCAGGGCGAAGTGCTGCTCGACACCATCATGCTCTCCCTCTGCGTCGGCGGCTTCCTCTCCTTCATCCGCGTGGTCTTCATGGCCATGAAGGTCTACTCGACCAAGGATCCCGCCTAGGCTTCCGGCAGGGGCTAGCGGCTCCGCCAGCCCCGCCGCCGGCTACTGCTCGCGCACCTTGCGCACGCTGGCCACGGCCCAGAGGAAGGCAAGGACGCCGCCGGCGGCAAGACCCGCAAGGCCTGGCAGGCTGACTGGAAGCCCTGCCGAGGCGTCGCGCATGGCTCTGGCCGCATGGGGCAGGGGCAGGAGCCGCAGGATGTCGCCGGCCCATGCCGGCAGGCGGTCGAGGGGGAAGAAGGTGCCCCCGAGAAAGCCCATGGGCGCGATGACGAAGTTGGCGAGCATGGCCTGGTCGGCGTGCCCCCTGACGTTGAGGGCCGTGGCGCAGGCGAGCGAGGCGAAGAAGAAGGCGTTGAGCATGAGCGCGGCCCACAGGCCCGGCGCCAGCAGATTGCCTCCTATGCCGGCCAGGCGCCCCACCGCAAGGACAAGGGCGCAGGCGCAGGCAGCCCTGAACATGCCGGCCAGCACCTCGCCGGCTGCGTAGCCCGAGGCGGAGAGCGGACAGGCCATGAACTCGTCCATGGTGCGCCAGTAGAAGCGGGCGATGTTGATGTCGGCCGCTATAGCCCAGCTCTGGGTCATGCTGACCATGGCCGCCAGCCCTGGGAGCAGGAACTCCCCGTAGGGGCGGCCCGCCACTTCGGCGTCGCCCATGGCGCAGGTGAAGGCCGTGAAGTAGAGCAGGGGGGACACGAGCCAGGAGAAGAGTTGCTTCGGCATGCGGGTGCGGATGACGAGGAGCTCCCGGTAGAAGATGGGAAAGAGCCCGGCAAAGGGGCGCAGGCGCTTCATGGCCGCCTCCCGGCAGGGCGTTTGCGGTCCGGGGAAAGCATGTCGCGCCCTAGGGCAGGCCCGCCTTGCGCACCTTGCGGTGCTCTTTGTGCGCCTGCAGCGACGGCAAAGTAGGCGTCCTCGAGCCTGACCGCGCGCAGGGAGGTCTGGAAGCCCTGTCTGGCCTTGTCCTGCGCGAAGGCCAGGGCCTCGGCGCGCTCCTTGAAGCAGACGGTTTCGGGCAGGGGGATCTCGTCCTGTCCGTCCTGCAAAGGCGTGGCCTGGGGCAGGACGTCCACGGCAACGCTGCCAAGCCCGGCCATGAGTTCCCTGGGCGATCCCTTGCATGCCACGCGGCCCCGGTCGAGGAAGACGACCCTGTCGGCAAGGCGCTCGGCCTCCTCGATGTAGTGGGTGGTCAGGAGGATGGTGGCGCCCTGCTCGCGGATCCGGCCGACCAGTCCCCAGAGCGTGCGGCGCATTTCTGGATCCAGCCCTGCCGTGGGCTCGTCCAGAAAGAGGAGGCGCGGGCCGTGCATGAGGGCGCGCGCCAGCACCGCCCGGCGCTGCTGGCCGCCGGAAAGGCTCTTGCAGGGCGTGTCCCTGAGCTCCGCAAGGCCCGTTGCCTCGAGCAGGCGGGCCATGGCCTCCAGGCGGGCAGGCTTCGGCATGCGGTAGAGCCGGCCGTGGATGTCGAGGTTCTGGGCCACGGTGAGCTCCCGGTCCAGGTTGAGGTGCTGGGCGGCCACGCCGCACAGGGCCTTGGCGCGGACGGGGTCGTCAGCGACGGCAATGCCTGCGATGCGCACCCATCCTGCATCGGGATCAAGCTGGCCCGTGGCGATGCGCACCGTCGTCGTCTTGCCGGCGCCGTTGGGGCCGAGCAGGGCCACAAGCTCGCCTTCGCGGGCCTGGAGGCTGATGCCGTCAAGCGCGGTCCTGGCGCCGTAGCGCTTCACGATGCCGTTGAGCTCGAGCAGGGGGGACGTCACGGGGCTTGCTCCTTGCCTACCTTGCTTGCCTTTGTGGCCCCGCTTGGGCGGGGGCGCCTAGGCCGTGCCGGCCGAGGGGCCAGGCCGTCTGGTTCGCTCCAGCAATAGCCCATATGGCGCAGGCTTTCCAGCGCCTTGCAGGCTGGAAAGCCTGCCGGGGGATGCATGGCTGGAGGGCAAAAAACCAGGGGGAATAGGGGCAGAGGGCATGACAAAAGTGTCGCAGTGCGGCAGGTTCACTCCACGCCGGCGTTCGGAAGGCTGCAGGGCATGCGGACTTCCAGGCGCCAGGCGGCTATGCCACGCAAGCACTGGAGGAAAGCCATGGCCCTTCGCATCACCGTCATCGGCGCCGGTCCCGGCGGCTATACTGCGGCCTTCGAAGCCGCCCGCAGGGGGGCCGAGGTGTCCCTCGTCGAAGCCCGCGAGCTGGGAGGCACCTGCCTCAACCGCGGCTGCATCCCCACCAAGGCGCTCAAGTCTTCGGCCGACGCCCTGGAGGCCGTGAAGCGCGCCGCCGAGTTCGGCATTGCCGGCGCAGGGGCGCCCGCAGCCGACATGCCGGCCGTGCTGGCGCGCAAGGCCAAGGTGGTCGAGACCCTGCAGAGCGGCCTTGCCAAGGCCTGTGCCCAGCGCAAGGTCAAGCTGGTCGAAGGCCGCGCCCGCCTCGTTTCGGCCGCCCTCGTCCAGGTGGCCAGCCCCGACGGCGGCGTGCAGGAGCTAGCCTCCGACAGGGTCATCCTGGCCACGGGGTCAAGCGTGCTCCGCCTGCCCTCGCTTCCCTGCGACGGGAAGTACGTGCTCACGAGCGACGAGGCCCTTGCGCTCGACCGGGTGCCTGCGCGGCTGCTCGTCGTCGGCGGCGGCGTGGTCGGCTGCGAGCTGGCCTTCGTCTTCCGCGCCTTCGGAAGCCAGGTCACCGTCGTGGAAGGCCTGGACCGCCTCCTGCCCGTGCCCTCCATCGATCAGGACATGTCCAAGCTTTTGCTGCGCGAGGCCAAGAAGCGCGGCATCAAGGCCGAGCTCTGCCGCACCGTGGCCGGCGTGCGCATCGAGGAGGGCCGCGTCGTCGCGGACCTCGCCCCCTCGCCCTTCGTGCCCGAGGACAGGCTGCCCGCCTCGGCGAAAAAGCCGCTGAGCCTCGAAGCCGACTGCGTCTTTTCCACCGTGGGCCGCGTGCCCAACACCGAAGGCCTCGGCCTTGCCGAAGCCGGCGTCGCCGTGGACGCCAGAGGCTGGATTGCGGTGAACGCCAGCCTCGAAACCTCGCTTCCCGGCGTCTACGCCATCGGCGACGTGCTCGGCCCCTCGCGCATCATGCTCGCCCACATGGCCGAAGCCGAGGCGCGCTGCGCGGCCGCTGCCTGCTTTGGCGAAGCGGCCGAGCCCGAGTACGCCGTCTGCCCCTCGGGCATTTTCACCTCGCCTGAAATCGGCTGCGTCGGCCTCAGCGAGGAGCAGGCCAAGGCCAAGGGCTACGATTGCGCCTGCCCCCAGATTCTCTTCCGCGAACTCGGCAAGGCCCACGCCATGGGCGAGCTCGCAGGCGTCTTCAAGCTCGTGGCAGACAGGGCCACGGGCCGGCTCCTCGGCGCCCATATTGCCGGCGCCCACGCCACGGACCTCATCGCCGAGGCCGCGCTTGCCCTGCACAAGGGCTGCACGGTCCAGGACCTGGCAGCCACCATTCACGCCCACCCGACGCTTGCCGAGGGCATGCTCGAGGCTGCCCTGAAGTTCTAGCCGGGCACGTCTCGTCGCGAAGGTTTTCGTCGCGCAGATGCCCGCCCCCAAGGTGCGCGAGAGGTCTCTGCGTCCAGGCCTGCCCGGGTCTTCGACCTTTGGCAGGCCGTTTGGGCCTTCGGCCTCAAGCCCTCCCTTCCGGTGCTTCCGGTGCGGACAGGGAGGGCCGTGCCGGCCGTGCACGCTGAGGCTGCGCCTGGCTACTGCAGCTTGTCGGTGCTGATGTTGGCGAAGCTCTGGAAGATGCCGAAGGCGGCCTCGATCTCTTCGGGCTGCATCCACTCGGCGCAGGTTTCGGTGGGCAGGCGCCCCTGCATGTCCTTGGCCGCCGGATCGGCGCCGGAAGTAATGAGGAAGCGCACCATCCTGGGGCTGCGTGCCAGGTGCAGGACCGTCAGCCCGTCCCAGAGCCTGGCGTTGACGTCGGCGCCTGCGCGCAGCAGGGCCTGGACGGCGCTGGTGTCTTCGGGGAAGTTCGAAACGGCCTGGGAGAGCGGGGTGTTCTGGTCCTCGTCCCTGGCCTCGGGATCGGCGCCGTGCTCGGCGAAGAAGCGCACAAGCGCGCCGCTCTGGGCTTCGATGAGCGGGGTGGCGCCGTCCAGCGCCCTGGCGTTGAGGTCGGCGCCGGCCTCGACGAGGGACTTCGCGATGGCAACGGTGTTGGCCGCAAAGACAGCCGTGCGGCCGTAGATGTCGCGGGCGTTGACGTCGATGCCGGCCTTGAGGAGGATGCTGACGATGCGCGTCATCTCCTTGTCGTCGCCCTGGCAGAGGCCGAGCAGGTAGTGGAGCAGGGTCATGCCGTGCCTGTCCCTGACCGAGGGATCGGCGCCCTTGCTGCGGATGAGGGTCTCGATGGCTGCAGGCTCAAGAAATTCCAAGGCGTAGAAGAGAGGGGTCCGGCCGTTCTCGTCGCGCTCGTTGATGTCGCCGCCGTTGGCGATGGCCTCTTCGACGCCGTCGAAGTCGCCGCACTGGGCCGAAGAGAGCATCCAGTGGGCAGCGAGCACCTTGAGGGCAGGCGCCGGATCCGCGTTCGACTCCGCGGCGCCTTCCTTGACGCACTCGAAGGCGTCGAGCACATCGCCCTTGGTGGCGCGCTCCATGGTGGCGCCGGCATCGATGAGCAGCTGGAGCATGGCCGAGTTGCAGTGCCAGCACGCATCGATGAGGGGCGTGTTGCCGTAGAAGTCGCAGGCGTTGACCTTGGCGCCGCTCTTGATGAGCAGGTCGGCCATGGGGATGTTGTCGTCCAGCACGGCGATGCGCAGGGGAGTGCACTCGTCCCGGGTGCTGAGTCCGCCGATGGCGTTGACGTCGGCGCCCCGGGCGATCAGAGCGCGGACGGTCTCGAGGGTGCCCTGGTGGACAGCCCCCATGAGGGGCGTCCAGTTGTAATTGTCGCGGTCGTCGACATCGCAGCGGGAAAAGTCGTCGCAGAGCGCATAGTTGGACATAAGGCACCTCCCTTGAAGCCGCCGGCGCGCTTTGGCGTGTCTCCCGGCGTGCACTGCGGACGATACGGCAAAAGCGCGCCAAGTCAAGGAAACAGGCGTTTCGAAGCGGAAAGGCCGCGCCAGGCAGGCTTCGGGATGGCAGGACGAGGGATTCTCGCGTAGGCTGTCTGCTGTCAAGGCGGGCGCCATGACCCCATGACCCATGACCGGATCCTGGGACCAAAAGGCGGCGCCTGCAGGGAGGCTGCATGCATTTTGTCGTCGACGGCGGCCTCAAGGCGCTCTGGCCTGATGCCGTCCTTGGAATCGTTCTGTGGAAGCCCGAGGTCCCGGCCTCGTCCGGCAGGCTGTGGGAGGACTTCGAGAAGATCGTCCAGCCGGCGCTCTATGCCCGCCTGCAGGCGACGGAGCTTGCCGGAATGCCCGAAATCGGCCCCAGCCGCCGGGCCTTCAAGGCCTTTGGCATCGACCCGGGCCGCACCCGCATCTCTTCGGAAGCCCTCTACCGCCGCGTGCGCCAGGCAAAGGATCTCTACCGCGTCAACGCCGTGGTCGACGCCAACAACCTCGTCTCCCTCGAGACGGGCTTTTCCCTGGGAAGCTACGATCGTGCCGGCATCAGGGGCGACGCCGTCTTCCGGCTTGGCCTTGCCGGCGAAGCCTACGAGGGCATAGGCAAGGGCGCGATCAAGCTTGAGCGCATGCCCCTGCTGGCGGACTGCCAGGGGCCCTTCGGCTGCCCTGTCAGCGATTCGAGGCGCACCATGGTGGGCGAAGAGGCCAGGGACATCCTGACCGTGATCTACGGCTTCTCAGGCAGGCAAAGCGTCGAGCGGGCCCTGGAGACGGCCTGCGGCATCTTCAGGAAGTACGCCCAGGGCGCCGTTGAAGCGGCGTATGCCCTGTCCTAGACGCGTTACCGGGTCTGTGCGCAGCAAAGGGGCCTGAAGCCGGACAGGCCGGAGCGCACCTCGGTCCGCTCCGGCCTGCAGCAGATCCGGGCCGCTGCCCGGAGAGGGGCCTTGGGGGCAGGCCCGGCTAGAAAAGCACGTAGTAGTGGTTGATGCGCGTCCACTTGAGGCTCGGCATGCCGTTCTCGTCGGGTCTGTCGTAGACGGCAAGGGACATGTCCATGACCAGGCGCAGCTCGCCGGCCACCTTGGCAAAGAAGAGCCCCTCGCCCTCGGCGCAGCGCTTGTGGAATTCAGGCGCTATCTCGAAGCCCTCGAAGGAGGGCCGGCGCTCCAGCACCTTGCGGCCTTCGAGGTCCATGACGAAGATCTGGTGCGGCTTCATGTCGGCAGGGGAGGTGAGCCCGTAGAGCAGCCGGCCGTCGGTGGCGAGGCTCTGCAGGGCGATGTTCCGGGTGCCCCAGGGCGAGGCGAAGATACGCTCGCACAGCTTCTGCGCGTCTATGGGATGTGCGGGCTGCGCGGGATCCCGCCCTTCCATGGCCTTGAGCAGCGTAGCCGTCTTCCACACGCCGAAGACCCAGACGCCGTCGGCAAGGCGCCTGGCGCGGCAGACGAGCGTCTGGCCGTCCGGGGAGATGCAGGCGTTCATCTGGCAGGGGGCGTGCGTCGCCTCGTCGAAGAGCTTCCAGGAGGCGAGAACGGCCATGGTGCCCTGGTCCTTCTGCCACTCGAGAAGGTTGAGGACAAAGGACTTGGCGTCGACCTTCCTGTCCTTGGCCTCGAAGACGCTGGCCTGGGCGAAGAAGCGCACGGGCGCGTCCTTGGAGGGCCGGTAGAGGGCCAGGCTCTGGTGGGGGAAGCGCGCATGCTCCCACTTGGTCTCGGCAACGAAGACGCGGTCCTGCTCCCTGTCGCCCCAGGTCATGACGCGCATGGACTCGGCGCCGTCCCTGCGGGCCGCCAGGGTGTAGTAGACGTTGTCGAAGGGATCCCAGGCGGAGCCCTGGGTCGCCCGGCCCCAGGCGCGGGGTCCCTGGTCGGGGTGCCGTCCCGGAAAGCAGCCGCCGATGTGGCGGCCAGGCTTTTCCAGAGGCTTCAAGCGAAGCTTGAAGTCTGCGGGCAGATTCTTGGCGAGGGCGTAGGTCTCCTGGGTTTCCTTAGCTTTCTCGGGCTTGGCCTTGCCAGGCTTGGCCTGCCCGGCTCCGGCCGCATCGGCTGCCGGGGCGCACACGGGGGTGGAGGCGCCGGCAAGGCCCAGGGCCAAGGCCAGGGCAAGGCTCGCGAGCGCAAGAGGAAAAGGCTGCATGGCTGTCTCCTTGGCATCGGGTGAAGGGAGGCGGAAGTCTTCTGAAGCGGGAAAGGCGGTCCGCAGGGGCCTGCCCCGGGACCGCCTCCGGAAGAGGGCCGGACTGGACGAGGACTCAGCCGGGCCTAGAAGAGCACGTAGTAGTGGGTGTAGCGGGAGTACTTGTCGTCGCGGATCTTGCCCGCGTCGTCCTTGACGTTGTAGACGCCCAGGGAGACGTCCATGACGAGGCAGGTCTTGCCTGCGACCTTGGCGAAGAAGAGGCACTCGCCCTCGGCGCTGTGCTTCTTGAACTCGCTGTAGAGCTCGAGGCCTTCGGTGGAGGGCTTCCTGTCGAGGAGCCGGCGCCCCGACATGTCCATGACGTAGACCGAGTGCGGGGAAAGGTCGGGCGAGGAGTGCAGGGCGTAGATGCAGCGGCCGTCCGTGGCAAGGCTCTGCATGGCGATGTTCTTGGTGCCCCATGGCGAGACGAAGACGCGCTCGGCAAGGCCCGTGGCGTCCACGACCGTGCCGGGCTGGCCCTTGGCGGCCAGGAGCTTCTCGATCTTCCACACGCCGATGGCGATCTTGCCGTCGTCGTTGCGCTTGGCCTGGCCGACCAGCCACTTGCCGTCAGGCGAGACGCAGGCGTCCATGCGGAAGCCGGCCATGTAGGTCTTGCTGTCGAAGAGCTTCCAGGAGGCAACGAGATCCGCGGTCTTGGCCGCCTTGTTCCACTCGAGCAGGTTGAGAATCTGGGTGTTCTCCTTGACCTCCTTGTCCTTGGCCTCGTGCTGGTTGCCGCAGCAGAAGAAGCGCACGGGATCCGCGGCCGAGGGCCGGTAGAGGGCGAGGCCCTGGTGCGGGAAGCGGGCGTACTGGAACTTGGTGGCGTCGACGTAGGTGCGGGCTTCTTCGGTATCGCCCCACTTGAGGACGCGCATGTAGGCTGCGCCGTCCTGCTTGGAGCCCAGGGTGTAGTAGACCTTGTCGAAGGGATCGTAGGCAGAGCCCTGCGTGGCGCGCACCCAGTTGCGCAGGTCGGCCTGCCCGGGCGTGCCGGGGAAGGAGCCGCCGATGTGCTTTCCGTTCACCTTGGAGAGCCTGGTGAGGTCTGCATGGAGGGCTGCAGGCAGGTCTGCCGGCGGCGTGTCGGAGGCCTCCAGGGCGATTTTCGCCTGCTCCAGCTTGGCGCAGCCGGAGAGCGGCGAGACGGCGAGGGAAAGGGCAAGGACAAGGAAGAGTGCTTTCAGAAAGCGCGGCATGCTTGGGGGACCTCCGTGGATTCAGGTTGCAGGTTGCTGCAGGCTGCGCGGACGGTCGGCTGTCAGTTCCGGGACCAGCGCAGGGCCGAGGCGGACAATCCGCTCCGGGCCTTCCTTTCCCTACCGCATCCTGCAGCCTTCTTCCAGCCAAAGTCCGCCAGCGCGCCGGCGGCATCTTGGCGGCGCCCCCATTTCTCCATGCCGGCAGACCTTGCAGGGCAGTGCTTGCTGAACCTTGTCAGCAGGCTGGCCTGTCCAGCGCAGTGCGGATTCATCCATCCGCTCTCTATCCGCTCTGCCTGGGCTTGCGCGGCCGGGGGAGCCGCATCAGGACCCGCCTCGCGGGCGCTTGTCTGCGCGGGCCGGGGGACATGCCATCGGGAGGCGCGGCTAGCGTCTTCATCCAGGCGACCACCATGGAGACGGTCAGGATGTTCCTCAGGCGCCAGGGCGTTCTGAGCGCGTCCGCCTCGAGGGCGTGGACGGCCTGCCTGATCAGTCCGAGCCAGGGCCCGGTGCTCCGCCTTTCCGCGTAGTGCTCGACTACCCTTTGGGCATCGCCTGCGCGCTCCACGGCAAGCGTGGAGAGCAGCAGCGCTTCCCGCCCGCGCTCCCCGGGCATCCCGCGCTCCCGTACCGCAACGCAGACAAGGCGGGTCTGGCCGAGATCAGGCCTGTCCGCAGGCGGAGGCAGGCTGAAGTGCCGGACGGCAAGGTCCACGTTGCAAGGCGCCTGCGGCAGATTCTGGCCTGCGCCGGCATCCTGGCCCGGCTCTGCCGTCAGTCCTGCCAGCAGCTCTGGGGCAAGGCGCATCGTGCCGCAGGGGGCCGCTTTCGCCATGAGGGCGCCCAGGGACTTGGCCGCTCCGGGAAGGACGAGGCCTGCGCTGGCCCGGAAGACAAGGCGGCTGTGCCGAAGCTCCCGGCACGCGTCGACGAGGCTTGTCTCGTCCGCGCTGGGATCGCACACCGAAACGGCAAGCGTGCCAGGCATGTCCCTGGCCGTCTGGTCGATGCGCAGGCAATGCTCCCGCTGCATTTCAGCCTCCCCCTGGCCTGCCCAGAACGAGGCCTCGATGATGCCGAGAAGCTGGCCCGATGCGGGATTGACGGCTGCGCAGGCCTGCGCGTGCATGCCGGGAATGCCGGGGCCAAGGCCGCTGTGCAGCCTGGGCAGCACCCCCCTGAGGTCGGGCTCAGGCCGGCCCTGCAGGCTGACGTTCAGGCCGGTCTGCACGAAGAGGACGGTCTTCAGGGCCTTCGCCCGTCGCAGGGTGCGCTCCCTGTGGCAGCTGAGCAGGCCTTCCGGCGTCACTTTCCTGTTGTCGGCGAGCCTGAACCAGGCCCGCTTGACGGCCAGATTGGCGCCAAAGGCCTCCTCGGCGGACATGCTGGGGCTTGCGAAGAGGCGTCCGGCGCACTCGGCGAGGATGTCGTCCTTGCCGCTCAGTCCGAGCTTGGCGTCCCCGAACTCGCTTCTGGCCCACGCGTCCTTCTCCAGGCCTTCCGAGGGCGCGAGGGGCGGAGCTGCGGCCCAGGAGGGCGGCGTCCTGTACGGGGCCAGGCGCCTTTCCAGACTTTCCCAGAAGCCGGGAGCGAAGGGATGCAGGTAGACTGTCCTGCTGCCTGCAGGCCGCAGCAGGCCTTGGGCATTTTTCAGCCTCAGCGCCGTCGTTCCTGCCGTGATCCAGCAGGCGTCCCTGAAGAACGCGTCCTCGGGCGATCCCGGTTCGGCGTGGGCTTCGGCCAGGAGGGGCTCGCTGCCTTTTGCCTTGCGCCAGTCCTCCCGCACAGCGCCAAGCACGGCGCCGAGGGCTGCCGAAGCCGTGTCGCCCGGGCCTTGTGCCCCTTCGGGGAGGCGAAGGCTGTACATCCACACAACGGCCCCGTTGAGGCAGTTTCTGCGCTCCTCGCCGCTCCAGGCAAGCCAGGCGTCGCGATCGCAGACCGAGAGCCTGGCCTGGCAGAAGCCGACGGCAATGGCCAGTTTGCCGTCCGCGTAGGCCAGGTAGCGCAGCTGCGTCGTCCCGATGGGGGAGCGGCCGTCCTTTGGCATGGCCTCTTCCCAGATCTGCATCTGCTCCTGCGTCTCGACCTTGACGATCGCAAGCTTGCGGCTGGGTCTGGAGGCTTCCAGAAGACCCGCCCTGGCGTCCGTGGGCTTCCCGGTGTCCTTGGGCTTCCCTGCGATCCCGGCAGTCCCGGCAGT
>JAEEGL012095628.1_pt1 | contig 15229 bp, 11 predicted proteins | sample 9134231 | NCBI WGS metagenome assembly JAEEGL01 (sample SAMN16246548, study PRJNA631951) | gut metagenome | biome: gut microbiome; feature: rumen; material: fiber-attached | host: Bos | place: Iran: Karaj | collected 2018-10 | reverse complement strand
GAGGTCCTTCGATGGGGCGGGTATTTCCCGCACTGGATCCTCAACATCCCTGCCGTCCAGCGAAGCTACTACCTCGTGGATGACGACCTCGGGCCTACCGGGGAGGCCATGGAGCTGATGAAGCGCATGTATCATGCGCAGGGCCATATGAGCTATGAAGGGGTGGCCTCCTGGGAGAACGAGTATATGAAGCTCTTCGGCGGGGGAAGGGCCGCGATGATGGTGAACGGAGAGTGGCTCACCAACATGCTGCTGGACCTGGGAGATGAGGTGACGGCCGACTGGGACGTCGCGCCGCTGCCGGTTCCGGACGGAGTGGAGCAGGGCACGACGGTGGGGATGTACCAGTTCGCCGCCATCACGAAGGAATGCTCCGATCCGCATGCAGCGTTCGCCTTCCTTTCCTTCCTCTGCGGGGAGGAGGGGGCGGGGATCTACGCGGATAACGCCATCATTCCCGCCTATTCGAACGACGCGGTCCGCCAGCGCTATATCGACGCGGCCGGCGTGGAGCACGCCGAGGTGTTCTTCGGCGCGAAGCGCATCCAGGAGCAGCCGCTCTGGGAGAAATATGATCTCCTGAACGACGCCTACAAGAAGACCGCGGAGAAATACATCCTTGACGAGACCGGCTTTACCGAGGCAATGGAGGAATTCGCGCGCTACCGCGACGAGCTCTACCAATAACAGTCCTGCGGGAGACACTTCGAAGAAGCGAAGCCGCATAAACAGCGGAGGAGACTTTGGAGTCGTTCCTGTCTTCGTCACCGGGGAGGGGGTTGAAAGTTTATCCCCCTCCCTTTGATTTGGTTAAAGTGTTACCATTTTATTAACATTTTGACTCGCCCTGCCGGACGTGCGCAGGGCGAAGACAGGGTAAGCAGTGCGCGGGACTGCGCGCTGCGAAAGGAGGATACATGAGAAAGAAACTGCTTGCAGTGATGCTCACCGCGGCGATGGTCATGGGACTGACCGCGTGCGCAGCTGCTCCTGCGGCCGCTCCGGCTGCGGAGGCGCCTGCCGCCGAGGCTGAGGCGGCTCCCGCTGAGGAAGAGGCTCCTTCAGAGGAAGCTGCTCCTGCCGACGGAGAGAAGATCATCATCAACTTCTACGAGCACTCCGACAACGACAAGACCGCTGCCCGCCAGGTTGAGGAGTTCAACAAGCTTCACCCCGAGTATGAGGTCAGGCTTTCCCTCATCGCGAACGACGACTATGACGACAAGATCAAGGTCATGCTCGCCGGCGATGCGGACATCGACGTTCTCTGGGTCCGTTCCGGCAACATCCGTCAGATGGGTGTCGACGGCGCGATCATGGACATCGCTCCCCTCATCAAGGAGAGAGGAATTGACTACTCCAAGTACGGCGCGGTCGGCGAGACCTGCGTTGACGGCGATGCGATCTACGGCCTGTGCACCACCAAGTCCTGCTGGCTTCTGTGGTACAACAAGGATCTGTTCGACGCAGCGGGCGTTGACCTTCCTTACGACATCACCTGGGATGAGTTCGCGGATCTCTGCCAGCAGCTGACCACCGACGAGCTGCGCGGCGGCCTTACCGTCAACTGGACCTACCTCATCGGCGCCCAGGCACACGGCGAGTATCTCTGCGACGAGGATCTGACCTATACCAGAAGGTATTCCGAGTTCCTGCACCGCATCTGGACCGAGGATGAGTCCAACTACACTCTTGAAGAGATGAGCGGCTCCTTCGACGTCAACGGCACCTTCGCCGAGGGCAACACCTACATGATGATCAACGGCGACTGGAACTTCAACCTGTTCCCGAATGCCAATCCTGAGTTCGAGTGGGGCGCGCTGCCGCTTCCTCACTACGAGGATCAGGAAGTCAACTCCTCCATGGGTTCCACCAGCGCTTACTGCATCAACTCGAAGAGCAAGAATGTAGAAGCCGCCATGGATTTCATCCAGTTCTGCTGCTACTCCGACGAGGGCGCGAAGCTCTACGCGGAGAACGCCGGCGTTGCGGTTTATCCCAGCGAAGAGGCGATGGCTGTTTACCAGGAGAACTGCAAGATTCCCGGAACCGAGTATGTTTTCGCTGCCAACTGCAATCTTGAGGACGGCCCCGAGGCCCGCTACTCCGAGATCAAGGATGCCTGGTCCGCCGAGGTTCAGGAGTACCTGCTCGACAACGAGACTCTCGATGAGTGCTTCGAGAACTTCTACGCGAAGAGAGAAGAGATTCTCGCGAAGTAATCTGTAAAAATGCAGTACAGACGTCCGGCGCTTCTTCGGGGGCGCCGGACTCTTTAGGTATCGGGACTTGAATGCCCCGCGCTCCGTCATTTCCATCCGGAGCACGCGGCGGGGACAAAAGTCAGGAAGGGATGCTTTATGGCTAAGAAAGAGAAGATCGTGGTTCCGAAGCAGAACGGGAAGCTTTTCCGGAGGGAGTGGCTGACCGGCTATCTCTTTCTGCTTCCGAACTTCATCGGATTCCTCATTTTTACCGGGATCCCGGTGATCATGGGCTTCTATATCAGCTTGACCAACTACAGCGGCTACGGCTCCAAGGAATTCGTGGGCTTTACCAATTACGTGAAGATGATTAACGATTCCGACTTCCGGAACGCGCTGAGGAACAACCTCGTCTACTCACTGACCAGCGTGCCGCTGACCATACTGTTCGCGCTGCTGCTAGCCCTTGCACTCAACAAGAAGCTTTATGGCGGACGGTTCTTCCAGACGGTCTATTTCTTCCCGAACCTGACCTCCATGGTCGCGGTCGGCTGCGTGTGGCTGCAGCTTTTTGAATCCAAGAAGGGTCCGATCAACCAGTTCCTTAAGTACACCGTCGGGATGGAGAACCCGCCGAAATGGTTCTGGGGGACGACGACGGCGCTGATGACGGTCGTCATTGTCGTGGTCTGGAAGCAGGCAGGCTACTACATGGTCATGTTCATGGGAGGCCTGAAAAACATTCCGCCGCACCTCTACGAAGCGGCAAAGATCGACGGGGCGACGCCCTGGCAGTGCTTCTGGAACGTGACCTGGCCGATGCTCTCCCCGACGACCTTTATGGTCACGATCCTCACTTTCATCGCCTCGTTCCAGGTCTTCGACATCATCAACGTCACCACCGAGGGAGGCCCCGGCCGGGCGACGGAGGTTCTGGTCATGCGCATATACAAGGAGGCCTTCAAGTATGCGCGCATGGGCTACGGCTCATCCATCGGCTACTTCCTGTTCCTCATCATCTTCCTGGTCACTCTGGTCCAGTGGAAGGGACAGAAGAACTGGGTTGTGGAAGACTGATAAAGGAGGAGAACCGGAATGAACAAGAAGAAAATCAAACCCAGCAGAGTCATCCTCTTTATCGTCTGCTGCCTCGTCGCCGTCGCGATGATCATGCCCTTCCTCTGGATGGTCAGCGCTTCCTTCAAGTTAAGGAACGAGATCTTCAGCCGCCCGATCCAGTGGATTCCCCGGACGCTGCACCCGGACAACTACGAGACGATTCTGGAGAAGATTCCGTTCTCGAGGTACTTCTTCAATACGGCGAAGATCACGATCGTCATCACACTGCTGCAGCTGGTCACCTGCTCCATGGCGGCCTACGCCTTCTCCAAGCTGCACTTCCCGGGACGCGACACGATCTTTCTCTGCTATCTGGGCACCATGATGGTTCCCTGGCACGCGATCATGATCCCGCAGTTCATCGTGATCCAGAAGCTGCACCTGTACGACAACCACCTGTCGCTGATCCTGACCGGCGCGTTCTCGGCGTTCGGCGTGTTCCTCTTAAGACAGAACATGCTGTCCATACCGGATTCGCTCAATGAGGCGGCCAAGATCGACGGGTGCGGTCCCGTGGGAATCTACCTGAGAATCATTCTTCCGCTGACCAAGACCGGCCTCGCGACGCTGACGGTGCTGACGTTCAACGGCACCTGGAACGACTACATGGGCCCGATGATTTATCTGGACAAGGACGTCAACCGCACGATCCAGCTGGGACTTGCGACCTTCAAGAGAGAGTTCGATACGAACTACGGCGCGATCATGGCCGGAACGGTGATCTCCCTGATCCCGGTGGTGATCATCTATGTGACAATGCAGAAATACATCGTGGAAGGTATCGCCTACTCGGGCGTCAAGGGATAACAGGCAAAACTTATCCGCCCCCCGGATTTATCCGTTTTCCGGACTCATGTCCGCAGTTCGCACACATGGTGTGCGGGCTGCGGACATAGCTGTATAAAGGAACAGAACACAATGATTTATTCACTGAGCGGAACATGGCTTCTCGGGCATCTTTCCCCGGAGGCAGACCTTACGGAGACCCTCTCCCCGGATTTCGTCCCGGAGGGATGGATTCCGGCCAAAGTGCCGGAGAACGTGCACGCAGCCTTAAGGCGCGCCGGCATCCTCCGCGGCCACACCTACAGCAAGGACCCCGTGGAGGAGCGCTGGGTGGAGGAGTGCGACTGGATATACTACAAAGCTTTCTTCTATGACCCGGAAAAACTGAGCCGGTCCGGCATCCTGCAGGGCACCGCGGAGCTCGTCCTCGAAGGCGCCGATACCTTCGCGGAGGTATACCTGAACGGAAGACGCTTAGGGAGTACCCGCAATATGTTCCGACAGTACCGGTTCCCGGCGGACGAAGCCCTGCTTCCCGGGAAGAGAAATGTGCTGGTCATCCGCTTCCGGTCCGCGGTGAAGGAAGCGGAGCGGATCCTTGCGAAGGGGGAATCCGGAGACATTTATTCCATCACAGGGAGCGACCGCATTGTCGCCCGCAAGATGCAGATGAATTACGGCTGGGATTTCTGCGGGAGGCAGGTCAGCACCGGGCTGTGGAAGGCAGTATACCTGGAGCGGAGAGAGTATCCGCGGATCGCCTCCTGGTACGCGCGCACGGCATCCCTCTCCCGGGAATCTGCGAAGATCCTCGTCGAGGCGGTTATTGAGGCGGGCCCGGAGGATCCGGAGGGCGGAGCGGCCGCCGGATGCACGGCGGAGCTCTCGGAGCCGGGAACGGGACGGGTCTTTGCGGTTAAGCTGTGGCCGGCAGCGCAGGATCCGGAAACAGCGGGAGAGACGGCGGAGGAAGCTTCGGCAGCAGCGGACAGCCCGGCCGGCGTCCGGCCCGGGAAGCTGACCGGGGTGATCGAAGTCCCGGAGCCGCGGCTCTGGTGGCCGAACGGCGAGGGAGAGGCGTTCCTCTATGACCTTGTCCTGACGCTTACGGCAAAGTGCAATGCAGACAGCGAAGAAAGCAGCACCCCGGAGGACAGGAAAGCGGCGGGAAGGCAGGAGAGAAGCGACCATACGGTCCGCGCCCGCTTCGGCATCCGCACCGTCGAGGTTGCGGAGGAACTCCAGGAGGACCAGGGCACGTCCTTCCGCTTCGCCGTAAACGGAAGGAAGCTTTTCATCCGCGGGGCCAACTGGGTGCCTATGCAGGCGGATCCGACGGATATCCGGACGATGCAGTACCCGTACTATCTGGACATGGCGGTCCGGGGGAAAATCCAGATGCTCCGTGTCTGGGGCGGCGGAATCTACGAGCCGGAGGAGTTTTTCCGTCTCTGCGATGAGAAGGGAATACTGGTCTGGCAGGATTTCATGTTCGCCTGCGGGATCTATCCCCGGGACAGGGAGTTCCTGGAAAACGTCTGCGCGGAAGCGGAGCAGGCGGTTTATGCGTATCGCAATCACGCCTGCCTTGCCATCTGGTCCGGAGACAACGAGGTAGCCCAGGCACACCAGTGGGCGGGAAGGGATTACGAATTTGACCGCGAGATCATCGGAAACGAGCTGCTGCGCGGCGTCTGCGCCTCCCTGGACCCCGGAAGATACTATCTCGCCTCGTCCCCGACGAGCCCGCATCCGGAGAGAAAGGGCGGGGACAATCCTTCCTCGCCGTACCAGGGCGACCAGCATATTTACATCATGCAGGCCGATCCGGGAATCAGGGCAAACCGCGACTATGGCCGGCAGTACTACAAAAGAATACTCGGAATCCGTCCCAGGTTTGTGAGCGAATTCGGATTCATCGGATTCCCGGAGAGGGAGAGTTTTTACCGCTTCAATTACCGGAGGGAACCGATACGCGGAGGGGAGGAGCTGAAGTCGCACATTCCCATGGCGGCAAGGCACCTCTCGGAGGGGGACACGGACGGCGCGATTTATTACTCCCAGCTCTTCAATGCCATGGCGCTGAAATACTGGATTGAGTATTTCCGAAGCCTTAAGGGGACCTGCGGGGGGACGCTGTACTGGAAGTTCAATGATCCTGCCGCGGATAATCCCGAGGACTATCTGTTCCCCTCCCATATGTGCGCTGTGGATATGTACGGCAATCCCCGGATGACCTATTATGTGACGAGACGGGCGTACGCGGATGTGCTCGCCGCCTTCGTCGAGGACCGGGACGGGGACAGGATACATGTCATGGCGGTAAATGAGCTCAGAGCTCCCCTCATCGGCGAACTGACTGTCCGCCTCACGGATTTCCGGGGGCAGGTTCTGTATGAGGAGACGAAGGACGGCGCGGCTTTAGGAACGGATGCGGCAGCGGAGCTTATGACCCTGAGCAGAAGCAGCCTCCTTAAGTACGGACCGCCGGAGGAGATGGTGCTGAAGGCGGATCTTCGGATCGGCGGCGGTATTATCAGCTGTGTGAACCGCTATTATTTCGTGGATCTTAATGACAACGACACCCTGCGCCTTCCGGAAGCGGGGCTGGAGGTGCTGCGCTGCGTAAGGATAGGGCATCTTGTGCGAATGACGCTCCATTCGGCCCGGTTCGCGAGGACGGTGCGCGTGAACATCATAAACAGCAGGGAGAAGTACAGCGACAACTACTTCGACATGGACGCCGGGGAGACGAGGACGATTGCGGTTACCCTGCAGGAGGAATGGAAAGAGGAGGAAATCCTCTCCGCGGCGTTCTCGGTGGAGGCAGAGAACCAGGAACTGTTTGTTGTGCCGGTACCGGCGGACTTAAATGCCGGCGGACCGGAGCACTGAGGAAAGGAAGGAAACGGCAGTCATGGCATCATTACTGAGAAACGGTTATCTTACGGATGAGCGGGGCGAGGCGTTCATGCCGGTCGGCCTGCAGGCAAACAATTCCTCCACGGGGACCATTCTTTACAGGAAGGCACTCGAAGCGGTGAAAGCCTGCGGGGGCAATACCATAGAGACACCGGTGTACTGGTTTCTCCTGGAGCCGGAGAAGGACGTGTTCTGCTATGACCATGTGAAGGATGCGGTGGACGGCGCGAGAGAGGCCGGCCTGAAACTTATCCTGCTCTGGTTCGGAACAAGCAAGAACGGGCATCCGAACTACATTCCGGAATACATGAAGAACGACCCGAAGACCTACCGGCTGGCTTTTGGCCCCGACGGAACGCCGGTCATGTCCTTAAGCCCGCACTGCGAAGCGGTGCTGGAGAGGGACAGCAATGCCTTTGCTCATCTGATGGGATTCCTTAAGGATTACGACGAGAGGCAGCGGACGGTGGTCGCGGTCCAGGTCGAGAATGAGATGGGATACTCCGCAACGGACATGGATTATTCACCCGAAGTCGTCGCGGAATACATGGCAGGCCCGGTGCCGGAGGAACTTTCCGGGATCCGGCTTGCGGATGACGGCTTCGACCAGGCGGTGATCATATCCGCTCCGGAGAACGTTTCCGAGGCGGAGGAAGACACCGTCGCGCAGAGTATTGATGCAGTATCGGAACAGGAAGAGGCTGCCGCGGGGTGTTCGCCGTGGAGGCTCAGGTTCGGGCGCCACGCCCATGAGGCCTTCTCGGCGTGGCATACCGCCAGGTTTATCCAGAGCATTGCCGCGGCGGGAAAGGCAGTGTACAAACTGCCGCTGATCATTAACGTCATGATCGGCGAGAACGGCTTCGAGGAGCCGGGCCTCTGCTACAACGCCGGCGCAGCGGTTACCCGTGTCCTGGATATCTGGAAGGCGGCCGCGCCGGACATCGACCTCATCGGCCCGGATATCTATCTGCAGAATTACAGCACCTACACCAGGGTATGCGAGGGCTACAGCCGCAGGGACAATCCGCTGTTCATACCGGAATCTCCCAACCGCGGGGAGGCCAACGCGATCAACATGATCTATGCCGCAGCGCGCTACGGGGCGACCGGAATCTGCTGCTTCGGCGCGGAGCACATGCTTGACGCGGACGGCTGTGTGGCGGAGGCGTCCCGGGAGGTCGCGGTTTCGCTCCGCACGCTTTCCGCGATTTCCCCGCTGCTTGTTCAGTACCGCGGAACGGGCAGGGTCCACGCGATCGTGGAGGAGGAGTTCGCGCAGTCGCAGTACCTCCGGCTCAGGGATTATCATGTGGAGGCGAAGTTCCTTAGAAACGGCGCGATGTACAAGGGTTCGGAGCCGGCGATGTACGGATTCAGGAAGCCCTTCGGACAGGAGACGGTTCCGACGGCGGAAGGAAAAACTGCCGCCAGGGAGGAAACGCGCACCCCTGACGGCACAAGTTCGCTTCCCTGGGTGCGGGACGCCCTGACGGCGCAGAGCGAGAAGTCCAGGGGCAGGGCAATTCTGGTGCAGACCGGGGAGAGAGAATTCTATCTGGCCGGGACCGGCGTCGGGATCAGTTTTGTCAGAAGGCCCGCGCCGGATGACGAGAAGAGCTATACAAGACTCGCGACAAGAGCTGCCTCACAGCTGAACTTCGTCAGCGTGGAGGAGGGCCATTTCGAGAACGGCAGGTTTGTGGCGGATTTCCGCAGGAACGGGGATGAGACGAATTTCGACCAGTATGTGATCGGCGGACAGCTGATCCGGATCCGCTTAAGCCCGATGCCGTTCTGATGATCTGTGGATAATGTGTGCTTGTCCGGTGCCGCCTGGGGACGCTTTTGCTCTGGTTCAGACGCAGCGGCACATACGCGGGCTAAGGAACGCCCGCTAAGTGCCGGCGTCTTCACAAGCCCCAGGCGGCATCCGGACAGCGCACAGCACATTATGGATCATCCGGAACGGCCGCCTGGGGACGCTGCTACTCAGCTCAGATCCCGGGTGAGGTTCCTGATCCAGCTGCCCTTGGAATAGTGGTGCAGTGCGAAGGGAAGCTTTGCAAATTCGTCCGTGCACATGAGGAGATAGACGGTGAGCGGGGGAAGCTTCAGCACAAAGGCGCTGATGAGCCCGAGCGGAACCGCGAAGCCCCACATGCAGATGATGTCCAGCATCATGCCGTAGCGGGAGTCTCCGCCGCAGCGGAAGAGTGAGGCGATGAGGACCGTGTTGATGATGGCCCCCATCTGGTACACCGTGTTGACAAGGAGCATGACGGTGAGATAGTGTGCGGCGGTCTCGGAGAGCTTCACCAGTCCCGGAATGAAGGGCGTAAGGACGAGCAGCAGGAGACCGGAGAGTATGCCGGAGAAGAAGGAGACGCGCAGGATGGATGAGGCGTCCTCCCTTGCGATGTCCGGGTGATCCGCGCCGATCTCCTTGCCGAGCAGGATGGACGCTGCGCCGCCGATGCCGAAGCCGACGACCGTGACAAGATCCCTGACCACGGTCACGATGGAGTTGGCGGCCACAATGTCGCTGCCCAGATGGCCCATGATGATGGAATTCATGTTGAACGCAAGCCCCCACATGGCATCGTTCAGAAACGCCGGCAGGGAGTAATGCATGAAATCCGACACGAGGGTCCGCGGAATGCGGAACATGTTGGAGAGGCTTCTCGGCATGGTCTGCTGCGCTACAAAATCCGCGAGACAGATCACCAGCTCCACGCCGCGGGACAGGCTGGTAGCCAGTGCGGCGCCGGCGATGCCCATCTCCGGGAAGGGGCCGAGGCCGAAGATGAGAACGGCGTTGAGCACAACATTCAGGCCCAGAGTCAGCGCGGAGACTGCAGTCGAGAGTTTTACCCTCTCGCAGCTCCGCATGATGGCGAGATAGGGCTGCGTGAGCCCGGCGAACAGGTAGGAGAGAGCGACGTACCGGAGATAGCGCGCGCCGGAATCGATGAGCTCTGGGACGTTCGTCCAGATGCGGATGACGGCACCGGGGCAGAGGAGGGCGAGCACCGTGGCAAGTACGCTGAAAAACATGGAGATGATGAGCCCCATGCCGAATATTTTCGCGATGACCCTGGTTTCCTTCTTCCCCCAGTACTGGGAGGAGAGGATGGTCAGGGCCGAAGCCAGGCCGAAGTAGACGATGTTCAGGAGGAACATCACCTGCCCCGCCAGAGAGGAGGCGGAGAGGGAGGTCTGGTCGACCCTTCCGAGCATGACGGTGTCCGCAAGGGAGACCGAGGAGGTGATTAGGTTCTGGACGACGATGGGAATAACGAGCACAAAGAGCTCGTGGTAGAAGCCGTCGCGGGCGCGTAGCAGTTTTTTCATGGGGTATTCTTCCGAAGGCTGTCGGTTTGTTGCGGCGTCCCCATTATTCTATGGGAAGAACCGGGAAAATAGAAGCAGGTTTTCCTGCGGAAGCGGAATGCCGCAGGAAAATCCTCATCAAAAACTGCTGACACATCAAAAAGGGTTCACCGGCGGCCATAACAGCTGCTGCCGGCGAACCCTTTACTGCAGGGGAGCCTTGTTATCTGCCGAAGACCTTCAGTGCCTGTTCAGCCATCCGTTTGCCATAGATAAAGAAGAAATCCTCAAAACTCTCCTGATTGGCGTTGACTGCCACCGGCCCGAGATGAATGACCGGGTCGCCGCACGCACAGCCGCCGGAGTAAGTCATCATTCCCAGGAACATCATGTGCTGAAGGATCGTCATAAGGCCGAGATCCGCACCGCCGTGGACATAAGCGGCCGTGGCAAAAGCGCCGCCCAGCTTGCCTGCAAGGGAAGCGCCGCCGGCTCCGTTTTCCAGCCAGGACTGGACGGCGCAGCAGGCTGTTCCCGCGTAGGTCGGCGATCCGAGAATCAGCGCACAGCTCTCCTCAATATAGGCGTTGTCCGCATCTTCGATGGAGAAGGCCCTGGCCTCGCAGCCGGGTACGCTTTCAATTCCTTTGACGATAAGTCCGGCCATGGCCTTTGTGTGGCCTGAGGGGGAGTAATAAGCAACCGCGAGCTTCATTTCTGCTCCTTTCTGTCCGGCGGAAGGCGCCTCTGCCTTCATTCCGGAATGCTGGCCTGCCTGACCGTAAACAGCGGACGGGCAGATGTGATACAATTGCGATATGTGGTATGAAAATCATACTGCTGTATTTAGTATGTCACGTGAGGAAAAACTCTTCAATAACGCAGAAATATCATAGGTGGTATGGCTGATCATACCGCACCTTCCGGGGTAAAAATGGTTCACATTGAGGAAGAAAGAACAGTACCTGCCGCGGGCGGGGAGAAGCTGATCTGCCCGCTGCGGCTGGCCATGGAGATCATCGGGGGCAAGTGGAAATCCAGTATTGTGTGCCTGCTGTTTGACGGCAGGGCAAGGCGGTACTCGGAAATCCGCGGCGTGATGCCCGAGGTGACCAATGCCATGCTTGCCCGGTCACTGAGAGAGCTGGAGAAAGATCATATCATAACGCGGATACAGTACAATGAAATGCCGGTCAGAGTGGAGTACAGGATCACCGAGGAGGGAAAGGAACTCCAGCGGGCTCTGGAGTCTCTCAATCACTGGGGCAGGTCCTACCTTCAGAACCACAGCGGGCATGGACAGCCGCTGTGCGGCCGGTGCACCCTGACCGGGGGATGAGTTTGCGGGGGATAAGTGATAATGAGCATGGAGAGTGAGTTTTTTAAGGAAGCACAGCCGGATTTTGCCCGTTTTTCCTCCGCGGGCTTTGTGCGGACTAAGGGTTCGGGCGGACCGGATGCCGGAGAGGTATGGAAATACAGCGAGGAGTTCATGAACGGTGACTTCCGCGCGGAGATCACGGTGACGGATGAAGGGGAGGTCTCCGGCCGGGTGACGGATCTTTTCTCGGAAGAGGAATACCTTCCGCTCAGGGTGCCGGAGCAGAACGGCCCTTTTGTGAGTACTGTGCGCTATGAGTATGAGAAACTGCTCCGCAGGATTTTTGACCGGTGCTTCACCGGGATTCCCGGAGGAGGAAATGAGGAGGATGTCCTTTATGATTCCGGCATGGACAGGGCGGGCCGCAAGCACTGGATTATTCCCGCCAATCCTGTCTATTATGACCTGATTCCCATCTTTGACCGGGAGGAGATTACCGGCTGGAAGCAGGGAAAGGGGATCGCGCTTCACGACATTGTGTATATCTACGTCGCCGCACCATATTCTGCAATCCTCTACAAGTGCGAGGTGGTCAAAACTCATGTGGAGCGCTACATTGACCACAGGGGGAACGAGCAGTGGGACATGAGCGTCCGCATCCTTGAGCGCTACGACAAGCACCGTTTCACGCTGAAGGACGTGCTGTCCAGGTTTGACGTGCGCTATGTCCGCGGGCCGAGATTCATGCCCGAAGCCCTGGAAAAGTACATCGAGGAGCACAGGTAGGTGCAGCGGCGATGGTACAATATCTGTTGAGCGCGGGCGGGAAGCGCCGCGGAGAAAGGCGGAAGATTATGAGAAGTCTGAAGATGGCTGGACGCATCGGTGCGGTGCTTGCCGCAGTCCTGCTGTTTGCTGCGGCCGCAGGCTGCGGTAAAGCGGATAACGGTTCAAAGCCGCAGGAGAATACGTCACAGGATGTATCTGCGCAGGAAGAGCAGAAAGCCGCGGACAGCGGAATGCTCACCGGCCTTCACCATGTGGAGATCACGGTGAAGGACTACGGGGTAATCAAACTCGAGCTGGACGCGGACACCGCGCCGATCACCGTGAGCAATTTCTGTTTTCTCGCGAACAAGGGCTTTTACGACGGCCTGACCTTCCACAGGATCATGGACGGTTTCATGATCCAGGGCGGCGACCCTGAGGGCAACGGATCGGGAGGCTCCGGATTTAATATTACGGGTGAATTCGCATCCAACGGCGTAGAGAACAATATCTCCCACGTGAAGGGCGTCATATCCATGGCCCGCGCCAAGAATCCCGACAGCGCGAGCTCCCAGTTCTTCATCATGGTGGGCGACGGGACTTACCTCGACGGAGATTATGCCGCATTCGGCCATGTCACCGAGGGACAGGAGGTAGCCGACAAGATTGCCGCGGATGCCAGGCCTGTCGACAACAACGGGACGATCCGGAGCGGGGAGCAGCCGGTGATCGAGAGCATTAAGGTGATCGACTGACCACTGCGGGAAAGGAGAAGGAACATGACAAGGGAAGAATTTGCGAAGCTCGCGGACAGATTCATTGAGGATAACCGCGAGGCGATGATTAAGGAGCTTATGGGCTTCGTCTCTCACCCCTCGGTTTCGAGGGCGGACCTCGCCGCACCAGGCGCGCCTTACGGACCCGACTGCCGGGCGATGCTTGACTATGCTCTTGCGCGGGGAAAGGAAGTTCTTGGAATACTTCCGGACGGAAAGGATGATCCGCTGTTCCGGGCGGAGGATTACGAGGGCCACTGCGGAGCGCTGCTCTACGGCGATGCGGAGAAGGAGATGGGCGTCGTCGCTCATCTCGATGTCGTTCCCGAGGGAAACGGCTGGATTTATGAGCCCTTCAGCCCGGTAATCAGGGACGGCTTTATGATCGGGCGCGGCGCGGATGACAACAAGGCCGCGGCGGTGATCGGGCTCTATCTCATGAAATTCTTCCGCGAGCACCGTGCGGAACTGCCGCTGAAGCATACCCTCAGGCTCTTCATGGGGTGCGCCGAGGAGACGGGAATGGCGGATTTCAGGTGGTACGTTAATGAATTCGGCGGCAGGGTTCCGGAGTTTTCCATCGTCGCGGATGCAGGATTCCCCGCCTGCTACGCTCAGAAGGGCGGATTCAATGCCACCCTCCGCGCGAAGAGAGATCCGAACCTCGTCGGTTTTGCTGCGGGAACCGTGCGGAACGCGATCCCGGACCGCGCATATCTCACAGTATCCGGAATCAGTAAGGAGAAAGCCGGGGAGATTCTCTCCGCGATAAGCCTTCCCGCCGGGGCATCACTTTCCGAAGAGGATGTTTCCGCTGAGGCAGGGCAGGGCGGCGCCGCAGTCCGGATCACGGCTATGGGCAAGGGCGGCCATGCCGCGTTCCCGGATAATTCCATCAATGCAATAGAGCTTGCTTTCTGCGCGGCGGAGGCTCTGAACGGCTGTGACGGCATCTGCCTCGACAATCTCGCATTCCTGGCGAAGGCATTTCGCAGCCCCTTCGGCGAAGGACTTGGAATCGATTTCAGCGACGAGGCCTCCGGAAAGCTGACGGTCAATGCGGGAATCATCCGTACGGACGGCGATGAGACGGCGCTGGATATCGATATCCGTTTCCCTGTGTCGATCAGCTCATCCAGGGTAGAGGAGGCGCTCAAGGCTTCCCTTGCCCCCGCAGATATTGCGCTTACGGATATTTCCGCCTCCGAGCCGTATTACATCGATCCGGAGAGCCCGGTGGTCACCGCGCTTATGGATGTCTACAGGGAGATCACCGGCGACACGGAGGCTCATCCCTATTCCATGGGCGGCGGCACCTACAGCCGCACGGTGCCGAATGCCATCACCTTCGGACCCGGCCTCGGCAGCAGAGGGCACCGGCAGGAATTCCTTCCCGAAGGCCACGGCGGGGCGCACGGACCGGATGAGGTTCTGAATATCGGGGACTGGCTCACCGGTTTCCGCATCTATCTCGAGTCCTTCTGGAAGCTCGACGCCATAGTGTAGCGCAGCAGCGCTGCTGTTCAGCCCCATGTAGTAATTATTCGGAGACTCGCTAATCCGGTGTTCCCGGGGACGCTCGCGCTCTGACTCTTCGCGCAACGGCACGTAAGCGGACAAAGAACGTCCGCTAAGTGCCGGCGCTCCGCACAGCCCCGGGAACATCCGGATTTCGCGAGTCCTCTTCAATTTATCTCTGCATAGGTCTGAACAGCAGCGCTGCAACACGACGACGCGTGAGCAATTCGAAGGTCGGTTATAAGCGGCAACTGCGCCGTGAGGCGCAGCTGCGACACGACGACGCGTGAGCGTCGTCGGGTTGTTGACAACAGTGGCCTTTCCCGATATGATTTATCACAGCACCATCCCTCCGGGTGGGGCTGATTATTATCTACCAACCGGCGATACGCCCGCGGAAGGGTATCGTTATCCTGCACTGTTGAGGAGTGTGATTTTTCCAAATGGACGACGGCAGTCGATCGTGGCTGATTGTAATATTC
>JAEEGL011850832.1_pt1 | contig 15229 bp, 7 predicted proteins | sample 9134231 | NCBI WGS metagenome assembly JAEEGL01 (sample SAMN16246548, study PRJNA631951) | gut metagenome | biome: gut microbiome; feature: rumen; material: fiber-attached | host: Bos | place: Iran: Karaj | collected 2018-10 | reverse complement strand
TTCTTTTCTTTTATTATTTTACATCACTGCTTTGGTAATTTATTTCATGGAACAAATTTCTCTACCACTGGTGCTGGTGCTTTGTAATCTGATCGTTTATATCATCTTTTCAATGCTTCATCTTTTGATAGTGGATGATAATCCACATTCATTGATTCATTATAACCATAATAAGATAATTGAGGATCAAAAAATTCTCACCACTCTTTATCACGCATCATTTGTGCTATTATTTCTGGCACTTTTTTATTATACTCTTCTTTTTGATATTCTTTGTTAAATATACAATATTCTTTTTGATTCAATCAAACACATCAAAAACAGTTATTACAATACCAACAATTATGAGAATATCGGCAATTATTAAGTTTTATTCCATGAGTAATAATTCAACAATGATCAGAATAACGACAAGAATTTGTATAAATGCAATTACGAGATCAACGAAAACTATCATAACAGTTTTCAGATATTAATTCAGAAGATGTATATTTTGTATCTTTACAATCTGTTCCTGTCCCTACGAAATAGCAATTATGACAATTCACCAAACTTCCTCCGTAACAATTTTCAGAATTTGTATAAGTGCATCACCTTATAAATTTTTCCATATTTTCTGGTTTTAAGCTAGGTAATAATTCCTTATATTCTTCTTTCGAATATTGTTTATTATTGATACAATAGGATTGATTCGTTAAATTATTACAATTGAAACAATCATGACATCCAGTACAATTATAAAGATAGTAAGAATCTGAACAATTTGCACAATCATCTGAATGATATACACCAAAACAAGAATCACATTTCACACAATCAAAACAATTTTCACAATAATTTATATATAGACAATCTACACAATATTTATTTTTCAAGCTATCTTTGATATATAAACAATCTTCAGCTTCACTTGATGCATAACACATATAACATTTTTTTGAAAAATCAGAAATATTAACATAATCACAATTCTCATTATTTAATCAATATTTATCCCAAATTGGAACTTTACGGATTAATTCATTCAATATGGAAAAAAAAGTTTTACCTGATGGAATATTATCTATTTTAGGACAATCCCCGTTATTTTCCCACCAAATTTTTGATTCATAGACAATATAATCTTTATCTGGAGAAAATGTTGAAATAATATTTTTTCATGTAATTGAAGATTTTGATCTATATAGACACATTTCATTTCTAAAAACAAATCTTTGAGCTTCTCTTTCTTCTGGACAAAGAGTTGGTGTTGGAATTTTCGCTTTTAGTTTCCCATCTTTATATTCAAAATTTTCTTTTATATCTCTATTTTTTTCCAAAAATTCCTTTGCATATTCTTCTGATACATCAAAAGTTGGACTTACTTTATCATAAAATTCCAAATCTGATTGATATATTGGAAATTCCTGTCATGATAAACGACATTTTTTCCATTCTACAATTCTATCATTTAACTGTTTACTTATGTACTCATAAACCTCTTTTGATGTGTAGTCCATTTTTTTTATTAATATAATAAAATATATCACACACCATAATAAGTAAATGACAACATTATTCAAGTTTTCATGTAAATTTATTGTAAAAAATTTTTTACATATCTTTAAAAAAGCATTCTCCACATAATATTTTCTTTCATTTTCATTGTAAATGTACTGATAACATTTCTTCTCCACATTCATCACAATGAATCAAATGCATTACAGTTGGATCTTTTCTTTCAAATCTTTCTTTATGCCTTATGTCTGGATGCTTCGTTGGAAGTGGCAAATTATGTTTTACATAAAATTCTACTTCTTGCTTCGTTATCCTAAAAGGTCTTTTACTTACCTCACATATTATAGCATAATTAAGTATCTTTTCCAATATTTCAGGCTTGTTTTCTTTTATTATTCTACATGATTGTTTTGGTAAATCTTCTCATTTTACATTTTTTTCTACATGTGGTAACGGTGATTCATAATCACTCCATTTATATCACTTTTCTAAAGCTTCATTTTTTTCCAAAGGATAGTAAGACATTGCAAAAGATTCATTGTATCAAAAATACGATAATCGAGGATCAAAGAATTCTCACCACTCTTTATCACGCATCATTTGCGCTATTATTTGAGGAACTATTTCGTTATATTCTTCTTTTGTATATTGTTTATTATATATGCAATATTTCTTATTTTTTAGTCATACACATCCAAAAATATTTTGAGAATTATAACATGAAATACAGTATAAAGCATTTTCATTGATGCGACTTTCAAGACAAAAGCCACAATGATAGCTCTTAAATCAGAAAAACATCTCAATAGATAACTTACTATAAGATCCCATTCAATCATATACATCTTCCATTCAAATATCATCACGAGTATATTTTACATTCGTACAATTCGTCATCTCTGCAACAAAAAAGTTGTCCTTTCAATTGCTTAAATTATTTCAAAAACAGTTAACACAATTATCTTGTTTACATCCTAAAATAATCTGATTTTTTAACGGAATATATTTAGGATTTTTCAAAAATATTTCGTATTCTTCTTTAGTATACTGTTGATTATTTATACAATAAGATTTATTATTTAAATCTGAACAATTAAAACAATCATGGCATCAAGTACAATTATATAAATGAGATGAGTTTGAACAGTTAAAGCATTTTTCTGAATACAATAATCAAAAACATTTTTCAATTTTTATACAAGAAAAACAATTATTACACTCCGTAATACACTCGCAATCAACACAATTTTCACTATCAACTCCTTCTCGCACAAATAAACAATCATTAAGTCATACCGAATCAAAACTCATATAAGAATTTTTTGAATCCACTGTATAATTTGTATATTCACAGTTTTCCCCATTGGAAACAGATTTACCTGCCACAGGAGTAGATTTCAATAAAAATTTCAAGCTGTCTAAAAAATTAAATTCATCATAATTACATTCTACACCATCTCGATTATTTTTAAACCAAATTTCTTGACTATAAACCTTATACGATTTATCTGGAGAGAATGTACTAATAATTTGTTTCCCACTAATATCACATTTTCTAGCATATAATTTCATCTCATTTGCAAACGAAAACCTTCTTCTACACCTTTCTTCTGGGCACAATGTAGGAGCAGGAATTTTTGCTTTCAACTTTCAATCCTTATATTCAAAATTATCTTTTACATCACTATTCTTTTTTAAGAAATCATCAACAAAAGTTTGAGATACTTCAAAAGTGGGGCTTACTTTATCATAAAATTCCAAATCTGATTGATATATTGGGAATTCTTGTCATGATAAACGGCATCTTTTCCATTCTACGATTTTGTCATTTAGTTGTTTACTTATATATTCGTAAACTTCTTTTGATGTGTAATCCATGATTGCATATAAAAATAGTAAATTACATACTTTCATAAAAACATTTCTCACATAATATCTTTTTTCATTCTCACGACAAATGTTCTGATAATATTTCTTCTCCACACTCATCACAATGAATTAAATGCATTAATGTTGGATCTTTTCTTTCAAATCTTTCTTTGTGCCTTATATCTGGATGCTTCGTTGGAAGTGGTAAATTATGTTTTACATAAAATTCTATTTCTTGTTTCGTTATTCTAAAAGGCCTTTTACTTACTTCACATACAACTGCATAATTAAGTATCTTTTCTAGTATTTCAGGTTTCTTTTCTTTTATTATTCTACATCATTGTTTTGGTAAATCTTCTCATTTTACATTTTTTTCTACATGTGGTAATGGAGCTTCATAATCACTCCATTTATATCATCTCTCTAAAGCTTCTTGTTTTGTTAATGGATGATAATCCATAGCTAAAGTTTCATTATATCAATAGTATGAAAGTTGAGGGTTAAAAAACTCTCACCACTCTTTATCACGCATCATTTGTGCTATTATCTGCGGAACTATCTGATTATATTCTTCCTTCGTATATTGTTTATTGTATATACAATACTCCTTCCGTTTTAATCATACACATCCAAAGCAATTCGAACAATTAAAACAATTTATACAATATCGAGAGTTTTTCATATCAAATGAAAATACTAAACATCACGAAAAATATGAATAAGCTCCAGTAATTGTATATATACATCAATGTCACGATGTAAAGGTATCATAACAATTATCTGCAGAAATTTCTGCACTTGAATATTTGACATTATCCAATCCTGATCATGCTCATACAAAAACAGTGTTTTTACAATTATACAAATCATTTCAGAATGAATTTTCAGAGTTCACCTGATAAAGTCAAAGTTGTCTAATTTCAATCAAGGACGGTTTTAAACTTGGTAATAATTTATAATATTCTTCTTTTGTATATTTATTATTATTGATATAATAGGACTTATTATCCAAATTTGAACAATTATAACAATCATTACAATTTGTACAATTATACATATAATACGAATTTGAACAATTTTTACAGTTCCTAGAATAAAACAAATTAAATGAATTATCCGTATCTATACATTCATAACAATCTGTACAATTTGTACAATACAAGCAATCTACACATTCATATCATTTAACACAACAATTCACATACAACGAATTTTCCATATATGACGAGCCAAAACACATATAGGAATCTTTCGAATCTTTCGTAATATTTACATATTCTGAATTTTCATTATTTCTTCCAAATTTATCCCAAACTGGTACTTGATGCACTAAATCTGCAATAACTAAAGAATTTTTCTTATTTAAATCATCAGCTCAAAATTCTATAGGATTCCAGTTGTCAGATAACCAATGTTTATACTCATATACAATATAATCTTTATCTGGAGAAATTGTAGTAATAATATTTTTCCCAGAAAATGAACATTTTCATCTATATAAATGAATCTCATTTCTAAACGCAAACCTCTGAGCTTCCCTTTCTTCTGGACATAATGTAGGAGTAGGAATCCTTGCTTTCAATTTTCAGTCTTTATATTCAAAACAATCCATTACATCACTATTCTTTTTTAAGAAATCATCAACAAAAGTTTGAGATAATTCAAAAGTGGGGCTTACTTTATCATAAAATTCTAAATCTGACTGGTATATCGGGAATTCTTGTCATGATAAACGACATTTCTTCCATTCTACTATTTTATCATTCAACTGTTTACTTATATATTCGTAAACCTCTTTTGATGTATATTGCATGGTATTTATTATAAGTTATAAATTAATTATTTTTATAATAACAATTTTCACATAAAACTTTCTTTCATTCTCATGGTAAATGCACTGACAACATTTCTTCTCCACATTCATCACAATGAATTAAATGCATTATAGTTGGATCCTTTCTGGCTAATCTTTCCTGATGCCTAATATCTGGATGTTTTGTTGGTAATGGAAGATTATGTTTTACATAAAATTCTATTTCTTGTTTCGTTATTCTAAAAGGTCTTTTACTCACTTCACATATAATCGCATAATTAAGTATTTTTTCTAGTATTTCAGGTTTCTTTTCTTTTATTACTCCACATCACTGTCTTGGTAAATCTTCTCATCTTACATTTTTTTCTACATGTGGTAGTGGAGTTTCATAATCACTCCATTTATATCATCTCTCTAAAGCTTCTTGTTTTGTTAATGGATGATAATCCATCGCAAGAGTCTCATTGTATCAGTAGTATGAAAGTTGTGGATTGAAAAATTCTCACCACTGCTTATCACGGATCATTTGTGCTATAATCTGTGGCACCAATTCATTATATTTTTCTTTTGTATATTGAGAATTATAAATACAATATTCTTTATTTCTCAGTCAATTACATCAAAAACAGTTATTGCTATCATCACAATTTCAACAATATCGACAATTATTTAAATTATTACCGTAAAATATAAATCCACAATTATATGAAACCCAACATGAAACTGTATAAATACAATGTTTTGAATGACAAAAGCTATCCATGCAATCTTCGGATTGTATTTCATATGAAGTATATTTTATATCTTCACATTCAGTTCATGTTCATACAAAATAACAATTTTTACAATTAACAATATTATTTCAAATACAATTATCTGAATCTTTTATATTACATCAAATAATATTTTTTTCTATTGGACTTGGTTTAAGTGTTGGGAGTAACTTCATATATTCTTCTTGAGTATACTTTTTATTATTTATACAATATGATTGATTATCCAGATTTGAACAATTAAAACAATCATGACATCAAGTACAATTGTATAGATATGATGAATTTGAACAATTTATGCAACTATCACAATGTGTTACTGCATAGCAATGATTTATTTTTACACAATCATAACAATATTCACTATAATCTGCAAATAAACAATCAACACAATTACTACTATAAGTTCAATCTTGCACATAATAACACTCATTTAAATCATATGAGGCAAAGCACATATAACTATTTTTTGAATTACCTGTTATATTTACATAATCAGAATTTTCATTTTTTTGAACAAATTTTCCCCAAATTGGTGTACCATGAAGTATTTCATTCATTGTATCAAAAAAAGTCCTATCTAATTTTACTTGATCTATTTTCTTTGGTTCCCATTTATCTCCCCATCGAAAATTTTCATCATATACAATATAATCCTTATCTGGCGATATCGTTGTAATAATATCTTTTCAAGAATATGCACATTTTCATCTATATAAATGATTTTCATTCCTAAATACGAATCTTTGAGCCTCTCTTTCTTCTGGACATAAAGTAGGAGTTGTCAATTTTACCTTTAATTTTCAGTTTTTATATTCAAAATTATTCTTTACATCACTATTCTCTTTCAAAAAATTTTCAGCAAAACTCTGTGATACCTCAAAAGTTGGACTTACTTTATCATAGAATTCTAAATCTGATTGATATATCGGAAATTCCTGTCATGATAAACGACATTTCTTCCATTCTACTATTCTATCATTTAGCTGTTTACTTATATATTCGTAAACTTCTTTTGATGTGTATTCCATATTCCCTAATTTATAAATTTTAAAACATTATATTTATAAGCTACTTTCAAAACAATCTTCACAAAGCACATTCACATTTTCATTATTTTTATGGATACTTAAAATAGGATTTCAACACTTTTTACACTGTGTTAATATCATATGATTCAAACTTGTTCTTTGTAGTCTCTCTTTATGCCTGACATATCGATGTTTAGTAGGAAGTGAAATATTATGTTTCACATAAAAAACAATCTCCTGTTTTGTAATCCTAAAAGGTTTTCAAGAGATTTCACAATTAATTCAATAATTTAATATTTTTTCTAATATTTCAGGTTTCTTTTCTTTTATTATTCTACATCACTGTTTTGGTAAATCTTTTCATTGAACCATTTTTTCTATATTTGGCATTGGGCTTTCATAATCCGACCATTTATATCCATATTTTTTTGCCTCTAGTTTTGACATTTCATATAAATCCATAGCAACAGATTCATTATATCCATAATATGACAACTGTGGACTAAAAAATTCTCACCACTGTTTATCACGCATCATTTGTGCTATTATTTGTGGTACCAATTCATCATATTCTTCTTTTGTGTATTGCTTATTATAAATACAATATTCCTTATTCTTAAGTCACACACAGCCAAAACAATTTGAACAAGAAATACAATTACTACAATACCGACATTTTTTTACATTTCTTCAATAAAAATTATATCAAGAGTTATACGAATTTGGACATGAAACTGAGAATATACAATGATCATCAAATGATGAAGAGTCGTAACTATTCTTGGATCAGATTTTAAAATTTAAATATTTTGAATCAGTACAATTATTACTATTTGAAACAAAAGAACAATTATCACAATTAGATATACTATTTCCAAAACTATTTTCACTCATTTGCTGCTGACATCAAAGTATATTTTTAGTTAATTCAGATTTTTTTATTGTTAATACTATTTTTTCATATTCTTGTTCTGAATATTGAACATTTTCAATACAAAAAGATTTATTTGACAGATTAAAGCAATTAAAACAGTTATGACAATCTTTACAATTATATAAGTATGCCGAATCAGAGCAATTATTACAAAAATCTGAATTCAAAAGGTTGAAACAATTTGAAACTTGAACACAATTATAACAATGCTGACTATTTTGTACAAACAATCCATCTACACAGTTAGAACTATTTGTTCAATATCGCATATATAAACAATCCTCCAAATTTCAGGAAGCAAAACACATATAACAATTTTTTGAATCTCATACAACATTCACATAATCTGAATTTTCATTATTCATCACCCATAAACTTCGGATTGGTACATTATTTAAAAGTTTTTTAAATGATTTATCAAAATCTGTATTAAATTTTATAGAATAATCCGTAGCATCCCACAAATCTCACCACCAATTAATAGTACTATACACTTTATATGGCTTATCTGGCGAAAAAATACTTATTATAGGTTTCCCAGAAAAATCACATTTTCTTTTGTACAATGATGTATCATTTATAAAAGCTGTCTTATTTCTATCTCTTTCCTCTGGGCAAAGCGTTGGAGTAGGTATTTTCGCCTTTAGTCTACCATTAAATTCAAAATTATCCGTTACATCACTATTCTTTTCAAAGAACTGTTCTGCAAATTTCTCTGATACATCAAAAGTTGGACTTACTTTGTCATAAAATTCTAAATCTGATTGATAAATAGGAAATTCTTGTCATGAAATGCGACAAACTTTCCATTCTACTATTTTATCATTCAACTGTTTACTTATGTATTCGTAAACTTTTTTTGATGTATATTCCATAGTTGTTAAACTTATTATTATAAATTACTTATTTTTGTAAAAACATTTTTCACATAATATTTTCTTTCACTCTCATTCTTTATGAACGCTTAATATTTTTTCTCAACATCATTCACAAATTACTAAATGCATTGTTACACCTTCTTTTCTTTCTACTCTTTCTTGATGCCTAACATCAGGATGTTTTGTTGGCAGGGGAAGATTATGCTTTACATAGAAATCAATCTCCTGTTTTGTTATTCTAAAAGGTTTTTTAGTTGTTTCACATATTACAGCATAATTTAGTATCTTTTCTAATATTTCAGGTTTTTTTTCTTTTACTATTTTACATCACTGTTTCGGTAAATCTTTTCATTGTACCATTTTTTCTACATTTGGCATAGGTGATTCATAATCCTCCCACTTATATCATTTTTCTATTGCCTCTTCCTTTGTTAAAGGATAAAATTCCATAGCAATTGTTTCATTGTAACCAAAATATGAAAGTTGCGGATTAAAAAATTCTCACCACTCTTTATCACGAATCATTTGTGCTATTATTTGTGGCACTATCTGATTATATTCTTCTTTTGTATATTGCTTATTGTAAATACAATATTGTTTATCTCTTAATCATACACACGCAAAACAATTAGAACAGTTATAACAATTACAGCAGTACCATGAATATTTTAAATTTCTTCAATAAAAGACACATCAACATGCATACGAATTAGGGCATGAAATCATATAAATACATGTATCATTAAGTGATGTAAATGTATCCATACAGTTTTTTGCTTCACATTCATAACGAGTATACTTAGTATTTATACTATCAACTGTATCAGAAACGAATCAACAATTATTACAGTTTGTTAGATTATTTCAAAATGAATTTTCGCATCATTGCTGTTTGCATCAAATCACTATCGATCTATTTAAATCACTTGGAGCCTTTTTAGAATATTTACGATATTCTTCTTCTGTATACTGTTTATTATTAATACAAAAAGATTTATTATCCAAATTTGAGCAGTTGAAACAGTTGTGACAATTTACACAATTGTACAAATACGAAGAATTTGAACAATTATCACAATTTTCTGAATGATATAAATTGAAACAATTACTAACCTGTAAACAATCATAACAGTGATGTGACTTTATAGCAAAGAAACAATCTAAACAATATGTACTATTTAGAGATTCTCGTACATACATACATTTCTCGACCGCTAATGATGCAAAACTCATATAACAATCTTTAGAATCTCAAACAATATTTACATATTCAGAATTTTCATTATTTACAGCAAATCTATTTCGCATTGGTACATGCGGAATCAAACTACTTAATGCATCATTGATCTTCGTAGTTGGTGGTAACGCATAATCTTCAGGATTTCGATTTCAATCCCATCGTGCTTGATAACTATAAACACAATATGGTTTATTTGGTGAAAAAATACTTATTATATATTTTCAAGTAGCAGAGCACTTACTTTTGTATAATGCCTTTTCATTTCTAAAAGCAAAACGATGCCTTTCCCTCTCCTCTTGACAAAGAGTCGGAGATGGAAGTTTAATCTTTAGTTTTCATTTCTTATATTCAATATGAGCACTTATGTCATCATTTTTTTCTAAGAATTCTTTTGCATAATTTTCTGGGACATCAAAAGTCGGACTTATCTTATCATAGAAATCTAAATCTGATTGATATATCGGAAATTCCTGTCAGGATAAACGACATTTTTTCCATTCTACTATTTTATCATTCAACTGTTTACTTATATATTCGTAAACCTCTTTTGATGTATATTCCATTGTTATTTAATTTATTGTTATAAATTACTTATTTTTTATAAAAACATTTTTCACACAATATCTTTTTTCATTTTCATGGTAAGTGTACACTCAACATTTCTTCACCACATTCATCACAATGAATCAAATGCATTATTGTCGGATCTTTTCTAGCTTGTCTTTCTTGATGTCTTATATCTGGATGCTTTGTTGGTAATGAAAGGTTATGCTTTACATAGAAATCAATTTCCTGTTTCGTTATCCTAAAAGGCCTTTTACTTACTTCACATATAATCGCATAATTAAGTATTTTTTCTAAAATTTCAGGCTTTTTTTCTTTTATTATTTTACATCACTGTTTAGGTAATTCCTCTCATTTTACATTTTTTTCCACATGTGGTAATGGTGCTTCATAATTACTTCGTTTATATCACATTTTTAATGCTTCATGTTTATTAAGTGGTGGATAATATATCATAGCTACAGTTTCATTGTATCAAAAGTATGATAACTGAGGATCAAAATATTCTCATCGTTGACCTCTACGTATCATATCCCCTATTATTTCTGGTACTAATCTGTTATACTCTTCCTTTGTATATTGTTTATTATATATACAATAACTCTTATCTTTTAATCATACACATCAAAAACAATTATTACAATTATCTGAATATAAAAGATATCGTGATTCTCTATTATAACGACTATTATATAACATTCAACTGTGATAAGAATTTCATCATATATATGTTTCAACACAAAGTTTTGATCATGATCATAAACCATCGTATACATCTTCCATTCCTGTACATTCCACAACATACTTTATATTTTTTGATTCTGCAACCTCATCACAAAAAATTGCATTTTTACATCAATATATTCCATTTCATATACAATTTTCACTTTTCCCTTGCTTACATCATTCATAAATAATATCTCACAAATCTTCACATTTTACATCTTTAATAATATTCAGATATTCTTCTTTAGAATATTGTTTATTATTTATACAATAACATTTATTTACCATATTAGAACAATTATAACAATCATGACATGATATACAATTAATCAGATATTGAGAATTAGCACAATCTGAACAATTTTGGCTATGAAATAATCAAGAACAATGATTTATCTTTATACAATCATAACAAAATTCACAATTATTTATCGCATCACAATCAACACAAGAAACACAATCATATATTCATAAATAATCATAAAGACAATCTTCTGCTATAAATCATCAAAAGCACATATACGAATTTTTCATATTTCTGCTTTGATTTGTATAATCACTATTTTCGCAATTAAATATTTGAGCATTAGGGATTGGAGTATTTTCAATCAAATATTGATAATTTTCATTAAAGTCTCCATTAACATCTCTTTCCACTACAGGCCAACTATATGTATTCCAAAAATTATAATCATATACAATATACGGTTTATCTGGTGAATATATACTAATAACTCACTTTCATGAACCCGAATCTCTTCTCTTGTATAAATTACATAAATTTGAAAATGACAATCTCCTTCTATATCTCTCCTCTGGACATAAAGTAGGAGTTGGTAATTTTGCTTTTAGTTTACCGTCTTTATATTCAAAACTATCTTTCACATCACCATTCTTGTCCAAAAATTCTTTTGCATAACTATCTGATACCTCAAATGTTGGACTTACCTTATCATAGAAATTTAAATCTGATTGATATATCGGAAATTCTTGTCATGATAAACGACATTTTTTCCATTCTACTATTCTATCATTTAGCTGTTTACTTATGTACTCGTAAACTTCTTTTGATGTGTACTCCATAGTTATTTGTTTAAAGATTTTAAATTACTTATTTTTGTAAAAACATTTTTCACATAATATTTTCTTTCACTCTAATGGTTTATGTACACTTAACATTTTTTCTCAGCATATATCACAATTAATAAGCTTCATTATAGTCGGATCTTTTCTAGCGAATCTTTCACGATGTCTTATATTAGGATGTTTTGTTGGAAGAGGTATATTATGCCTTATATAAAATTCTATTTCCTGCTTTGTTACTCTAAAGGGTTTATTACTAACTTCACAAATAATAGCATAATTAAGTATTTTTTCTAGTATTTCTGGTTTCTTTTCTTTTATTATTTTACATCACTGTTTTGGCAAATCTTTTCATTGCACAATTTTTTCTACATTTGGCATTGGAGATTCATAGTCATTCCATTTATATCACAACTTAATAGCTTCCTCTTTTTTCAAAGGATAATAATCCATCGCTATTGTTTCATTATATCAATAATATGAAATTTGTGGATCAAAGAATTCTCACCACTCTTTATCACGAATCATTTGTGCTATAATTTGGGGAACTATCTGATTATATTCTTCTTTTGTGTATTGTTTATTATAGATACAATATTCCCTATTTTTTAATCATACACATCCAAAACAATTTGAACACTGAAAACAATGAATACAATATCGACAATTTTTTAAATCTCTACATAACACTAGAATTCAACTATAATATGAATATCGACCTGAACTTGTATAAATACAATAATGAGATGCACACAAAGAATCCATACAATTATCAGCAATAATGTCATATGATGTATATTTTATATTTTCACACTCGGTAACTGTAGATGTAAAAACACAATTATTTGAATCCGTAATATTATTTCAGAAACAATCGTTTGTATTATGTTTATTGCATCATACTACATATTTATCAAAAATTTGATGTTTTAACATTGGAAATAATCTATTGTATTCTTCTTGGGTATACTGTTTATTATTAATACAATATGACTGATTATCCAAATTTGAGCAATTAAAACAATCGTGACATCACGTACAATTATACAAATATGATGAGTTTGAACAATTTGTACAATAATCAGAATGCTGTAATCAAAAACAATGATTTATTTGCACACAATCGAAACAGTTTTCACTATAATCACAGAATAAGCAATCCGTACATTCCTTACTAAAATTATCCCATTGAACATATAAAGAATTTTCTAGTGTCTCTGACGAAAAACACATATAACTATTTTTTGTATTTTGTATATAATTAACAAATTCTGAATTCTCATTATTCAATGCAAACCTATTAAATATAGGAACTGCATGAACTAATTTATTCATTAATGCAAAATTTGTTACTCAATTTTCTCTCTCCATTTCTGAGGCAGTCCAATTATCAGATCGCCAAATTGGGTAATCATAAACAATATAATCCTTATCTGGAGAAATTGTACAAATAATAGATTTTCATGAAAAACCACATTTTCACCTATATAAGAATATATCATTCCTAAAAGCAAAACGCTGTCTTTCTCTTTCTTCTAGACATAAAGTAGGAGTTGGCAATTTTACCTTTAATTTTCAGTTTTTATATTCAAAATTATTCTTTACATCACTATTTTTTTTCAAAAAATTTTCAGCGAAACTCTGTGATACCTCAAAAGTTGGACTTACCTTATCATAAAATTCTAAGTCTGATTGATATATCGGAAATTCCTGTCATGATAAACGACATTTTTTCCATTCTACTATTCTATCATTCAACTGTTTACTTATGTATTCGTAAACCTCTTTTGATGTATATTCCATAGTTATTTGTTTAAAGTTATAAATTAATTACTTTTATAATAGCACTTTTCACATAAAACTTTCTTTCATTCTCATGGTAAATGCACTGACAACATTTCTTCACCACATTCATCACAATGAATCAAATGCATTATAGTTGGATCTTTTCTGACTAATCTTTCCTGATGTCTTATATCTGGATGCTTTGTTGGTAATGGAAGATTATGCTTTACATAGAAATCAATTTCCTGTTTTGTTATCCTAAAAGGCCTTTTACTTATCTCACATAATATCGCATAATTAAGTATTTTTTCTAGTATTTCAGGTTTCTTTTCTTTTATTACTCTGCATCACTGTTTTGGTAAGTCTTCTCATCTTACGTTTTTTTCTACATGTGGGATTGGCGATTCATAATCATTCCATTTATATCACCTTTTTAAGGCCTCTTGTTTTGTTATAGGATGATATTCCATGGCTATGGTTTCGTTATATCAATAGTATGAAAGTTGAGGATCAAAGAATTCTCACCACTGTTTGTCACGCATCATTTGTGCAATTACCTCTGGTACTATCATATTATATTCCTCTTTTGTATATTCTTTATTAAAAATACAATATTCCTTTGTTTTCAATCCAATACATCAGAAACAATTTGAACAATTAAAACAGTTTCCACAGTACCAACAATTATTTACTTCTCTACAGAAAAAGATACAACCACAGAATTTTGAATACCAACCAGAAACCGTATAAATACAATGTTCAGATGCACAAAAACTATCATAACAATCCTTTCACCACAACTCACTACTTGTATATTTTATATCTTCACAATCCGTTCAAGATCATATAAATGAACAATTATGACAATTCACCAAATTGTTTCAAATACAATTTTCACTGTTTTGCTGTAAACATCATGGTAAAATTTTATTTATTTTTTCCACTTTTACATTTGGAAGAATCTTTTCATATTCTTCCTTTGTATATTGCACATTGTTTATACAATATGATTTATTGATTAAATTTGAACAGTTAT